>ENA-OPAA01000482-OPAA01000482.1-human-gut-metagenome-genome-assembly--contig:-NODE-482-length-27378-cov-19.574461_pt1 | contig 27378 bp, 43 predicted proteins | sample MGYA00241049_ERZ501414 | MGnify/ENA primary metagenome ERZ501414 (study PRJEB25962, sample SAMEA2042520) | human gut metagenome | biome: human gut; feature: human-associated habitat; material: faeces... | reverse complement strand
CGACTACCTGATGGAGGGTTCCGTGGCCGTACAGGGCGACATGACGCGCCAAGAGGTAATCGCCGCAGTGGAGGGCAAGCCGCACTGCGAGGTGACGGCGTTCCGCGACCTGCGCAACAACGGCGCCGTGTCCGCTCCAGAGGTCGGGTGCCTGAAGTACGCGAGCGTCGTCTATGCCGAGGGGGTGTAGCGTGCGTGCGTTCCGCAAGCGCCCTGCAAGCGTTTGCAGACGTTCTGCCTGCAATCTGCATGTTGGCCTATTTCGGCTTCAGAATCTGGCGGAAGGCGAGAAGAAGCTAGCGTCTACCTCGGTGTTTGCAAACTGCATGCAAACTGCGTGCAACTGCTTGCAAAATGACTGCCAGTTTAGATTGGATTAGGTTAGTTTAGATTGGCCTAGTTTAGGAGAGAGGAGGCGCGTGCGCGTGGCTACGGTGACGCTAGACCTCGACGGGATTCCGCGCAAGGTCGATAGGATCAAGTCGGACGGGGACTTGGGCCTGTTCATGGCGACCGAGGCGATGCGGGGGATGTCCCCGTACGTCCCGTTCAGGAACGGCTACCTCGACGCCTCAGCGAAGGCCGAGCCGTTCGCGGTGACGTACAGCACGTCGTACGCCGGGCGCATCTACCACGGCACGTCGCTGAAGTTCTCCAAGGAGCGGCACTCGCTGGCTACGGCTGAGTGGGACAGGGCTTACGCGGCAGCCCACGGGCAGGAGCTGGCACGAGCCGCGACGGCGTACCTCGGGAGGTGATTCGATGGGGATGCACGGCAAGACCGAAGCGGTCGTGGAGTGGCTGAGGACGTACCCAGGGCTCGACGGGTACCTGAAGCTGAACGCCACGGAGCTGACCGCAGGCGAGCGCACGGTGAACACCGTGTACAACGACGCGAGGGTGCGGGAGTTCATCGACGGCACGGTGGAGCGGCAGTTCACGTTCGCGCTCGTGATGGTGTGCGACTGGTCGTCTGGGTTCGACACGGTGAACGCGGAGGCCGAGGCGTGGGGCGAGCTGTGGCTCGACTGGTGCGACGCGCAGTTCAAGGCCGGGAACGTGCCAGATTTCGGCGATAAGTGTACAATCAGGGCGATAGAATCGCTCCAGAACATCCCGTCGCTGGCCGCGACCTATCAGGAGGAACAGCTTGCGAGGTACATGTTCCAAGCACGCATCACGTACTGGGAGAAGGAGTAGAAGATGGCGCAGTTGACGCGAAACCTGTTCGTACCGCTCATTGACACGCTGAAGGGGGCGAGCGCTGGCGAGGGCACATTCAAGTGGGTGCCCATCGACCTGTCAACGCAGTTCGAGCTGGCGTACAACCCCAACACCGAGACGAAGTCGTACATCTGCTTCAAGAACGACACGAACGAGGTGACTGGATACGCCCCCGAGCTTCCGCAGGAAATCGCGCTGGAGAGCGACAACCCGCTGTACAAGTTCATGGACGAGTACCTGAACTCGTTCCCCGTGGGCAGCGCGGCCAAGGTTCCGTTCCTGTTCGTGCGCCCCGACGTGGAGACGGGGCAGGCCACCAAGGCGCTCATGTGGCAGGAGGCGACCGTCGTGGGCGACACGCTGAACACCGTTGACGGCATCCTGACGTTCACCATCAGCCTTAACGGCGACCCCGTTGAGGGCAGCGTGACCGGCCTCGGAACCGAGGACGTGAAGTTCGTCCCAAAACCGTAGAAGGAACCGCGAGGGTCGGTTCCGCCAAGGTCGGTGAGGCTGTCGTCGGCAGTGGATAGCATGATAGAATGAGCCGTGGCGCAATCGAGCGTCACGGCTTTTTCGTTGAAAGGGAGGGAAAGATGGTCACGTATCGAGACACCAAGGGCAACGCAGTGGAGCTTCCGAAGCTGACGCTGGGCATCAGCGACAAGATGGACGAGGTGGGCGCGGCGCAGTCGAACCGCGAGCGCTACCGCTTGCAGTACGAGTTCGTCAAGGAGGTCTGCGGCGAGGAGTACGCCGCTCAGGCGCTCGACGGGGAGGGCATCGAGGACATCGACCTCGTGGCGCTGAACGTCGTGTACGTGGGCATCGTGAACGCATACGCCGCCCCGGCTGCCAAGGCCCAGGCGGAGGGGATCGCAGAGCAGATGAAGGCTCTGAAGCCCGTGGTCGGAGCGGTGGATGCGGTCGGCAAGGTTGCCGTCATGGGCAACTCGCGCCAAGGCTTCAAGTCCGTGCGATAGGCGATGATAGACCTCCGTTTCGAGCTTCCCACCAGCCTAGAGGTCGATGGGAGGCTCTTTGCTTTGGACACGGACTTCAGGACGTGGATCGAGTGGCTTCGCTGCTATCAGGAGGAGGCCATCGCGTCGTACTGCATCTTCAGGGGAGAGAGGCCGGACGGCACCGAGTGGGTGCCGGCTGCCTTGGAGTTCGCGCAGTCGGAGAACGCCACCCCGAGGAAGTCTGGGAAGGCGACGCGCGAGACGTTCGACTTCATCCTAGACGGCGACTATCTCGTCGGCTCGTTCATGCAGGCGTACGGCATCAACCTGGCGACCGTCGAGGGCCTGCACTGGCACGTGTTCCTAGCCCTGTTCCGCAGCCTCCCGGAGGGCACGAAGATGGCGGAGATAATGGGCTATCGCGGCTGGAGCAAGAACGACGCGAAGAAGAAGATGGAGAAGCAGTACGAGGAGGCTCAGCGCATGTGGAGGTTGCCGCCCAAGAAGACCGCTGAGTCCAAGGCTATAATCGAGTGGCAGAAGAAGGCGTTCGGGAACATCGCGTACCCATAGGCAGGGAACGCCCCCCGTTGACGGAAGGGGGCGAACGTGGCAGACGGAACAATCAAAATCGACATCGAGCTTGAAGACGGCGGCATCAAGTCGGAGGCGAAGGCGGCTGGAGCAGCAGCTGGCGACGCTGCCGGCGACGGTCTGGAGCAAGGCCTAGACCAAGGCTCGAAGTCTGGTGCCGACAAGGCCGGCGCGAACATGGAGTCGTTCGGCGACAAGATGAAGGGCGTGCTCGCGGGAATATCCGTGGCCGCTATGGCAGCGTCAATCAACGAGCTCGTGTCGACGACGAACGAGTTCCAAGAGGACATGGGCAAGCTGTCGGTCGCGGCGCAGCAGAACAGCGTATCGACCGACGCGGCCAACGGAGCCTACCGAGACATGGTGGGCATCCTGGGAGAGACAGACCAATCGGTGGAGGCGGTGAACCACCTGTTCGCGCTGTGCGGCGATAACACGCAGGCGCTGAGCGACTGGACGAACATCGCGAGCGGCGTGTACGCGACGTTCGGCGACTCGCTGCCGCTGGAGGGACTGACGGAGGCCGCGAACGAGACGGCCAAGGTCGGCCAGGTGACTGGCCCCCTCGCCGACGCAATCAACTGGGCGAGCGAGGCCGCCGTGCAGCAGGGCGTGGCGCTGTCCGGCAACCAAGCCGCGATCGATGCGTACAACTCGGCGCTAGAGGGCGGCGCGACTCAGGAGGACGCGTTCAACGCCGCGCTGGCCGCGTGCAACACGGAGCAGGAGAGGGCGCAGCTAATCACGGACACGCTGAACGGCGTGTACGCGGAGGCCGGCGATCAGTACCAGCAGACGAACGCGGACGTCATCGCCTACCGACAGAGCCAGAGCGACCTCACCGCAGCGATGTCGTCGCTCGGGCAGGCGTTCATGCCAATCGTGACCGGGCTCACGAACGTGGCGGCCATGCTGCTGTCTGGCGTGCAGCCCGCAGTGCAGTGGTTCGTGACCAACCTGCCGATAATCGCGCCGATACTCGCGGGCATCGCGACGACGATAGGCCTGCTGGCCGTCGTGCTCAACGCATCGACGATAGCGACCGCCGCGCAGACCGTGGCGACGAACGCCGCCGCCGCAGCGCAGGGTCTTCTTAACGCCGTGATGAGCGCGAACCCGATTGCGCTGATCGTGGTGCTCATAGCCGGCCTCGTCGCGGCGATAATCGGCCTCTGGAACAACAGCGAGGCGTTCCGAAACTTCGTGACGAGCGCGTTCCAGCAGATTCAGCAGGTGGCGCAGGTCGTCATCGACGCAATCGTGAACTTCTTCACGGTCACGGTACCGAGCGCAATCGAAGTCGTCATGCTGCACTTCCAGATTCTGTGGAACCGCATCGTCAGCGTGTTCGACGGTGCGCTGAGCACGGTGAGCGGGTTCGTGTCGAACGTCGTGAACTTCTTCACCGTGAGGGTTCCGAACGCGGTGAGCAACATGCTGAGCGCGGCTGGCCGCATCCCCGGCCAGATAGCGTCGTTCCTCGGCAGCGCGCTTTCGAGCGCAGCGAGCTTCGTGGGGAGATTCGCGTCGTCTGCAATCCAAGCGGCGAGCCAGTTCGTGTCGAACATCGTGGGCGGGCTGTCCGGCCTCGCCGGGCGCGTCACGTCCGTCGGCTCGAACATCGTTCACGGCATCTGGTCTGGAATCAGCGGAGCGACCGGCTGGCTCATGGACAAGATATCTGGTTTCGCAAGCAGCGTAGTCGATGGAATCAAGGGCTTCTTCGGCATCCACTCCCCGTCCACGGTCATGCGCGACCAAGTGGGCAGGTACCTTGCGGAGGGCGTGGCCGTCGGCTGGGAGAAGAACGACCCGATGGCATCCATCGGGCGCGACCTGAACGTCGGCGTGTCCCGCCTGAGCGTTCAGGCGCAGGCGCTCGAAGGCGCCGGGGGAACGACGAGCTACCAGACGGTGAACTTCAACCAGCCCGTGGAAAGCCCCGACCAAGTTGCGCGGACGATGCGCTTGCAGCAGCGGTACGGCCTCGCGGGTTCGTACGTGTAAGGCCGCACAAGGCGTTGGAACGCGCCCATGCCCCAACTGCACTGGACATGGGCGCATCGCCCGTTACAGGCGATTCTGTGAGGTCTAGGAGGCATTATGGAGCAAGTCATACTCCACATCGTGAGAGACGACGGTCTGGAGTTCGACATCGACAACGAGGTTTGGATGATTCCGAGCGACGGGCTGGAGAACTGGGCGAATCTGCCGCACTCGGTCTCGGTGCAGGAGAACGCGAGCTACGACGGCGGCGTCGTCACGAACAGGCGCATCGAGACGGTAGACCGCTCAGTTCACGCGGAGCTTGCGAACCCAGCCGACAACGCGGCGAAGCGTCTGGAGGCAATTCGGTTCTTCAGCCCGAAGCACTCGTACGAGGCGCACCTTACGTATCAGGGGCGCACGCTGTGGTGCGCTGGCGAGCAGTACGCGTTCAAGTGCGAGACGGGCAACATCTACCAGCCGGTGACGTTCGACTGGACGATACTGTGCCCGATGCCGTACCTGCTGAGCGAGGACAACTTCGGCAAGGACGTGGCGTTCATCGCGTCGAAGTTCGGATTCCCGTACCACTCGGTCGTGCAGAGCACGCCGGCAGGCGTGTACGAGCGCGGCTTCGTCATGGGCGTGTACGACTTCAACAGGACGGTGGACATCCAGAACGACGGGGACGTCACGACGTTCCCAAAGGTCGTCATCAGAGCCGACGGCACGGTGGAGAACCCGAAAATCAGCATCGGAGACAAGTTCGTGCGCTTCGTGGGCACCTTGCAGCAGAATGACGAGCTGGTAATCGACTTCGAGCAGCGGCCGCCCAGGGTGACGCTCAACGGGCAGAACGCGATAAACAAGGTCGACCGCGCAAGCTCGTTCACGTCGTTCCAGATTGATGCGGGCGACACGGTGTTCGAGTACGCCGCTGATTCCGGCGAGAACGTCATGTCCGTGTCGCTGTACTACTGGAAGCGCTATATCGGCATCTAAGGAGGAAGCATGAACCGGTTCGACGGGGGGGGGTGGCTCGATGGAGGTCTACGGCCTTGACGACAAGTTCGGCCTCGTGACGGCCGCCATCCCGTACTTCAACTTGCAGTGGAACAGGAAGTACTACGAGGCGGGGGACTTCAGCATCCAGATTTCCGCAGACGCGTACGACCCGAGCTGGGCTTACATCATGACGCACGACAGGCCAGAGGTCGGTGTCGTGCAGAAGCTCCAGTACACGAACGACGGCGGTGAGAAGCTGGTGCAGCTGTCTGGGTTCTTCGCCGAGCAGAGGCTGAACGGAATCGTGGCATCGCCGCGCTTCGTCGCAGACCTGAGCAAGACGGAGAACGTCATAAAGCGCATGTACGACACGTACGGGGTGCAGTCCAAGAAGGGCATCGGCTGGAAGGCCAACGCGCAGCCGCTCGGCGACAGGACGCAGTGCGACTTCATCGGAGACCTGCTGGGCGAGAAGTGGTACTCGATTCTGGAGACGCGCGAGCTGAGCTACAGGGTGACGGCGCTCGACGACTTCAGCGGGCTGGTGTGCCAGATTTGGCAGGGCATCGACAGAACGCAGTCGCAGGACGCCAACCCGTGGTACGTGTTCAGCTCGGCGTTCGGCAACGTGGAGGACGAGGAGGTCTCCATCGACCGCTCCGCGTACGCAAACGTCTGCAAGGTGTCGGCGAAGGACGGGGCGTTGCAGTTCGAGGTCGATTTGAGCGGTGGCGGCGAGCGGTACGAGGTGTTCTTGGACAAGGGCAGCGAGGCACCGGAGGAAGGCCAGAGCGAGGAGGACTTCGAGGCCGCCCTGAGGCAGGAGGCGCTGGAGAAGCTGGCCGACTGCGTCGTTGCGCAGGAAATCGACGTGTCGAACCTCGGTGACGCGAACTATCTGGAGGATTTCGACCTCGGCGACAAGGTGAGCGTGATTCTGGACGACATCGGTCTGGAGCTGGAGACGCGCATCGTGGAGGTCGCGGAGGTGTTCAAGCCGGAGGGGCATAGCGTACAATTGGGGTTCGGTAGCAAGAGGATCACGAACATGAGGAGGGCGATGGCGCGATGAAGGTGTTCCCAGTAGACAGCATCGTGACGAAGCTCGGCGATGACGGCCTGCCGATTTACGACCGTCCGTACGTCAGCGCAGACCTGCGAGAGGTGTACGCCAACTTCTTCAGCAACGGCGTGTTCATGGACGACAGCACGTCGCTTCAGGTGATGAACGCCACGGGCGGCATGAACGTGTACGTGAAGGCCGGCACATGCCATGTCAACGGAGCGTTCGGAGTGGAGACCGAGCAGAGGACGCTGCAGCTTGACGCCGCGAGCGCGAGTCTCGACCGAATCGACACCATCGTAGCCCGCCTCGACCTCGCAATCGAGGCGCGTTCGCTCGACCTGTACGTGCTGAAGGGCACGCCCTCCGAAGACCCCGTGCGCCCGAACCTCACGCGCAACGAGACGGTGTGGGAGCTAGGCCTCGCCGACGTGTACCTGCCGAAGGGCATAGCGACCATCAGCCAAGGCCGCATCAGCGACACCCGCTTGGAGACGCGGCGCTGCGGCGCGGTGACGCCGTTCGTCGAGTTCGACACGACAACGCTGTTCGAGCAGCTGAAGCAGGCGACGCAGGATGCCGTCGATGCGATGAACGCCGCGCTCGACGGCACGACCGCCGGCAACCTGCAGAAGTACCGCAGGAGCCTGCGAGTCGAGACGGAGATTCCCGCTGCGGCAGACCTGAACGGGTACCAGACTGCGGGCAGCTACGGCTGCTCCGTCGCCGGCAACGTCGCCGGCATCAAGAACAAGCCCAGCGGGCTTGCGAACCCGTTCCTGCTGTTCGTCCACACGGTCGGCAGCGCCGTGCTGCAAGAGGCAATCGACGCCGTGGACGGCTCGCGATGGTGCAGGGCCGGCGCCGGCGCGTGGGTTCAGACCTACGATTCGAGTTCAATCGTCCCCGTGGCCGACGGCGGCACCGGCGCATCCACGCTGAAGGCAAACGCCGTGCTGCTCGGCAACGGCACCGGTGCGGTGAGGCAGAAGGCGACCGCGAACGGAGCGATGTTCGCGACCGGCGCCGACGCCGAGCCGTCGTTCGGCATCCTGCCGATCGCGCAGGGCGGCACTGGCGGCAACTCGGGCGCGAACGCGCTGGGCAACCTGGGCATCAAGCAGTGGCTGCTGGACAACGTGTTCAAGGTCGGCTACGTGTGGATCTCCTACACCAACACGTCGCCGTCCGGTCTGGTGGGAGGTACGTGGACACCTATCACGGGACGCTTCCCGTACTTCAACGCCGGCACGTCCACGGGCGGTTCAAACACACACGCATTAACAGTCGGTGAGCTTCCAAAGGTCGCTGTATACTCGTCGGACGGCTTCAACACCAACGCGGGTTTCGACCAACAACTCTACACGGGCGCATTCACGCAGGGCACGCCGTTCGTGAATTTTCGCTTGGTGTACCTCGGCAACGGGGAATCGCACAACAACATGCCGGCGTACCAGACTCTGTATGCCTGGCGCAGAACCGCATAGCATAACGCTGTACGCGATAGGAAGGAGAAACCGAAATGGTAGTGTACGACGAGAGCGGGCGGCGAATCGAGGAATACGACCTCGACAGGGGCTATCTGGAGGCCAAGAGCGAGGCCGTGGAGCACCGATGGGCGGTCGATTCCGAGGAGCAGGGCGAGTGGGTCACGCTGAAGGAGTACCCGGAGACTGGCGGCAAGGACGTCGAGTGGCGCGTCACCGCCGAGGGGCAGGGGCACTGGAAGACGACTGGCACCGAGGGCGAGGAGGTCGCCGACTTCGACGGCACGCTCAGCGACGACTGGCCGCGCGACGTGCCCGTGCCGGACATCTTCGTGTACGCCGTCTACCATCCGTACACCGAGGAGGAACTGGAGGAGCGCGAGAAGCAGCGCCAAGAGGCCGAGTACGCCTCGCGTCAGGCGATGCAGCTCCAGACCTACAACCTCATGGCCGCACGCGCCAAGGTCGCCACGCTGGAGTTCGAGAGCGAGACGGAAATCGCCGACGTGAGCACGCTGCTGCCGGACTGGGTGCCCGACGGGCACGAGTACAAGCAGGGCGACGCGTTCCAGTGGGCGAAGCGAACGTGGCGAGCCTCGCAGAACACCACGAGCCAGAGCATCTACCCGCCAGACGCCTCGGAGGCGCTGTACTACGAAATCGTCATCGCGCCCGACGGCATCATCGTCTACCGCGCGGCACACGGGCAGTACGATTCCGTGCGCAAGGGTGAGCTGCGACACTACCCGAACGCCGACGGCCCCGTGTACCGCTCCAAGGTCGATTGGAACGCCTACGCGCCAGACGTCGTGCCCGACAGCTGGGAGCTTGTCGAGTAGTGTGCTAAGATTGCAATCGCTGCGGTTCCTGCCTTCCGCAGCCGAGGGGAGGCCGAGCAATCGGCTTCCCCTCTTTGCTATAATCGCGGTGTGCGGAAGGAGGCGCTTGTGGAGGAAATGGACGGTCGCGTCAGAAAGCTCGAAGCCGACAGCCAGCAGATGATGGCAGACATCAAGACGCTCGACAAGCGCGCCACGGCCCACGGCAGGGAGCTCGACGCTTTGCGGTTGGGCCGCGAGCACGATTCGGTCATATTGACCCAGATCCAGACAGCGTGCTCGGAGACACGCGCCGACGTGGCGAAGCTGTACGAGCGCGTCGATTCCAGAGCGCATGAGGGCGCTAAGCGGTGGGACGCAATCGTGAACACGCTCATAAACGGCACCGTGGCGGCGTTGCTCGCCTATATCGTGTGGGAGCTGGGCCTGCACCCGTTCTAACCTTGGAGGCAAACATGGAAGAGAAGCTAGAGAAGACAGGGAAGCCCGACATCAACTGGAAGGTCCGCATCAAGAACAAGACGTTCTGGCTCACGCTCATCCCGGCGGTATTGCTGCTCGTCCAGGCGGTATCCGCGCCGTTCGGCTACACGTGGGACTTCGTTGTCTTGAACCAGCAGCTCGCCGCGATCATCAACGCGCTGTTCGCGGTCTTGGCAATCCTCGGCGTCGTGACCGACCCGACCACGAAGGGCGTGGGCGATTCCGAGCGTGCGCTCATGTATGACGACCTCGGCTAGGGGGTGGTCGTTCCGGGTGCCCCATCCGCGATAGCGTCACGCGGGGCATGGCACCGACCGGGCCGTGGGGCAACCTGCGGCCCTTCGTTTTAAGGAGGCAATAATGGCAATCACCCAACGCGAGGCCTTCGCCCAGGTCATGGAGCACCTCTGCACCCACAACGGGGGCGCGGGCCACGGATACTCGCAATATAACCGCATGGGCGACGGCACCACCGAGACCATCAGGCTGTCCGATGGGACTGCCGTCACAATCGCAGGCGGCGACCGAGACTGCTCATCGGCGGTCATCACGGCCCTTCGAGCGGTCGGCGTGAACACGTTCGGGGCCACCTATACCGGAAACATGAAGGCCGAGCTTCTCAAGACCGGCCTGTTCGCCTGGCAGGCCATGGGGAAGGCGAGCGCCAAGCGCGGCGACATCTACCTAAACGAGGTGCACCACACGGCGGTATGTATCTCCGGCTACGGATCGGCACGCGGCGACCTGCTGGCGCAGTTCAGCATCAGCGAGAACGGCACCGTCACCGGCACCGAGGGCGACCAGAACGGGCGCGAGTCGAACATCAAGCCGTACTACAGCTACCCTTGGAACGGCAAACTCGTATGGAAGTCTGACGGGAAGGTGCTCAACGGCTCCAACACGGAGGTCGAGGACAACACCGTGCCGGACTTGGGAGACACCCGCTATTGGGGGCCGAAGTTCAATCGGGCGCTCCAGAGACAGCTCGGCACGACCGTCGATGGGGTCATGTCGGGCCAATGGCTTTCCAACAAGCCCTACTTCTGGGCGACCGACGGCGGTATCGAGTTCACGAAGACCGGCAGGGGCGTCGGCTCCGATATGGTCCTGGCGCTCCAGAAGAAGGTCGGTTGCAAGATCTACCCCGAGTTCTGCGGGGTCCAGGCGCGCCAGATGGGCAGCGGCACCATCAAGAGGCACCAGCAATGGCTCATCGACCACGGTATCTCGGTCGGGCCCGACGGCGCGGACGGGTACAACGGACCGAACACCAACGTCGCGATCGGCAGGGCCCTGGCTGCGGGACTCTACGCGAAGTAGTACAATCCCCAGTGCGCCGACGGCCTTTCCACGTGCCTTTCGCCGTCGGCGCGGCTCCTTTCCGATGCCCTCCGGTTCCGCCGGGGGGCGTTGTATCGCTAAAAGTTGTTGCAAAGTTGATACAGTAGGTATATCATGGGTCTATAGGACATCGAGAAGGGACGACAGCTAATGGAGCAGTTCACGGTTCAGCTCGCGCCGCTCGTGATGGTGTGCGTCGGGGCCTGCAGCGCGCTCACGTCGGTCTGGGACGGGAAGGGCATCGGAATCACGGCGGCATGGGCGGCATTCACCGTCCTCGCATACGCCTCGGCCTACTATACGCAGGCGATGTACTGATGCGGCACGGCTGCCTTTACTGGATACTCGTCGGCTGGTGGTGGGGAGTGCTGCGTTTAGTGCTGCTGGCCCACATCGGCGTTATCTGCACCTTCCTCGCGCTCCCGGTGTGGTTGCTGGCCAAAGCGGTAAAGCGGGCTAAAAACGGCATCTGAGGGCCGCAGACGGTACAATCCAATAGACCTACATCGGGACGGTTCGGGCCGTGTGCCGTCGTCTAGCCTCACGGAAAGGCAAAAGGGGTGCGTGCGCGGGGCCCACCGCCGCCGGAACTTCGCCGAGGGCGCGGTGCGCCCGGGCAAGTCGCGGCCGGCGAACGGCTTCACGATTCCCGACAGGATACCGCACGGGGTCGGGCCTGACGGTATCGACCCGCCCATGGGCGTGTCACCCGGCGACATCGGGCGCAACGTCTCGGTTCCCATGCGCGGGCGGTTCGGCGGGGGCGACGGCAGGGCGTACGCGCCCATCATGGGGCCGTTCGGAAGGGCGGCTATCCCGACCGCGACGCACGATGGTGTAAAATCAATCATCGACAGAAAGATGAAGGCGGGAGAGATAGGCCGGCCTTGGGAGATATTCGAGAACCTGTTGGGAGGGAAGACGTATGGCGCACGCGGGCGGAAGGCCGACTAAGTACGACGCGAAGTACCACGTGCCGTGGGCGCGGGGCCTCGCCATGCGCGGTGCCACGATGCAGCAGATTGCCGAGGAGATGGACGTCGCCCTGTCAACCGTCTACAAGTGGAGGGACGAGCACGCCGAGTTTTCGGACGCTTTAAACGTGGGCAGGCAGCAGACGGACCTCCGCGTGGAGCGCAGCCTGTACGAGCGGGCGATGGGCGGCAAGTCGAAGGAGACGAAGAAGGTCATCGAGGTAGTGGACGGCCGGCCGGTGGTGAAGCGCATCGAGAAGGTGGAGCGCGAGCTCGCACCGGACACGACGGCGTGCATCTTCTGGCTGAAGAACCGCAACCCCGCCATGTGGCGCGACCGTCAGGACGTCGCCGTGAACGAGGAGCAGGACGCGAACATCAAGGACTGGATCGCGGCGCTCGGCCTCGGGGAGACGGATGATTAGGTTCAGCGACAAGCAGAGGCGCCTGGCCACGTGGTGGTCGGGCGCCTCGTCCGAGTACGACGGCGTGATCGCGGAGGGAGCCGTGCGATCGGGCAAGACGTGGGCGATGGTCACGGGATTCCTCCTGTGGTCGCAGTGCAAGTTCTCGCACCGGAATTTCATCGTGGCGGGCCGCACGATAGGCTCCCTGACGCGAAACGTCGTGATGCCCATGCTGACCATCCTCGGGCAGGAGCTGGGTTTCCCGTTCGAGTACAACCGCGGAAACGGCTTCGTGAGGGTGGGCACCAACACCTACTGGCTGTTCGGCGCATCGAGCGAGCAGGCCCAGGACGTGATTCAGGGCATGACCGCTGCAGGGTGCCTGCTGGACGAGGTGGCGCTGATGCCGCGCTCGTTCGTCGATCAAGCGCTCGCCCGCTGCTCGGTGGACGGCGCGAAGTTCTGGTGGAACTGCAACCCGTCCTACCCGACGCACTACGTGAAGAAGGACTTCATCGACAAGGCGCGGGAGAAGCACCTGCTGGTGATGAAGTTCAACATGGGGGACAACCCGACGCTGAGCGAATCGGTGCGGCAGAGGTACGAGCGCATGTACAGCGGCGTGTTCTACGACCGATTCATCCGAGGCCTGTGGGTCGTGGCGGAGGGTCTGGTGTATCAGGACTTCCGAGAGGACACGATGTGCGCGGAACTGCCCGCAGAAGACGTGCAGAGGTCGCCTCACGTCCTTTCCATCGACTACGGCATCACCAACCCGTTCGTCGCCATCGACTGGGTCATAAAGGCGGGCGTGGCCTACGCCGTGGACGAGTACTGCTTCGATTCGCAGGCCGAGGGGTACCGCAGGACTGACGAGGAGCACTACGAGGCGCTGAAGAAGTGGATGGGCAGGAGGTACGTGGAGCTTGTCGTCATCGACCCATCGTCCTCGTCCTTCATGGAGTGCATCGCACGCCACGGCGAGTGGGACTACCGAGGCGCGGACAACGCCGTCATCGAGGGCATCAGCAACACCATGACGGCGCTGAAGCAGCACGGGCTGTTCATCGGCAGGAAGTGCGGGCGACTGCTGTCCGAGCTTGGCCTGTACAGGTGGAACGAGAAGAAGAGGCACGAGGAGGTCGTCAAGGAGGACGACCACGCCTGCCTGGTCGGGTCAACGATGATCGAAACCGACGGCGGGGCCGTGCGGATTGACGAGCTTGTCGGGACATCGGGACGCGTCTGGTCTTACGATAACGGGGAAACGGTGCTGAAAGGCTACCGAGACGTCGCGCTGACCGGGTTCGAGGAAACTTACGAGGTCGTCCTCGAAGACGGCAGGACAGTCGAATGCACGGGGAACCATCCGTTTCTCACGGACTCGGGCTGGAAGCGTTGCGACAGCCTGACCTGCCGTGACAGGATAATCGACGTATCGCACGACGTCGAAAGAAAAAAACATGACAGAGGCTGCCCACAGTAGAGACGGGAAGCATGCCGCAGCGGATGGGTTCACGTTCACGCGCGACGATAAGGGCGGATACCATCTTGCAACGAGACCGACATGCGGCAACAAAAGGGAGCGTCTCCACGATTACATGTGGCGAACGAGGGTGGGTGAGGTTCAGAAGGGGTTCCATGTCCACCATGTCGACGGCGACAGACGCAACGACGAGGTTGGCGACCTGACGGCCGCAAGCGCGAGCGAACACGCGCGCCGGCACGCAGGCGACATGAGCGGGGAACGGCGCGCGAAGCCAAGGGAGGACATCGCCGTCGCCCAGGAAGCGGCGAAAGAACGGCATCGAGGCGAGAAGGGGCGCGAATGGCATCGGATGCACGCCGTTTCCCCTAGAAACGGGAAAGTACGCGAAAAGGCGTGCGGGAACTGCGGAAAGGCGTTCGAAACGAAAGAAGACCGCCGACGTCTCCGTTCGGACGCCTGCAAAAGCGCATGGCGCGGAAAAGAGGGTGTCGATGACGAGAAAGGAACGCGCGGACGGTGCGGAACCGTTTTCGCCGCAAACAGGTACGGCAAACGGCGTTTCCGCTGTAAAGGTTGCGCGGGTAAGGCGCACGGGCGAAGTCAAACCCGTTTACAATCTGACAGTCGATGGAACCCACAATTTCGCAGTGAACGGCGGTCTCGTAACGCACAACTGCGACGCGATGCGCTACTTCGTGCAGACGGTGGGATTGCAGGAGCTGTCGTGCTTCGAGTGGGACTAGGCTAGAATTACGCTGACGATTGAGAGGAGAGGCCGATGGGTTTGTTCGACATGGTGCTGGACCGCCTCGCTGCGGCCCTGGGCAAGCGGATTCAGGGATACGAGCAGCACGCGGCGTACCGAGACAGCGGCAAGAAGGGCACCGACTACTCGGTCGAGAGCATGGTGTGCGAATCGCTCGCGAACCTGATGATGCTGGAGTACTCGATGCCGATTGAGGGAGGCTCCGCGCGGGCCAGGATGCTCGACGAGGTGTCGGACGCGTTCGTGCGCGACACGCTGTGCAACGCGGTGGCGATGGGGTTCCTGACGGGAGACAGCATCACCGTGCCCAGCTGGAACGGGCGCACGATGGACAACGTGCTGGTCGACGCGGGCGGCTTCGCCATCCTCGGGGCAAACGGCCACGAGGTCACGTCGATGATTTACGTCGTCGACGAGAAGCAGATCAAGTACGGCTCGCGGTACACGCTGCTGAGGCTCATAGAGCTCGTGCCGTACACCGCCCAGGACGGCACGCAGGCCTACGCGAACCGCTACAAGACGTTCATCGCGAAGGACGGCACGATAACGGACATCCCGCTGAGCGAGTTCCCGGACTGGGCTGCGGCGAACGAGGAGGAGTGGGTCATCCCGAACGTCGACCGCCTGCTCATCGGCCGCTACCGCTCGTTCACGCTCAACCCGCTGCGCCCGAACGCGCAGAAGGGAACGCCAATTTGTTTCGGGGCGTCGGCGCCAATCCGGGAGATCCACTACCTCACGCATCAGATGCACGAGGAGTTCGGCCTGAGCGAGAAGGCCATCATCGCCGACAAGACGCTGTTCAAGAAGGAGCTGCGCCGAGACAGCGAGGGCAACGTCGTGAGCCAGAAGCTCGTGCTGCCGAAGGGCAGGGAGCGCCTGTTCATGGACGTCGGCAACCGCGGGGGGTCCGGGAGCCCGCTGATTCAGGAGTGGGCGCCGACCATCCAGCTCCAGCCGTACATCGACGCCCTGGAAAAGCAGTATCAGGAGGTCGAGAAGTGCGTGGGCGTGTCCTCGGGCATCCTGAGCAACCTGAACGACCAGAGCTATCAGAACGTGGACAACGTGCGCAAGAGCACCATCAAGACCCAGAGCTTCGTCAACACGGCGCGAGGGGTCTGCGAGGGCTACCTCGATGACATGGTGTACGCGTGGAACGCCATCCTGAACTTCTACGGCGTGACGCCGGTGGGCGACTACCACGTCGAGTACAAGTGGAGCGACGAGTACATCAACACGTTCAGCGACCAGCAGAACGCCATCCTCGCCGGCGAGGCCATCGGTGCGACCGACGCCGTGGACTACCGCGTGTTCGTCATGGGGGAGAGCCCCGAGGTGGCGAAGGAGAGGGTCGCCGAAATCAAGGCGGAGAAGGCAGCGCTGCCGCAGGCGTTCGAGGAGATCAGGGTCTAGCGATGGATGCTTCGGACATCGAGTACCAGGAGCGGGAGCAGAACGAGGTCGAGGAGGACGGTCTGGCCGTGGAGCTGGCCGTCCTCTCGGTCATCGCGGCACGGCTGCGCAAGGTGGACGAGAGCACCACGTACGCCATCGCACGTGCGTGGCAGGCCGAGGACATGGGAGCGATAGCGAGGCTGCTGTCCGCTGGCGCCCAGATGCTCACGGGCAAGTCGAACAGGGTAATGGACGGCATGGGCGAGTCGTCCGACGAGTGGGCCAAGCCGTTCTTCGAGGCTCGCGGCATCGCCCAGACATCCGTGTTCGAGGACGAGTCCATGGGCGCGGCGCTGAAGTCCGGCAAGGTCGCCAACGCACGGAATGTCGCGTCCATGTGCCGGACGTCCGTGCTCTCCCTGGTGGCTCCAGACGGCACCGTGAGGCGCGTGGACGAGGCGTACAAGGCGATTCTGGACTCGGCCATACAATCCATCATGCAGGGCGACGCGGCGTACACGAAGGCGATAGGGCGGGCCGTGTGGCAGCTGTCCAAGGGCGGGCTGCGGGTGATGTACCCGAGCGGTTCCACGAGGGAGCTGTACGCAGCCGTCTCGATGAACGTCATGGACGGCTTCAGGCTGACGATGCAGGACATCCGCGACCAGCAGGCGCAGAGGTTCAAGGCGGACGGAATCGAGGTGTCGGCACACGGCATGTGCGCCGAAGACCACCTGCCGTATCAGGGCAGGCAGTACACGAGGGCCGGGTTCGAGCGCATCCAGCAGAGGCTGCGGCGACCGATAGGCAAGGGCATGAACTGCCGCCATATGGTGACGGGCGTGGTGCTGGGCGTTTCCTCCAACGCGTACACCGAGGAGCAGCGCAGGGCGATGGTCAGGGAGTCGCGCAGGAAGACTGGCGTCAAGACCGCGAGCGGGCACGACATGACCGCCTACGAGTTCAGCCAGTGGCAGCGGCGCAGTGAGACCGAGATACGCAAGCTGAAGGCGCAGGCGAGGCTGCACGAGAAGGCCGGGCTAGACCCTAGGGAGTTCGAGCGGGAGGCCGATGCGAAGAGGCGCGAGTACGTGGAGCTGTCGAAGAAGGCGGGGGTCGAGACGAGGCTGGAGCGGACGCGGGTCTACGAGTGGAAGCTGAAGGGATAGCGATGACACCGTACGAGAAGGGCCGCGCATTCGAGTACTCGACCATAAAGGCATTGAAGGCGAAAGGCTTCACCTGTATGCGTTCGTACGCATCGCGGACACCGGCTGACATCTGGGCCGTAAGGGGAGGGCGCGCCTATTTCATCCAGGCAAAGCTGCACGGGGCCATCTCCGCAAGGGAATGGGACACGTTCCTCGATTACTGCCTGCAGGCCGGGGCCGAGCCGATCATCTCCAAGCGGCCGGACGGCAAGACGCGCGGAGTTGAGTTCTACCGCATTCTGAATCGGCGCGGGACCGGGAAAAGGCCGTGGGAACTTCTGTCCCTCACCGACTTCGGCCTCATTTGATGCTATAATTGCAGACGGGCCGCAAGTTTCCCATACCACACGCGGCCCAGCCCTATGGGCCTCCGTGTGATACAATAGATACACGGATTGCGCCCGCACATAGCTATCACACCCGATCCCAGCGGGTTTGATAAACGACAACCCCGTCAGGTAGGCGCAATCTACCCGGCGGGGTTGTTCTCTTTTAAGGAGATGCAATGCAAAATGGATCACAAATTTAATGTATCTATCGCCGAGAAATACGGCATGGCAGAGGCCGTTCTACTGGAGGGTCTTTCGTTTTGGTGCATGTCGAACAAGGCGAACGGACGAAATATAAAGGGCGGACTCGCTTACACGTTCAACAGCATAAAGGCACTCCATGATTTGTATCCGTACCTGTCTGAAAAGAAGATACGAACCGCTCTGGCAAAGCTCGAGGAAGCCGGGATCATCGTTTCAGGAAGCTTCAACAAGAGCTCATACGATAGGACGAAGTGGTACGCGGTAACGGAAAAAGGATTTGCCGAAATGGGCAACTCCATTTGCCCAAAAGGGCAAATGGATTGTGACGAAAAGGCAAATGGAAATGTCCGAAAGGGCGAACCTATACCAGTTGATTCAACAGTTATATCAACATTAGGTATTGTAGATAGAACGTCCCGGAAGCCCAATGAGCCAAGGCACAGGCTCGGCGAGTTCGGACATGTTCTCCTGAGCGATGGGGACGAGGCCAAACTCGATGAGCAGTTCCCCGGTTTCTGGCGCGACTACATCACGAGGGTCGATGAGTACTGCGAGCAATCGGGCAAGCGCTACAAGAACTACCGGTTGACCATCTCGAAGTGGATCGGGAGGGACCAGCAGGCCGGCTCGGTGAAGTCCGACGCCTCCTGCACGGCTCCCGTCGGGGAGGCGTACGTCGGTGCGGCGGAGAGGTCCCCGCGCGAGCGTCTCATCAAGGACTACATGAACGCCACGGGCAAGGGGGGGTTCCCGTCGTCCTGCTGCGCCCATTACGACTGGTGCGTCCAGAATGGGGTCCCCGAGTACGTCGAGGCCGACAGGCTCACCAGGGAGTGGGTCGCGTCCGGGGGAACGGAGCGCCAGTTCCCGCGCTCGAGGTACCCGTGGAACCCGAGGCCGTAGATGAGGCCGACGCTCGGGGACGCCATCAGGGCCCACGGCGTCCCGGTACCCATCGACCAGATATACGTCGCCAACTCCATCACCCGCGAGGAGCTGGACGCGATAGAGGCCGAGAGGCGCGAGAGCGCGGAGGAATCCGCGGCGGAGTTCCGCAAGGCGATAGCCAGGCGGGAGAAGGCCAGACGGGATGATGAATACGCCAAGGCTCACGGTATGCCGTAGGAAGCAACAGAATCGGTTTCTAGGGCATGTTTGGCCCTTTTAGGTGTAGGCGCTAGGGTAGCCGGGAAACGGCACCTTAAAAACGATTTGGGAGGCACGTATGATTACAGCGGGATACGGGAAGACGCTCGTCGGGATGCCGGAGGGTTCGCCGTTCTCGCTGGCGGACTTGGTGACGCTCGCGTACCTCATCGACGGGGCTTCGCCGGATGGGGAATGGACGCGATTCGATTACCCGGTGGCGGAGGGCGACCTGTGGGGCGCGCGGTGCGGCGGCAGGGCGACGCTGCGGGCGAGACTCAGGCTTCTATCGGGGCACGGCCTCATCGAGACGAAGACGGTCGGGGTCAGGGGCGAGAACGGCGTCCGGACGTTCTACAAGGTGAATATGGGGGCCTTGGCATCCATCGAAGTTTCCCCGGCTGTTTACCGCTATCGTGTGTTACAATGCTGATACACAACGAAACGGAAAGGAGTTGTCTATGTCGTATCTGGTCGTATCGCAGGCCGCAAAGGAGCTGGTCTCGGCGTGCGGCTCCGTATCCAAGGCGGCCGAGGCGTGCGGGATCCAACGCACGATGCTCTACCGCATCTGCGACGGCGACTTCAGCAGGTGCGGGCTGATGCCGAAGACGGTGCTGAAGGTGCGCGACGCATATGCGGAGAAGTGCGGGAAGTACTTCAGCCTGGAGGAGGTCTACCGATGAATCTGGACACCTATCTCGATGCGGCCGAAGGCTGCGGCGGCATGAAGGACTTCAAGCGCAACCTCGGCATGGGGGGCGAGAAGTCGTCCGACGTGCTCATCACCGTACTCTGCGGATGCGTGGCAGACCGCATCAAGGCAATCGAGCATCCGGTCGAGTTCTATGCGGACTTCGCGGAAACGCACCGCGGGCAAACCGGCGACAGGGCCGCGCTGCTGTCGAGGGCCCTGTCGGATATGAAGGAGGCGCTCCGCGATGGCTAAGTGCGTCAACTGGCACGGGGCCGGTCGCTACCTGATGTGCTCGGGCAAGATGGAGGCCGTGCATCGCAAGACGGTCAGGTGCTCGACTTATGCGGAGCTTTCCGAGGCGGTCGAGGGTATGGAGAAGTCCACCGGGTTCCCGGTCTGGACGTACTACTTGGGAAGGGTGCAACGATGAGCGGACTCGTGAGAGGCCTCTTCCCCGATGAGGTCGAGTGCAGAATCGGCCAGGTATCCAAGAGCGGCAAGGGTCTTTCCCTGCTGCTGTACAAGACGAGCCGCACGGACATGGCGCTGCTCGACGAGACGTTCGGCCCGATGGGCTGGCGCTGTGGGTACGAGGAGGTAAAGGGCGTGCTCAACTGCACGCTGAGCGTCTACGACGCGGACAAGGGCCTCTGGATCGACAAGCAGGCGGCCGGCACCGAGAGCAACATGGAGAGCGAAAAGGGCGAGAGCAGCGACGCGCTCAAGCGTGCCGGGTTCCTCTGGGGAATCGGCCGCGAGCTGTACACGGCCCCGTTCATCTGGATTAAGGCCGCGGACTGCAACATCCAGAACGGCAAGTGCCACGACACGTTCGCCGTCGATGCCATGGAGGTCGTAGACGGTCGGATCACTGCGCTCACCATCAGCAACGAGAAGACGCGCAAGGTCGTGTACCGATGGGCCATCGACCGCAAGCCGGTGAAGCGTCAAGAAGCCCCGGCGAACGTCCAAGAGCCTCCGGCCACCGATGCCGAGGTCGAGGACTTCCAAGGCGCGTGCAACGAGTTCTCGTTCCTGACCGGCAAGGAGGTCGCCGACATCCTCGACGCATTGGAGAAGACCAAGACGCTCAAGGCCGCAGGCTTCACCCAGTGGAAGGACGCGCCGTCGAGGGTCATCACCGCGGCGCGGGCCGTCGTGGAATCTTGGATCAAGAGGAAGACCGCCGAGAACCGCGACGCGGTGGACAGCCTCACGGGCGAGCGATGAGCGCCGGGGCTCTGCGGGGCGTGATCCTCGTATGGGCTTGGCTCGGCACCGGCTACCTCTTGGTCGATGCCGAGCGCTGGACCGTCGGGGTCCGCGTCGCGTCGTACGTCGTCTATACACTCATGACGGTATTGGCCGTCCAGACACTCTAGGAGAAGTTTATGAGCATCAACGTCGTCAACATCTCGGGAAATTTGACAAGGGATTCGGAGCTGCGCCGCACCACGGGCGGCACGGCCGTCCTGGGCTTCGGCGTGGCGGTGAACGACAGGAGCAAGAACCGGCAGACGGGCGAGTGGGAGGACTCCCCGAACTTCGTGGACTGCACCATGTTCGGCACGCGCGCCGAGAAGCTGGCGGGAATGCTGACCAAGGGCACCAAGGTCTGCATCCTCGGCAAGCTCCGCTACATGAGCTGGGAGAAGGACGGGCAGAAACGTTCAAAAATCGAGGTGATCGTGGACGACATCGAGTTCATGAGCCGCCGCGAGGCGCAGCAAGAGCAGCCGCGACAAGATTACCGATCGGGCTACCGGCAGCAACCGGCCATGTACGATGACCTGCCTTTCTGATTGGAAAGTACGCGGGCGGGCTACGACGAAATCATTGACAGCCACACGGAAAACGGGGGGCTTCGCGCCCCCATTTTCTTTTGGGAAAGTTGTTGCAAAGTTGATACAGTTGTTTTACTATATAGCCAAGGCAGATGAAAGGAGCCGACAATGAACGACATCGAGAGCGCCATGAGGGACGGTATCACCGAGAAGTGCCCCAAGCAGTGCTGCTACTGCAAGCACTTCCGCTACCTCAACTCAGACATCATCGGCGTGTGCGGGCTGGCCTACGACGAGTGGGTCGATGAGAACCGTGGCACCGTGAGCTGCACCGAGGCGCTGAGGTTCTTCGAGGACCACGCGGTCTCGGACGACGAGGAGTGCGGGCGCACCGGGTTCGAGGAGTACTGATGGGTCGCAGCGACGCACACCTCAAGGAGGCACAGCGCAAGCTCGCCGACCGTCTGGCCATGCACGGCACCTACCTCAACGTTGGCGAGAAGGTTGACGATCCAGAGCGGTACGCGGGCGAGGTCGAGCCTATCGACATCATCGAGAGGGTCGTCGAGGGCCTTCCGCCGGACAAGGCGTACAGCTTGGGGCAGGTGCTCAGGTACTGCCTGAGGGCGGGCAAGAAGGACGATATAGACGTGGAGTTGGGCAAGGCCAACAACTACGCGCACCGGTTGGCATTCGGACATTGGAGGAGCAATTGAAGACATACGTTCTAAAGGTCGAACCGTTCACGAAGTCCGCCGAGCCGAAGGCTCAGGCCCTGAAACCGCTGGAGGAGGCCGCGGAGGTGTTCGGCGCGTGGCAGGCGTCCGGTATCGATGGCGCGGGATCCATCACGCCCGAGATGCGCGAGGACATCGTCTATGAGTGCTTCGACGTGATCCAGTCATGCGTCAACCTCTTGGAGAGCATCGGCACGACGGACGCGGAGCTGCGCGACGCAGCCCGCAAGGTATACGCGAACAATGTCGAGCGCGGTCGCTATGAGCCGTACTAGACGCGGGGCCTCGGCCCCTTTTTCTCGAATAAAGTTGTTGCAAAGTTGATACAACTGTTTTAGAATATAGCCAAGGCAGATGAAAGGAGCCTCAAATGATTCGTGAGTTCAGGGTTGAGTCCGACAAGGCACTCCCGTACCGGAAGGCCTTCAAGACGAAGGCCAAGACGCTCAAGGGAATCGTCCGAGCGGCCCGCATAGTCACCGAGGACAGCGACGTCGACGCCTCGTGCATCTCCCCGGCATGGCGACCGGGCCGGCACCCGCTGAGCAACCCGTACGCGCGCAAGGCGCTCGGCATCGAGGGGTAGGCGGGCCTGATGTACATCGAGTACGTGACCGTCAACGTCAACAAGGTGCTGCACCAGCTCCGAGAGGTCGGCACGATGGCGAGCGCGGTAAAGAGGCTTGAGGCCACAGGGTTTACGCGCACGGGCCGCATGGGCAACCTCGAATGGTCGGACGGATACACCGACGCGCACATCCACTTCGGGAGCTTGGACGACGCAAGAGCGCCCATCGCCCGATACATTCACGAGTACAGCTTCCTGAACTAAGGAGAAGACATGCACCTCTACGAGATTGACGGACGGATCGCACAGGTCATCGAGAACGGCTTCGCGTTGGACGAGGCGACCGGCGAGGTATTCACGTGCGACGAGCTGGAGGAACTGGAGGCCAGCCGCGAGGCGAAACTCGAGGCCGTCGGACTGTTCGTCAAGGACCTGAACGCCGAGGTCGCGGCATTCAAGGCCGAGGAGAAGGCGTTGACCGAGCGCCGCAAGGCCAAGGAGCGCCGGGTCGAGCAGCTGAAGGACTACCTGGCCTTCTCGATGCAGGCGCACGGAGACAGGAAGCTCGACACGCCGAAGGTTCGCCTGAGCTTCCGCAAGTCCACGATCACCGAGATCACCGACGAGAAGCTCGTACCGGACGAGTTCAAGACGGTCGAGACGGTCGTGAAGATTGACAAGAGGAAGCTCGGCGCCGCTATCGACAAGGCGATGAAGGACGGCGGCACCATCAAGGGCGCAGAGCGAATCACGCGCCAGTCGCTCATCATCAAGTAGGGTGGCGACGATGCGGGATATAGGCAGCATCTACGTGGGCGACGGCCCGAAACTCATGGGGGGGGTATCGAGGCCATGACCTACGAGGGACTCACGCCCGTCGTCGTGACCGACCCGCCATTCAATATCGGGTACCGCTACAAGGGCTTCACCGATCGGATGGACGAGGGCGAATATTACGCGATGCTCGCAGAGGTCACGGCCCAGACGGCTGCGGTCGTCATCCACTACCCGGAGCAGCTCCACCGCCTGAGCATCGAGAAGGGCGAGGCACCGGAGAGGGTCGTGTCGTGGGTGTACAACTCAAACACCCGCAAGCAGCACCGTGACGTGGCCTTCTACGGGGTAAAGCCTGACTTCAACCGGGTCAAGCAGCCGTACAAGAACCAGAACGGCAAGCGTATCCGCAAGTTGAGGGTGGAGGACGAATGACGACCAAGGCATCGACAAAATACAGGGTTAGCAAAAAGGTGGTCAAGCGCTACCTAGCCGACCATGACCTCACGCAGAAGCAGCTGGCGCAGATGGCGGGCATCACGCATCTGGCCGTCCCGCAGGTGGCCATGATTAACGACATGCTGGAGGTGGTGCAGAATGGCTAAGGTTGACACGATGCCGATTTACCTGCGACCGCTCATGAGGGGTTGCAGCGTCAAGCTCAACCGGTGCGCGGTGTGCGGGGCGACGTACCCGCTCAACCAGCACCACATCGTGAGACGCTCGGCGGGGAAGATGTACGACTGCCACGGGGTCGAGCTGCCCAAGCCGACCATCACGCTCTGCGGGAGCGGCAACACCAGCGGGTGCCATGGGAAGGCCCACGCGCACAAACTGCACTTCCGCTGGGTGGACACGGATGTAAAGGACCGCTCGCAGGGCTTCGGCTTCGCTACAATCAGGGGCGGGCACTGGGAGGTCTTGGAGACCGCCGAACCTATGCGCGAGTTCGAGGCCTCGCAGGTCGAGGACGGTTGGAGGCCGCTTCGCTGAGTTTGCCGACAGGTGCGGGCTATCGAACTGCGGGTTCCCTCCGGGCGCCATCGAGACCTGTAAGGACGGGGCGCTCGGTCTCGCCAGACGCGTGTTCAACGCCCACAACCTCCCAAGCGGCGGGGAGCTGTTTGGCGACGGAAGGCCGATGCTCTTTGGGAGTGTCGGCCTTTTGCCTTATAATGCACTCAGCCCGCGCGGGGCTTCACCTGCGCACCCATCCGGCTCGGGAAGGCCGAGCTCAATCATGACTTTAGAAGGGTTGAGGACATTGCAGAACATCGAGGACATCCTGAAGGCGAACGGAATCGAGGGCGATCCGGCCAAGGCAATCGCGAAGGCCGTGGGCGAGAACTACAAGACCGTCGCCGAGGTCGAGCAGAAGGCCAAGAAGCTCACCGAGACTCAGGCCGCGCTCGAGACGGCGAACAAGGCGCTCGACGAGGCCAAGAAGGCTGCGGAATCGACGGACGTGGACGGCCTCAAGGCCAAGATCGCCGAGTACGAGGAGGCCGCCAAGAAGCGCACCGAGGCCGACGAGGAGGCCAAGAAGCGCGCAGCATTCGACGAGAAGTTCGGCAATGCGGTAGGCGACAAGAAGTTCGTGAACGACATCGTGCGCGGTGCCGTCGCGGACAAGGCGTACGCAACCGCCAAGGCGAACCCCGACATGGACGTTGCCGCGATTCTGGGCGGCATCGTCGGCGATGCGGAGGGTGTCTGGCAGAACCCGCAGCAGACCGTAAAGAAGATGCCCGCAGCGAGCGGGAACGGCGGCTCTGCGGCTGGAACCCAGGCCATCCAGAGCATCGAAGACCTGAAGGGCATGTCCGTCGAGGAGATCCGCGCCCACATGGACGAGGTAAACAAGGTTCTGTCGAACCAGAAGTAAGAGAGGAGTAGCGATGGCTACGAACCATTTCATCCCGCAGGTTTGGTCTGCGAAGATTCTTGAGGCGCTGGACAAGGAGCTTGTCTACGCCGAGCTGTTCAACACCGACTACGAGGGCGAGATTACCGAGGCGGGCGATACCGTCCACATCGCGCAGGTCGGAGACGTGACCATCAAGGACTTTGACTGCGATGCCGACATCGCATCGCCCGACGACGTTAAGGCCGAAGACCTGACGCTCGACATCGACCAGTCGAAGTACTTCAACATCAGCGTCTGCGACGTGAACGATGTGCAGTCGAAGATTTCCCTGCTCGATACCGCCACCCAGCGTGCGGGCTACGGTTTCGCCGATGTCTGCGACAAGTACCTCGGCAGCCTGCTCGCCACGAGCGGCACCGTGAAGGACGGCCTCGGCGCGAAGGCAACGCCCATCACCATCACCGCCGACAACGCGTACGAGACGCTTGTCAAGATGAAGACGGCGCTGGACAAGGCCAACCTGCCCAAGCAGGAGCGCAAGGTCGTCGTCCCGCCCGAGTTCGAGGGCTTCATGCTGCTCGACCCGCGCTTCGTGGCCGTGCCCGTGGAAGCGTCGCAGGACCGCCTCACCGAGGGCACCGTCTACCGCGCAGCCGGCTTCGAGATTCGCACGTCCAACAACGTGCCGTCCGAGGCCAACGGCGGCTCTGGCGGCGACACGACCGTGTACTCCATCGTGGGTTCGTCCCCGATTCAGGGCACGTTCGCGCAGCAGATTCTGAAGACCGAGGCGTACCGCCCCGAGAAGCGCTTCGCCGACGCCGTGAAGGGCCTGCACGTCTACGGCGCCAAGGTTCTGCGCCCGAGCGCCGTCGCCGTCGCAACGGTGGCTTTTTAGCGGGGGAGCAGCCTAGCCCAGCCACGGCGAAAGTCGGCTCGGCCAAGGTCGGTTCGGCCAAGGTCGGGACAGAATAGCAGTCGGGGGCTGGGGTCTGGCGACCTCAGCCCCCTGTCGATTGGAGAGAGAAATGGCAACAGCACCTGCGTACACCGCGCACCAGTGGAAGGACGGGGAAGTCATCACCGCCGATCGCCTGAACGCAATCGAGAGCCAGCTCGCGGCCCTGTCCGCAGCAGGCGGCATCGGCACGAGCAACATCGCCGACGGGGCCGTCACGTCCGCGAAAATCGGCGCGTCGGCTGTCGGCGCGGGCAAGATCGGGTTGAACGCCGTCGCAACCGCGAACATTCAGGACAAGGCCGTCACGGCGGCGAAAATCGCCGATGGGGTCATCCCTGCGAAGGGGTAGGTGAAGCGCAGTGTACGTGACCTACGAGGAGTACAGTGAGCTTGGCGGGACGCTCGACGAGAAGTCTTTCGCCGTCGCCGAGCCGAGGGCCGAGATGCTGCTCGACGGCTGGACGCTCAACCGCCTGAAGTCCGAGAGGGTCGTCGCCGACCTGGAGCAGATGGGCGAGTACCGGAAGGTCAAGGTCGCGATGGCTTGGCTCGTTGACCAGATGCAGGGCATCGAGAAGGCGCGCAAGGCGAAGTCCGAGGGCACCGAGGTGACGAGCTTCAACAACGGCGTGAACTCGTTCTCGTTCGGCGGGGGAGCTTCGAGCGAGGCCACGGCTGCCGAGGCGTCCGCGTACCACGAGGTGTGCAGGATGCTGCCCGTGGAGCTTGTGGGCGCCTGCGTGGCCTACAACGACGCGCGTTAGGGGGTGCGGTGTGAACATCGACGTTGACGGGCTGCTCGACAGCACAGTGACCGTGTTCAACCGCATCTGCGCCAAGGATTCTGGCGAGGGGGCGGACAGGTACCGTCCCCTCGTTCTGCATCCAGCGCTGTGGGTTGAGACGCCGGCGCGCACGACCGACGCTGACGGCACGGTGCACTTCAAGCGCACGGTCAAGGTTCAGGTGCCAGACGGAACCGCGACCTTCAAGCCATATCGTGAATGGGTTCCAGAGGCTGTGAAAGGCGCTACAGCGGGCGTTTACACGCTATCCCCACACGACTACCTGATGGAGGG
>ENA-OPAA01000476-OPAA01000476.1-human-gut-metagenome-genome-assembly--contig:-NODE-476-length-27460-cov-9.648130_pt1 | contig 27460 bp, 29 predicted proteins | sample MGYA00241049_ERZ501414 | MGnify/ENA primary metagenome ERZ501414 (study PRJEB25962, sample SAMEA2042520) | human gut metagenome | biome: human gut; feature: human-associated habitat; material: faeces... | reverse complement strand
TGCTGATAATTTGCAGACTGTCGTAAGTGCAGCAGAAGAAGCAGGCGATGTGATGCGCTTATCACAGAATGTGGTGGAAACCTTTATTGACCGCATTGAGGTTTTCAACGATGAGCGTGTGAAAATTCGTTTTACATTTGAAGATGTGCTAGCAGGCTATGCAGAATGAGTTGTAGTCGAAATCACTGCTGTAAGCAGAGTTTTTCTTGTAAGAACACGAGATTCATGGTATCATAAGAGCAAGGAAAAGTCTGTGCATGGCTACGCGAAAGGAGCAGCAGAGATGAAAGAAATGAATATTCCCGTTGGAGTTTCGGACTTTGAAGAAATTCGAAAAAATGGGTATTACTATATTGATAAATCGGGACTGATTGGAGAACTGCTCAGTAGAACAGGAACGAAAGTAACGCTTATCACTCGTCCCCGACGCTTCGGTAAGACATTGGGCATGAGTATGCTGGAAAACTTCTTTGACATCCGCAAAGACAGCAGAAAACTGTTTGAGGGACTGGAAATTACAGAAAACCAAGCATTGTGCGTTGAGTGGATGAACCAGTATCCGACAATTTTTGTTTCATTTCGACAAGTAGATGGACTGAATTTCACCGGGGCATACGATATGCTTACAATGGTGATAGCAGATTTGTACAATAAACATCTTTATTTGCTTGATAGTGAAAATGCTACAGAGTTCCAAAAAACAGCGTTTGAGCATCTTGCACATGGCAGTGGCTCCATAAAAGAAGTTAAGAGCAGCCTTATGCTTTTGACAACGATGATGCAAAGTTATTATGAAAAGCCTGTAATTCTTCTTATAGACGAGTATGATGTACCCGTAGCAAAAGCAAACAACAACGGTTATTATGATGAAATGCTCGATGTCATGAAAGGCCTGATGCAAGCACTGAAAGACAATCAAGCCCTTCGTTTTGCAGTTGTTACAGGTTGCTTGAAGATTGCGAAAGAGAGTATCTTTACAGGAACCAACAATTTTGTATCGGATACTATCACAAATTCTCGGCTGAACGAGTATTTCGGATTTGTACAGAGTGAGGTCGACCTGCTGCTAAAGGATGCTGACTTGACAACGCAGGCTGAGAACATCAAAAAATGGTATGATGGATACCATTTCGGAGCCTTTGATGTTTACTGCCCGTGGGACGTAATGAATTACATGCTGGAACTGCAGCGCAATCCGAAAGCTAAGCCTATCAGCTACTGGAAGAACACCAGCGATAATGCCATCATTCGTTCCTTTATTGACTATGCAGGCAGTACCATCACAAATAAACTTGAAACGCTGATGGCTGGTGGCTGCATCGTTCAGCGTGTAGATGAAAACCTGACCTATGATTATCTGCATTCCTCAGAAGACAATCTTTGGAGTACGCTGTACCTGACAGGGTACTTAACCAAGGCGCGTGAAGAAGATTATAAGGGTGAGTTGCCGGATGGCATGGTTGCCCTTATGATTCCGAATGCAGAAATCAAAGAGATTTTTGAAACGACAGTCATCAAATGGTTCGATGACAGTACGAAGAAGTGGAATCGAAACGCGCTGTTTGATGCGGTCTGGAACGGTGACAGCGATGGCATTACGAAAGAGATGAATGTATTGCTCCGGCGTACCATCAGCTACCATGACTATCGGGAAGACTTCTATCACGCTTTCCTTGCGGGCATTTTTACAGGTGCTGGATATATGGTAGACTCCAACAAGGAGCATGGAGAAGGCCGAAGCGATGTGGTTGTTTACGATTCCATCAATGCTCGCGTTGCAATCTTTGAAGCAAAGTACACGAAGGTATTGGAAAATCTGGAGAGTGAGTGCGATACGGCTTTGCAGCAAATTGATGATAGGATGTACGCAAAGGAGTATGAGGACGACTATGATCAGATTCTTTGCTATGGCATTTCGTTCTTTAAGAAACGCTGCATGGTGAAGAAAAAGTGACAGCAACTATCATTAGTAAAATAAAAAATCTATGAGAAACGGGTGATGATAAATATGACAAACGTAGAATATATAGACTATTTCGAAAAGATTATTGCAAATGAACCGGAAAATATATTGAGTCTTTACTTCGTTCAAAAATTAATGAGTGACGTGAGATTTCGATCTTTTCAGCCAATGATAAGTGCTGAACTTCAAAAGAAAATTTTGAAAATGGTGCTTCCAAAGTTGAAGAACCAGTTTAAAATAAATCGCTTGGTGGATTTTAATCCTATTGGAGTAGCAGATGAGGAAATTGAAATTCTCAACAAGGAAAGTGTTACAGATGTAGGAACTTTTGTAAAAACTCTTGATGATGGAAAAGTCTGTAAAGAAATAGAAAATCTTCAAATTGATAAAGTGAGTTTCTACTGTTTGAGAGTTGTATATGAAGGAAAATGCGTATATCTTCTGCGCCAGTTTTCTAAGATGAAAAAGCTTCGAAGTGGATTACTTACACACTTTATTAACGATGAACTGGTTGAAATGGAAAGTGACTTCCTTGGGCTTGATGAAGATGTGGATATGGTATTATGCGAAGACTCATTAGTGATTTTAAACCATATCTCCTTGGAAAGAATTTTTAACTATAGAGATGCGTATAAAGCTAAAACAGATGAAGCAATGGGAGCAATTTTGACACAAGGTGTACTTGTGAATATTGAACAATTTGCGGATGATTGCAGTAGAGATGTTAGAATCATGAAGAGATTCACTAATATCATGAGTAAAGGAAGACTGCCACTATTCTTTGATAATTATGATAAAGTGGAAGGAATTGTGAAAGATCTTGGACTGGATATTGAGTTTGACGAAAATGGAAAGTTGATCTACAGAGAAAAATCACAGCTATACCATATTGTCAATCTGATGTCAGATGCCTACTTCAAATCACTTTTGGCAGAGAGAATAGGCGTTTCTAAAACTGAAGATTCTTTATAATGCAAGGAGGCTATATTTATAGATAATGATGACGAACCTGTCAAAATGGATGCTGTATATTTCTTCGTATTGTATTGTGTACGTTTTTCTTCTTGGTGTGAGTGTTTTTAATGGCTGGAAAAGCGTAAAAACTATAGAAAGTAAATCAATAGCGGAGAAAGCAAGTTTGATTTTTTCCGAAAATAAATTTGTGTGGTGTGGTTTAGTTATACTTATTGCTTTTTCACTTTTTTATGTCCGACAGTTTATGCGGCAAAGGAATAATACGAGAATTAAGAAAAAAGTGGAAGAAAATGCTGTTATAGAGAATTTTGGCTTTTTAACTGCTAATATACTAACAGTGATTTTGCCTACAGCATTTTCCGATTATGGAATTTGGATGGCAGCGATTATTTTTGTGTTTGTAGGAATTACTTTCATTTTTAGTAATGGTATGCAAACGAGTCCTGTATTTATGGTATATGGCTATAAAACGTATAAATGCGATGATGGATATATAATTACAAGGTTGAGCAGAGAAAAAATCAATATTTTGATGGAGGATGAACAAGACGGTATAGAGGCAAGAGAAATTGTAAAAGGAGTTTATGTAACATTTCCGAAATGAATTAGGCAAACCCGCATAAACCACAGACAGCACCCAAGATGATTCGAGGGTGCGTCTGCGGCTTATGCGGGCCTTTTTATTTTGTGATTTTAATACGGATGGATGTTAAATTCCTAGGCTGACAAGAGTGGCCTTTAACTCCTTCGCCGTGCGGATAATGATTTCCTGCTCAGTTTCGTTGCAGTCCAATAACAGACGATGCAATTCGGTGTTGGAAGTTGAAACGGAATAGTGAAGACTGTCTATCAACAAATCATCAACGGAAATGCAGAGGGCGTCGGCAATATCGACCAGAGTGGCAACGCTGGGGTGTTCTGTGCCTTTTTCAATTTTGGCCAGAAATTCACGACTGCGATTGATTTTAGAGGCTAAGGCTTCCTGGGTGATATTGCCACACTGCATTCTGAAATAACCAATACGTTTTCCCAAAGCAACATAATTGACGGACATAAGTAAATCTTCCTTTCGAATGCCCGCATAAGAGTACTTTTATTATCTGGCCTATGAAAAAACGAATCAAGAAGAACGAAAAGAGCAGCCAACATAGAAGTCAGAATTTTCGTTTTTCCCCTCTAGCGGAGATGGCTTCTGAGGCCAAAATGTGACCCAGTAGGTCACATTTTAAGGAACAAGTGACCTGCTGGGTCACAGAAAAATTATCTGACAGGTGTATAATAAAACCATAAAATTGAACAGCACGATAATGTGAGTGAGAACGAAGTGAAAAAGTTACTGACGCTGTACAGCGGGGTTCAGTTAACAGATGTACTTTCATTTGTATAGAGAAAATGATGAAAATGTGGCTCAGAATTTGGCGGGGCCACCCCTAGCGGTTGTGTGTTCTGAGGCAATTTTGTGAAGTGTTACATCACAATTTGCTGCACATGTGAAGTGCCACTTCACAGAAAAAATCATCTGATAAGAGTATAATAAAAGCATGAAATCAAGCTGCGAAAATAAAGTGGGGAAAACGAAATGGAACGGCTGCTGACACTGTATAGCGAAGTTCAGTCAACGGATGTACGGTGGCTGTGGTATCCCTTTATTGCAATCGGGAAAATCACACTTCTGCAAGGTGATCCCGGCGATGGAAAATCTACCATGATGATGAATCTGATTGCGGAACTTTCAACAGGAGGTAAGACCCCGGACGGATGCAAAATTGGTGCGCCGCAAAAAGTGATTTATCAGTGCTCGGAGGATGGCGTTTCAGACACGATAAAGCCCCGTTTGGAACGCTGCGGAGCAGACTGCCGGAAGATTGCCTTCATCAATGAAGAGGTTTATAACGGCCTCACATTGGATGATGAGCGCATCCGTCAGGCAATCATTGAATTTCGGCCTCGATTGGTCGTGATCGATCCGATTCAGGCTTATCTTGGCAGCGATTTGGATTTGCAAATCGCAGGCAGAGCGCGGAAACTCATGCGCCGCCTTGGAATGTGGGCTGCTGGTTACGACTGCGCTATCGTTCTGATTGGACACCTTAACAAAAAAGAAGGCTCCAAAGGGCTGTACCGCAGCCTTGGCAGCATTGATGTTGTGGCAGCAGCACGAAGCGTCCTGCAGGTGGAGCGAGATACCGAGAATCCTGATATAAGAATCGTACATCAAATCAAAAACAGTCTTGCGCCTACGGCAGAAGACATCCGCTTTTCCATTTCTGCCGACAAGGGCTTTCGATGGCTGGAATGCAGGCCACAGCTTTTTGAAAAACAACAGCCGGACGCCGAACCTAAATTTGATACAGAGCAACAGAAAGCTGCCTATTGGATCAAGCATTTCCTTGAAAAAGGCGATATGAGTGCAAATGAAATTTATTGCCGTCTGGACAATGAGGGTGTCAGCAAACGAGTGGCGCGGATGGTAAAAACGGAAATGGGAATCCACTGCTACCAGAAGAAGCGGAGATGGTATTGGAGTGTTCAGCTGGAAGAAGGAGCTATGAATGGACCGCAAGTATAAGGTTGGTGGCTATGTGAAACTTGCAAAACTGTGGGAACGCTCCAAGGATGTAGCAGTAGCCTATCATAGTTCCTATTACGCTGAAAGGTTCAGAGATGATGTGGATAAAAGGCTGGTTGGTGTCTATATTGACATCACAGGAAATAAGGAAATTTACAAACGCCCGGAAATGGTGCATCTGCTCAAAGATTGCAAAAAGGGTGCCGTCAATCTGATTTTTTCACAGACAAGAGCCTACCTTGCGGCGAATACCTGTGATTTCTGTTTCCTGTTGAAATATCTGTTTGACATACCGATGCGAGTGGACGTTGTTACGGATGATGACGACCAGAGAATCGACACCATTCTTGATGTTGATAACCAACGGCAAAGTCTGAAAGAATTAGCCGAAAAATACACATCAATCCGTGAGAAAGAATATCTTGCATGGAAAGCACGACTAGAACATGAAATGGAAAAGGCTGATGGAAAATGAACGAAGGACAGTATGATTCAAAAAATGTAGAACATATTTCAATAGAAAATATCGAAGTTGTGTCCAATGGAATGGATTGGAAAAGCAGGCATTTGGAAGCTGAAAAGAGAAAAGCTGAAATCCGCGACAGAATCCATAAGCAGACTGAACAGGACCAGAAATCAGCAAAAGATTATTTCCGCCCTGCAAAGCCGACCCCATCAATTTATGACAGTGACCTAAAACGTGTGGCCGTTTATGCCCGTGTCAGCACATCTAGCGAAGAACAGATTTCCTCCATTGAAAATCAGACTCTATACTACACCAAAAAGATTGCAGAAACGGAAAACTGGAATCTGCAGGATATTTACAGTGACGAGGGAAAATCGGGTACTTCACTGCGGAAACGGGATGCGTTTAAGCGAATGATGCGAGATGCCAAAGACCAGAAGATGGATTTGATTATCTGTGCCAGCATTTCGCGTTTTGCCCGGAACTTTTCGGATTGCATGACACAGATCGCAGCTTTGAAAACCATGCATCCTGCACATCCCATCGGTGTGTACTTTGAAACAGAGAATATCTACACGCTGAATCCAAGCAGTCAATACAGTCTTGACATCCAGGCTCTTTTGGCAGACTGGGAATCGGGCAATAAGAGCCGCCGCATGATCCTTTCGTATGACCAGCGTATTATGACAGGTCAGTACCCGGTGGCTGACCTGATGGGGTATCGGCATACGAAGGATGGACAGCTTGTGATTGAGCCGGAAGAAGCAAAGACGGTACGTTTTATCTTCCTGGCATTTATTCAGGGCTATGATTACGAACAGATTGCAATGATCCTGACACAGAAGAAGCGCAGCACCCTGCGCGGCAGGCAGGAGTGGAACGGCATGATGGTGGCTAACATCATGAAAAACGAACGTCGCTGGGGTGATCTGGAAGCGCGGAAGAGCATTGTGGTGGACTACAAGTTGGGCAAGGTCACAAAGAATAACGGAAATCGCTGCTCTGCCTACGTTCCAGAACATCACGAAGCGATTGTTTCGCCGGAAATTGCACGGGCTGCACATCTTGTGGCGTCCAGCAAAAAGAAGTGCGGGGTGCAGGATATTGTAGTAATCCAGCAGGGAGCATTGAAAGGATTCGTGGGCATCCATCCGAACTGGAGTGGCATCAATGCCGAAAGCATTCGCAGCCTTTGCCTGAATGCCTATCTGCCGGAAGAAGTGGTCGAACTGAACGATATGACGGAAATGCGGTCTGGAAAGAAGTCGGATATGGCATTGTTATCTGATTATCTGACGGTTTCAGGTACTTGCTTTATCAACCAGAGCAGCCCGGTCATAACAATCTCAAAAAATGGAATCCGTTTCAGCAAAGCGTGTCATACCCGCTTGGACGACTGCGAGCATGTGGAACTGCTCTATCATCCGATTCTGCAAGTCGTGATCCTGCGAAAAAGTAATCGTGACGCTTCAACAGCGATACATTGGGAAAATAAGGATAAGATTTGCAGCAGTTTTTCATCCAGGGCGTTTTCAGGGGTGATATTTGAAGCAATGAACTGGAAATGGAGTTGCCGTTACCAGTGTCGTGGTATCTGCCGTGGAGAGGAAAATGCAAGGTTCCTAATTTTTGAATTGGATGAGTCCCGGATTTTGATTGGTAAAAATCAGTATGAACAGATTGAAGGTCGTTCGATGGATCTGAAATGTCGGCTGTATCGGAGCAAGTGGATTCAGAGCATTGCGGCCAGTGATGTGATGAAATCCGGCCAAGTCGTAGAAAACCCAATGATTGGTGCAATTCCAAGCAGAAATGAAGTTCAACGTGAACTGGATGACCTTTTAATGTCGATGTAGGAGGATTTGTGAAATGGAAGAAAAAGGTAGGGAGCAGGAACTGAGCGTTCGGGAAATCTCCTTGATTCGTGAGTTGACGCAGATACGAAAAGAACATAAAAGAGAACTGGAGTACGAAAAATTTGATGGTTATGAGCTGCCGCCGCGTACACAATTTTCCATGCTGAATAAGCCAGCAGTGAGCATAAAGTATGGCGTTATGAAATTTAATATGGCCTGCATCCGGCTTTTTGAAGGAATCAAGTATGTTCTTCCGATTCTGCACCCAAACAAGAAGCGGCTTGCGCTGATTATGTGCCCGGAAGAGGACAGTGCATCTGTTGAATGGGCAAGACAGAAGGACGAAAACTGGGTGAATAAGGATATTACATCATTGGAATTTGTGGAAAATATCTTCAGGCTCATGAACTGGAATCGGGAATGCCGTTATAAAGTGCTTGGACGGGTGGCTAATTCAGATCAGGGTCTTTGTATGTTGTTTGATTTGGAAGAAGCAATCATGTTCACCCCGAAGCCACAGGAATATACGGATCCGCTTACTGGTGAAATGAAGAAAAAGCAGATGAAATTCTTCCCGGATGCCTATAAGAACCGTATCGGAAAATCTTATAATGACTACATTGCAGATCATCAGATGAACATGTTTGAGGACTTCATTGGGTATCAGAGTTCTACTGTATTGGATGAGCCCGAACGGGAAGCAGGCACTACTTCAATACCGATTCCGCAACGTGAAGAATCTGAAAATATACCTTCGCCAGATTTACCGGAACAGCTTGAAAACGTACAACAATCAGGCAATGAGATTGCTGAGAGAGGAATGCAGACATGAATTCGGGACGAATTATGAATTTGCTAGTGACAATTCCGGCTGAAAGTCGGAGAATGAACGTGGGAAAAGATGTTATTCGTGTTCTTGGAAGTCCAGCCTATATCTGCGTTTTGCAGAGGAAAGATCGGAAGGCTATTGCAATCACGCCGTGTGCTGCGGAGCATCCTATGTCCTTTAAGGTCCCGGGCAGGCTACTGACCGATGGGCAGTGTCGGATGATGATTAACGGAATACAGTTCATTCAGGTGTTGCTGGAAGCAAATGGTCTGGCGGCAGGAAAAGACCATCAGTTTAAAGGACGGTATGATGCCGAGAAAAATGCAGTTATCATTTCGCTTGAAAAAGATGAACAAAGTGCCCTCTCGCCTCAAAAGTGTACAACTTGACATCACGTCCATTTGGTCGTATAATACGTCCAAATGGACGTGATGAAGGGAGCTAATACTATGAGTGCCGGAATTTTAGATGGCTTTCAAACGATAATTCCAACGGCAGCGGCTGTCTTATCGGGAAAACGACAAATATTAAGGCTGACGCAACAAGAGGTTGCTGATCGCGCAAAAATAACATTACGTCAATATCAAAGGCTGGAATCTGGGGAAAGAAACATTTTGACTTCTTCTTTTGGCTTGGCGTGTCGGGTAATTGAAGCTCTTGATATGGATGTTTCTAAATTCTATCATGGTGACTATTACCTTGAAGAACTGAAAACTATTGAAGGAAAATGATTTGGTGACAGGGGAGAACATCAATTTAAGTGACGGCATGATGCCGAAAAAAGAGCAATATAAAAAGAATTATCCCGTGGAAACAGGGAAGATAATGCGTGAAAAGTATGAAAATGGATTGATTCGGAATGAACATGAATTTAAGGAGGTGCTGAATAATGTGCTATTTAGTAGCAAAAGATCGTAATGCACATGGTTGTTTTGCTCTAAAAACGACGCATGGGAAGCATCTGGTGGAATTAAAAAGAGAATTGAACAAAGAGGTTGGATATAAGGGAGTACAGCTTGTAACAATCAGCAGGCCAACAGCGTATGGTGAGTATGCGCCTTACCACTTTGTGGATACAGAACAGGAATTTCAGACTCTTGTAAAGGGTCTTCGTCCATAAAAATTAAGAGATAAGCCCTACAAGGATCAAATTGGTTCAAAACCGATTTGAAAACCTTGTAGGGCTTATTTATTTGCAAAAATTTTTGTTCCTTACTTGACAACCGCATATGGACAACCAGAAAAATCCTGATTTCATGCGGGTTTACGCGGCTTGACCTTTTCACCTCAACCTGTTTCTGCCTGTCATGGTGCGTTACAGCAAGCGTGATTTCAGGTGCTAATGGCTTCTGGTTGCGCTCTATACTTAACTTAACCCACCACAGCGAAAGCTGATAGAGCAGAAAACAGAATAAGGAGGTACGAAGGCGAGCCTGCGTATAGATTGCTGCGGCAATCTGTATAAAGGCTTGTTGTTGTGCGATGCAGCAATTATCAATTTTAAAATGTGTGTAGAAAAAATAGAGGGGATTGTAAAGGAGAAACCTATGGCAACGAAAAAGAAAATACTATACATAGTCGAAGCTATGGGCGGAGGGGTATTTACATATATTGTTGATCTGGCCAATGAATTGGTCGATACCTACGATATGTATATTGCGTATGCTGTGCGCAAACAAACACCTTCAAATTATAAGGAGTATTTTGATAAGCGCATCCATTTGATTAAAGTGAAAAATTTTGCGCGGGCCATCAATGCAACAAAAGATATTGCGGCTTTTTTTGAAATTCGGAAAATTGCAAAAGAGATAAAGCCTGATATTATTCATCTTCATTCATCAAAGGCGGGCGCATTGGGAAGATTTGCGTTCAGTGGGAAAAGGGTGTCTCTTTTTTACACACCACATGGTTACAGCTTCCTGATGGAAAATTATAAACCGATGAAGCGCAGAGTGTTTAAACTGATTGAGTCGGTGTGTGCAAAGCGAAATTGCACGACCATCAGTTGCAGCGTGGGTGAGCATTTCTCACTTCATCTCTCAAAATCACTTCCGGTGAAATTTCAGCAAAAGAGGTAGCAGGGGAGAGTGGGGGCTGGGCAAATAAACAGCAACGAGCATCACAGGTGAGAATCCATCAAGGCAGTCAGCGCATCAAAACAACTTCAATCACTTCAGAAGTACTCTTCAAAAATCAGAGGTAATCCATTATTCAAGTACGTCTATCGATGCACTAATCAAAGCACAAGTCAACCAATCGGCACACCCACCCTGAGGAGCGCATCTGGGCAGGGCGAACGCCCCCGGCGGAAGCCCCGGGCCCCGGACGCTCCGAAGATCAAGTACGACAAGATGAAACAATTTTACATGATTGACATAGAGCGAAAAAGGTGGTAATATTATCTTGTCAAAAAAATGCGAATCCCTCTCGCTCGCGGAGGAAAAATCTCTCTCGCAATGAGAAATCAAACGATACAACGAACGAAAATCGAATTTGCCGAAGGCTGGCAGACACGAGGGACTTAAAATCCCTTTCTGAAGGCAGAGTATGGGGTTGCCCCGCCGGAGACATTGAAAATCTCAGAATTGTTCGTTGATTCGAATGATTGTCGGACTTTCTTTTTTGCTCTGTTTTCTGGAAGCTTTGGAGAGGTGAGAGGAATCATTCTTGCATAGATGATGCCGTATGGACACGTTTACAAGAACCTTTCCATGCGGGGCCATAGTGAAATATTTTTATATCAAACAGACTGCCCCCAAAGCAGCTCGCATCAAATTGCGCTGCTTTGGGGGCAGTTTTACGCTTTGCGGGGGATGGGCGGGGCGCTGTCGTCCGTAAGGCCGAGAATATAATCGGTACTGGTATGGTAGAGACCGGCAAGCTGAATCAGTACCTCGGTGGGAATATCCCGCTTGCCGGTCTCGTAATTGGAGTAGCAGACCTGTGTGCATTTCAGATACGCCGCAACATCCTTTTGCAGTAGATCACGATCCTCCCGCAGATCCCGGATACGTTGATACATGGTGTTTACCTCAAAGGCTTTATTCAAGGTAAAGTATAGGCATAACGAAATGTTATATTGACATATAAAACAAAATGTTATATCATAGTATTGCGCCGGGAACAGCTGTGAATCTCCGGCGCAAAAGGGGAGAGCATCATGAAACTGGAATTCCGGCAGACGGTGACCTGTAACCACCTTACGCTTGCAAGGGTCTGCAAAACTATCGACTGGCAGCAGCCACTGCCCCGGTGCGGAGAATATGTAGCCGGGTTGGATACGCTGGACGGCGAGCAGGAACTGCCGGTGCGCAAGCTGCTGCACCGGGTACAGGACGGCAGATGCTTTGCAGAGCTGCCGGGCTTCAACATTGCGCAGCTGCGGCTTTCTTACCGGGAGCTGGAGCAACTGGCAGCAAAAAAAGGCTGGACGCTGCAAAAGCTGTAAAAAACTTAAATTTCCCTCTTGCATTCTGGCCGATTCGTGCTATAATAGTAAGGCAATCGTTTCCAAGGCCGCTCGACGGGGTAGCCGATATTGAAGGTTGTGATGGGCACATACATTAAATATGGCCCCAATACGTCAGAACCAGAATTGAGGTGAAAAGAATGAAACAGGGTATCCATCCGAACTACGTTGACTGCACCATTACCTGCGCTTGCGGTAATGTCATCAAGACTCGTTCCACCAAGCCCGAGATCCACGTCGAAGTTTGCTCCAAGTGCCATCCTTTCTACACTGGCAAGCAGAAGCTGGTTGACACCGGCGGACGTGTTGAGCGCTTCAACAAGCGTTTCGGCCGTAAGTAATTATAGGCTATCTCATGCCGCTTCCTTCGGGAGGCGGCATTTTTGCGTTTTGCGGTGGCAAATGTTTCGTTTTCCCACACAGGATTGTCTTAATTTAAACACATTTTCCATCTAAACTAAAGCAGTTCCAAACCGGAAAGCGCTGGTTCTACGCCGCTTTCCACAAAACAGCTTCTGAAATAAAAGGAGAGTTTGCTGTGATCGAAGTTTCTCACCTGAGCAAGTCCTACGGCAGCCGCCCTGCCGTGCAGGATCTCTCGTTTACGGTGCCGGACGGCCAGATCTATGGCCTGCTGGGGCCCAACGGTGCGGGCAAATCCACCATTATGAATATCCTTACCGGCTATCTGGCCCCCACCGAGGGCGAGGTAAAGGTAGCCGGCTTCCGTCTGCCGGAGCAGGCGCAGCAGGCTAAAGCCTGTGTAGGCTATCTGCCGGAGCAGCCGCCGCTCTACCCCGAAATGACTGTGCAGGAGTATCTGGACTTTGTGGCAGAGCTCAAGGGAGTCAAGCGTGCGCAGCGCAAGCAGCGGGTGCTGGCCGCTGCCCGCCGCACCGGGCTGGAAGAAGTGCTGCCCCGGGTCATCCGTAGCCTGTCTAAGGGCTATCGTCAGCGGGTGGGCATTGCGCAGGCGTTGCTGGGCAGCCCGCAGCTTATCATTCTGGACGAACCCACCGTAGGTCTGGACCCTGCACAGGTCATCGAGATCCGCAACCTCATCCGGGAGCTGGGCAAGGCGCATACGGTCATTCTGTCCAGCCACATCCTCAGCGAGGTGCAGGCGGTATGCCAGCAGGTGCTCATCCTCTCTAAAGGTCGTTTGGTGGCTGTGGGCAGCCCGGAGGAGCTGGGTGAGACCCTGAACCCGGGCAGCCGCCTGCGTGCCACCGCGCAGGGCGAGACCGAAACCGTGCTGGCCGCTGTGCGCAGCGTGCCGGGCATCTGCAAGGTAGAACTGGAAAGCGCCGCGAACGGTCAGGTCACCTTTACTGCCGAGAGCGAGGATGCCGCCGACCGCCGCGCTGCTGTGTCCCGAGCACTGACCGAGGCCGGCTGTACCGTGCTGGCACTTGCCGCCGAGAACCGCAGCCTTGAGGAGGTATTCCTAGCGCTGACCGAAAAAACGCCGGAGCAGAACACCCCGGCAGAAGGGGAGGAGAATTGAGATGCTGGCCATCTTTAAACGAGAACTCCGCAGCTGCTTTCACGGCATGATCGGTGCGGTGCTTACCGCCTTTATGCTGGCGGCTACGGCTATCTATTTTGTGGCGCTGAATCTGGGCTATGGCCTGCCGGATTTTGGCTACTACACGCTGTACCGCACCATTTTTGTGCTGCTGCTCTACATTCCGGTGCTCACCATGCGCTCCTTTGCTGAGGAACGCCACAGTCGCACCGACCAGCTGCTGCTCACAAGCCCGGTGTCGGTGGGCGGTATCGTGCTGGGCAAATATTTTGCCCTTTGCGTCATTTTTGCGCTGCCCTGCCTTGTGGATGCGGGCATGATCCTTGTGCTGAAGGCGCTGGGCGCGACCGGCACCAGCACGCTGGCCAACTTTTCCGCGCTGCTGTGCTATTACCTCATGGGCTGCACCGCTATTGCCATTGGGGTGTTCCTTTCCAGCCTGACCGAAAACCAGATCATCGCCGCTGTGTCCGGCGTGGCGGCGCTGCTGCTGGCTTATATGATGCCCAGCCTGCGCACCATGTTCACCACCGGCAGCGCGGTGGCGCTGGCACTGTTCACTGCCATTGCCGCTGTGCTCAGCGTGGTGGCAGGGCTGCGCAGCAAAAGCTTTACGCTGGGCTGCCTTTCCTTTGCGGGGTGCTGCGTGGCGCTTACGGCGCTGTTTCTGCTCAAAAGCAGCTGGCTGACCGAGGCCTTCAGCGCGGTGCTCAGCGCCCTGTGCCTGTTTACCCCCTTTGAAGAATTTGTCAACAGCAGCTTTTCCATTCCCACGCTGGTCTACTACCTGACCGTGGCGGCGGTGTTCCTGTTTTTCACCGCACAGGGCTTGGAAAAGCGCCGCTGGAACTGAGAGGAGGCCATAACGATGAAATGGAACAAGAACGCAGCCTCCCAAAAGGGCAGGGTGTTCCGCAGTGGGCTGCTGTCCACCGCCATGCTGGCGGCAGTGCTGGTGCTGGCGGTGCTGCTCAACCTGCTGGTGCGGGCCATCCCTGCAAAATATACCGAGTTCGACCTCTCTGAGGCCAAAATGTACACCCTGAGCGACAGCACCAAAGCGCTGGTGGAGGGGCTGGAAAAGGATGTGCACATCTATTACCTCTGTGAAACCGGCAGCGAGGATACCATCATCACAAAGCTGCTGGATCACTACGCCGCCGAGAGCGGGCACCTGAGCTGGGAACAGAAGGACCCCACCCTGTACCCAACCTTTGCCGCAAAGTATGGCGCAGAGAATGTTTCCACCGGCAGTCTGATTGTCACCTGCGGGGAGAACAGCACCGTACTGGATGCCGCCGACCTGTACGAGTACGATTATACCGACTACTACACCACCGGCTCTGCCAGCGTGACTTTTGGCGGCGAAAAGCAGATCACCTCTGCCATTTATAAGCTCACCGCAGCGGGGCAGAGCCACGCCTACTATACCACCAACCACGGCGAGCAGACCCTGACCGACTCCTTGACCGATGCACTGGACGCCCAGAATATCGACGCCCAGCCGCTGGATCTGCTCACGAGCACCATTCCGGAGGACTGCGACCTGCTTATCATCAACGCACCCACCAGCGATTTTACCGCAGGGGACGGCCTTGTGGATGAGATCAGCCAGCTGCAAAATTATCTTACGGCGGGCGGCAAGCTGTTGCTGACCAGCAGCGTCTACGCCCAGACCCCGCAGCTGGACGCCGTGCTGGCGCAGTTCGGCCTTGCCCGCGCAGAGGGCATGGTGGTGGAGGGCGACAGCAGCAAGGCACTGTATAACTCTGCATGGTCGCTGCTGCCGGACTACGGCACGCCTACCGAGAGCACCGCGCTGAACGGCGTGAATACCAGCACCCATGTCATGCTGTCGGTGGCGCAGGGCATCACGGTCACTGAGACCGAGAATGTCACCGCCGAGCCGCTGCTGAACAGCTCCTCCTCTGCCTACGCCAAGGCCGACATCAACGACCTTACCACCATGGAGCGGGAGGACGGGGACGCAGATGGCCCCTTTGCGCTGGCTGTCTGGGCACGGAACGAGGACACCGGCGCGGAGATCCTCTGGATCGGCTGCCCCAATATGGATAACGAGCAGCTTTATCAGTCCATGCCTGGCAACCTGACCTTCCTGCAGGGCTGCGCTGCCTCGCTGGTAGGGCAGGATGTCCTTGTGGACACCAAGGCGCTGGAGGCCGAGCCCATCACGGTGGCAGGCTCCACTGCCGCAGCACTGGGGCTGACCTTTGTGTTCGTGCTCCCGGCGGCGGTGATCATTGCCGGGGCAGTGGTGGTGCTGCTGCGCCGCCGCAGATAAGGAGACCGCCATGAAAACAAAACCGTGTGTCCTGCTGGCGCTGCTGGCAGCGGCAGTGCTGCTGGGCGCGGCATTGTGGGCGATGATCTGTAGCAACGCCAAGGCCGAGCAGGCGGCCAGCGTCGCCGCCGAGGGCAGTATCCCACTTTCCAGCTTTGCCGCCGAGGATCTGGAGCAGATCGAGTATACCTATAACGGCCAGACCTACACCCTGCAATATTCCGGCGGCAGCTGGCAGTTGGCACAGGACCCCGCCTATCATCTGGACGAGAGCGCCTGCAACACCATGCGCACCGCCCTGATGGCGCTGAACGCCAAGCGCAGCCTGACACCGCAGGCAGGGGAGGACTACGGTCTGAACAGCCCGCAACTCACCGTCACGGTTACGGCGGCAGGGCAGAGCACTACCCTGACCTTCGGGGCAGAAAACCCGGTCACCGAGGATCTTTATGTGCAAAAAGCCGGGGACGATGCCATCTACACCGTCAGCGGCAACAAAGCCGCCTGCTTCCAGCTGGATAAGGCTGGGCTCTTCGGCAGCTTCTGCCCCACCGGACTTACGGCCTCTGCCATTACGCAGGTAGCCTATACGCTGGCAGACGGCACCTCCGTCACCCTGAACGCCGTCAGTGAGCCGACCGAAAATGCTGACAGCGCTTCTTCCACTGCCTACGAGACGGTGTGGCGGCTGGCCTCTGACCCCACTGCCAGCCTTGCACAGGATAAGGTGCAAAGCCTGCTGTCTGCCCTGTGCACCTATGCCACCGCTCAGACTACGGACGCAGACCTTGCCGCCTGCGGCTTTGATGCACCGGTATTCACCGCCGCAGTCACCAGCGAGGATGGCTCCACCGTGCAGCTGGCCTACGCCTGTGGTACGGATGGGTGGTATCTGCAAGTGGAGGGAGATACCTCGGTATACACAGTGGATATAAGCACTGTGCAGGCGCTTCTGCTGACGGAAAGCGACCTGAAAACGCAGGAATAATTGCTTTGATACGCTGCACCGAAACCAAGGTGCAGCGTATATTTTTTTGCAGCTTTTTATAAAGTTGCGGCAAACATCGGCAGAGTGATTGACAATCCGACTGTGATTGTTTATTATAAACCGTGACAGGGTAAGCCCGCCGCGCAAGATCATGCTTCTGTGCGGGGCGGAGCATCCCTTATACGCAAAAAAGATGGGGCAGGTTCCCTGTCTTTTTTCGTATCTGAGAACAAGGAGGATAACATATAAAATGGACAACTCGGTGGTCGTTTCACTGCGGGATATCGTAGTGGAATTTGATGGACAGCGCATTCTGGATGGGCTGAATCTGGATATCCATGACAAGGAGTTCGTGACGCTGCTCGGTTCCTCCGGCTGCGGCAAAACTACCACCCTGCGCCTGATCGCAGGCTTTCTGGAGCCGAACGCCGGCAAGGTGCTGCTGAAAGGGGAGGACATTACCGGTGTGCCGCCCTACAAGCGCCCGGTGAATACCGTGTTCCAGAAATACGCGCTGTTCCCGCACCTGAACGTGTTCGAGAACGTGGCCTTTGGTCTGCGGCTCAAAAAGCTGGACGAGGACACCATCCGCCGCAAGGTACGCGATATGCTGGAGGTCGTGGGTCTGAAAGGCTTCGAGCGCCGCAGCATCAGCCAGATGTCCGGCGGTCAGCAGCAGCGCGTGGCCATTGCCCGCAGTCTGGTCAATGAGCCGGAGATCCTGCTGCTGGACGAGCCGCTGGGTGCACTGGACCTGAAGCTGCGCAAGGAGATGCAGCTGGAACTCAAGCGGCTGCAGCGCGAGATGAACATCACCTTTATCTATGTCACCCACGATCAGGAGGAAGCGCTTACCATGTCCGATACCGTCGTGGTCATGAACGGCGGTAAGGTGCAGCAGATCGGTACCCCGGAGGATATCTACAACGAGCCGAAAAATGCCTTTGTGGCAGACTTTATCGGCGATTCCAACATCGTGGACGGCGTGATGCACAAGGACTTTCTGGTGTCCTTCTCCGGCGTGGATTTCCCCTGCGTGGACCGCGGCTTTGCCCGGGAGCAGAGCGTGCAGGTGGTGGTGCGCCCGGAGGATATCGAGGTGGTATCCCCTGTGGAGGGTCAGCTTGTGGGCGTGGTGAATGATGTCATCTTCAAGGGCGTGCACTTTGAGATGCACGTGGAGTGCGAAGGCCGCGAGTGGCTGATCCACTCCACCCGCGCCTGCACCCCCGGTGAGACCATTGGTATGCGCATCGGCCCCAACGAGATCCATATCATGGCGCGGAGCGAGGGGTGATGTGCCATGAAGATCTATGATAAAAAGCTGGCCTATCCGTACTTTGTATGGATGGTGCTGTTTACCGTTGTGCCCTTGTTCATTGTGGTGTACTACGCCATGACCGATGCCGAGGGCAACTTTACCCTGAATAACCTTACCTCCATCAGCGGCTACGGCTCGGTGTTTGCCCGCAGTCTGCTGCTGGCGCTTATTGCTACCGTTATCTGTCTGGTCATCGCCTTCCCGGTGGGCTATTTTCTGTCCCGGTTGCGGGTGAACAAGCAGCACATCATGCTTATGCTGGTCATGCTGCCCATGTGGATGAACTTTTTGCTGCGTACCTACGCATGGATGGGTCTGCTCAGCGTCAATGGCCCGGTGAACACCCTGCTGGGCTTTATCGGCCTTGGCCCCTATACCATGCTCAACACCTCCGGTGCGGTAGTGCTGGGCATGGTGTATAACTATGTGCCCTACATGATCCTGCCGCTGTACACCAGCATGACCAAGATCGACCAGAGCCTTGTGGAAGCTGCGCAGGATCTTGGTGCCAACACCACCAAGACCCTTGTGCGGGTGCTCATCCCCATGAGCGTGCCGGGCATCAGCACCGGCATCACCATGGTGTTCGTGCCGGCAGTTTCCACCTTTGTCATCAGCCGTATGCTGGGCGGCGGCTCTAATCTGCTGATCGGCGATTTGATCGAGATGCAGTTCTTGGGTAACAGCTATAACCTGAACGTCGGCTCTGCCATGAGCTTGGTGCTGATGATCATCGTGCTGCTGTGCATGAGCTTTACATCCAGCTTTGACGAGGATGAAATGGAGGGCGTGTCCTGATGAAAACAAAACATCTGCGCCTGATGCAGCGGGTCTACATCATCCTGTTCTTCTGCTTCATGTACCTGCCCATTGCCTACATGATCGTGTTCAGCTTCAACCAGAGCAAGGGCTATTCGCTGTTCACCGGCTTCACCTTCAAATGGTACCGCAGCCTGCTCACGAATGCGTCCATCCTCCACGCGCTGTGGGTGTCCGTTGAGGTGGCCATCCTGTCTGCCATCATCGCCACGGTGCTGGGCACGGCAGCCAGCCTTGGCATTGCCTCCATGAGCCGCAAAAGCCGCCTGCTGGTGACCAACATCACCTATATTCCGGTGGTCAACCCGGAGATCATCACCGGCATCTCCCTGATGCTGCTGTTCGTGGCCTACCAGCGCTTTGCCGCTCAGTCCGCATGGCTGCCGGACAACATCATGGGCCTGCCCACGCTGCTCATTGCGCATATCGCGTTCAACGTGCCCTACGTTATCTTTAACGTAAGCCCCAAGCTCAAACAGCTGGATATCAAGCTGTACGAAGCAGCGCTGGATCTTGGCTGCGACCCCCGGCAGGCCTTCTTCAAGGTCATCCTGCCGGAGATCAGCCCCGCCATCCTTTCTGCCTTCCTCATCTGCCTGACCTATTCCATCGACGATTTCATGATCTCCTACTTCAACTGTGGTACGGTGGAGACCCTGCCCATTGCCATCTACTCCATGACCCGTAAAAAGGTCAGCCCGGAGATCTACGCACTGTCCACCATCATGTTCGTGGTCATCCTCAGCGTCATTCTGGTGTCCAATGCCATGGAGAGCCGCAGCTACCGCCGGGATCAGAAAACGCTGCGAAAGGAGGGCGCATGATGAAACGCATTGCTGCATTGCTGCTGACGCTGGCTGTGGCGCTGTGCGCCGCATTGCCGGTGTTTGCCGCCGGTACCATCGAGGTGACCGAGGACGTCTCGGTGTCGGATGCTTACGACTGGACCCGCTTCAAGGGGCAGAACGTCACCCTGAACGTCTATAACTGGGGCGAGTACATCTCCAACGGTTCGGACGACAGTGTGGACGTGGTGGCCGCCTTTGAAAAGCTGACCGGCATCAAGGTGAACTACACCACCTTCGACTCCAATGAGTCCCTGTACGCCAAACTCAAGTCCGGCGCAGCCAACTACGATGTGATCATCCCCTCCGACTACATGGTGGCAAAGATGATCAACGAGGGGATGCTTGCACCCCTTGACTACGACAATATCCCCAATTTCCAGAAGATCGATGCAGGCTATCGCAACCCGGATTACGACCCGCAGAACGCCTACACTGTACCCTATATGCTGTGCACCACCGGCATCATCTACAACACCACTATGGTGGACGAAGCCCCTACCTGCTGGGCAGACCTGTGGGATGAGCAGTATGCGGGCAACATTCTGATGTTCAACAACAGCCGCGATGCCTACGCCATCGCTGCGTTCAAGAGCGGCCACAGCATCAACCCCGCCACCCCGGAAGAGGTGGACGAGGTGGTGGAGGAGCTCAAGGCACAGAAGCCGCTGGTGCAGGCCTACGTCATGGACGAGATCTTTGATAAGATGATCGGCGGCGAGGCTGCCATCGGCGTGTACTACTCCGGCGATGCCATTACCATGATCGATGATAACCCGGATCTGGCTTGGGTGTTCCCGGAGGAGGGCAGTGTGCTTTCGGTGGACTGCATGGCTGTGCCTGCTGCCAGCGAGCACAAAGAGGCCGCCGAGATGTTCATCAACTTCATGTGCGAGACCGACATCGGTAAGGCTAACAGCGAGTATATCGGCTACACCACCCCCATGCACGATGTTTGGGAGGTGCTGGACGAGGATCTGAAGACCAGCGAGATCGCCTATCCGTCTGAGGAGGACGCCGCCCGCGAAAAGGTGTTCACCGCCCTGAGCGATGAGGTAAACAGTGAGCTGGATCTGAAGTGGAGCGAGATGAAGAGTTACGACGAGGGCGGCGGCAGCTACCTGTTTTTGCTGTTGCTGCTGGCCATGCTGGCGCTGGCCTGCTTCAATATCTGGCGCAAAGTGCGCAGAAAGACCCGCAATCAGTATTGATCGTTTCAACCAAGGCTGCCGTCCCGGACGTGGTGCGGCGGCCTTTTTCCGATAGGAGGGAAAGAATATGGAACAGTTTTATTATCAAGGTACTGCCGTGGTAGAAAATGCCGATGCAGACTGCCACAGCCTGCTCAAGGCCAGCGCTCTGCTGCGCTATGTGGAGCAGATTTCTTCCATGCACGCCCGGAAGTTTGGCATGGACGATAAGTTTTTTGAGGATCACGGCGTAGCGTTTCTGGTGGGCAAGCAGGCGCTGCGGTTTAACCGTGTGCCTCGCCGTGGCGAGACCCTGACCCTTTGCTCCCGCTCAGAAAAGGCTCTCCGCGGCTCTATCAAGCGCGTCACCACCCTTACGGACGAAGCCGGGCAGGAGGTTGCCATGGTGGACAGCCGCTGGATCATGTCCAGCCTTGAGAATGGACATATCCTGCGCCAGCCGGGCTGGACGGTAGAGGGCTATTGGAACGAGACGGTGGAAGAGGAACTGCCCCTTTTGCTGCATAAGCGCCGGGACAGCCTGACCAGCGCCGGTCTGGTTACGGCGCGCTACTCCCAGTGCGACCTGCACTACCACATCAACAACGCCTTTTATCTGGATATCGTCTGCGATGCACTGCCGCAGGAGATCATGCGCGATCATGTTGTGAAGTTCGCTTCCATCAACTATCACCGCGAAGTCCCCATGGGGCAGCAGGTGGAGGTGTTCTACACGCCTTCGGATGATGGCTGGTACTTTATTGCCAAGCACGCGGACAAAACGGCTTTCGAGTGCTATCTGGAGCTGGAGCCGGTCAAGCAGTAAAAACATGGAGGGATGCCTATGTCTAAAACCGGAGAATTGTTCGGCACCTTTTTCAAGATCGGTGCCTTTACTTTTGGCGGCGGCTACGCTATGGTGGCGCTGCTGGAGCACGAATTTGTAGAAAAAAAGCGCTGGCTCACCCGGGAGGAGTTTCTGGATATGGTCGCTATTGCCGAGTCCACTCCCGGCCCTGTGGCGGTGAACAGCGCCACCTACATCGGCTATAAGCTGGCTGGTGTTGCCGGTGCGGCGGCTTCCACTCTGGCAGTGTGCCTGCCGTCCTTTGCAGTCATCTACCTTATTTCGCTCTTCTTCGACCGCTTTTTGCAGCTGACGGTGGTGGCCAATGCCTTTAAGGGCATTCAGGCCTGTGTCATCTACCTGATCCTGTCCGCCGGGGTCAAGATGCTCAAAAACTTGCAGCGCACCCCCTTCAACACGGCAGTGGTGGCGGTGGTGTTGGCGGCTATGGTGGGCTGCTCAGTGTTGGCGGTAAAATTTTCCTCCATCTGCTGCATTTTGCTTTGCGGCGCAGCCGGGGTGCTGGCCTACGCGATAGGGCAGGGGAAGAAAGGCGGCACAAAATGATCTTGTTGGAGCTGTTCTGGAATTTCCTTGTCATCGGTGCAGTGTCCTTTGGCGGCGGCTACGGCATGATCTCGCTGGTACGGGAAACGGTGCTGGGGCACTGCTGGCTGACCGAGAGCGAATTTCTCAGCTTTATCGCGGTGTCAGAGTCTACGCCCGGCCCGCTGGCAGTGAATATGGCCACTTTTATCGGCGCTTCGCAGGCGGGGCTGGCAGGCTCCTTTGTGGCAACGGTGGGGGTGGTGCTGCCCTCCTTTGTTATCATCCTGCTCATAGCGGCGGCGCTGCACAGCCTGATGAAGTACGCCGGGGTCAACGCTTTTCTGGCCGGGGTGCGCCCCTGCGTGGTGGCTATGATCCTGGCTACCGCCTGCACCATGGGGCTTTCCACGCTGGGGGGATTTACCACCCTTGCCGGCGGCTTTGCCCCGGATGTGCGTGCACTGGCGGTGTTTGCCCTGCTGGGCATTCTGCATTTTGCCTATAAAAAGAAAACGCAGAAAGCGCCGTCCCCCATCGGGATGATCTTACTTTCTGCGGTACTGGGCGCGGTGCTGTGGAGCATCTGACCCGGAAGGAGAGGTTGACAAAATGAACATTACCGTGTATCTGGGCGCAAACCTTGGCAACGACCCTGCACTGCCGCAGGCTGTGCAGCAGCTGGGGCGCTGGATCGGCGAAAGCGGCAATGCGCTGGTGTACGGCGGCAGCAAAAGCGGCCTGATGGGGCTTTTAGCCGACAGTGTGCTGGCTGCAGGCGGCCGGGTGACCGGCGTAGAGCCCAAGTGCTTTCTGGACGCAGAGCTGCAGCACGAGGGACTGACCGAGTTGATCGTGACCGAGGACATTCCCGCCCGCAAGACCAAAATGATCGAGCTGGGGGATGCTTTTATCGCGTTCCCCGGCGGCACCGGCACGCTGGAGGAGATCACCGAAGTCATCAGCAAGCTGTCTCTGGGGCAGCTGGACGCGCCCTGTATCCTCTACGACCTGAACGGCTACTACCAGCCCCTGCACCAGCTTTTGCAGCAGATGATCGCCATGGGGCTTTCCACCTCGGCGCGGCAGCGGAATATCACCTTTGCTGCCGACCTTGCCCAGATCCGCGCGATTCTTGAAAAATGATACTGGGAAGCTTACTTCTCAAACGTAAGGAAACTGCTGCACATGGCTTTGTGTGACGGTCTTTTTTCATAAAATGGGATACCGGGGCGTCCGCAGACGACCCGGTATCCCGAAAAAATCATTCCGCTGGTTATGCCCATAGCGCACGCGGAGGGCATTTAAATCTTTCTGTGCAACCAAAAAGGCCGCTGCACAAAATAATGTGCAACGGCCTTTTGCTATTTTGTTATGTACGCTGTGCGCGTTAAACTTAGGCGGCAGTGGTGGAAGCAGCCTCAGAAGAAGCAGCCTCGCTGACAGCAGCCTCAGAGGAAGCAGCCTCGGAAGATGCAGCCTCAGAGGAAGCGGCCTCGCTGGAAGCAGCCTCAGAAGAAGCAGCCTCGGAAACAGCGGTGGTGCTTGCGGAAGCAGCCTCAGAGGTGGAGGAAGCAGAAGCGGCAGAAGTACCACCGCAAGCGGTCATGCCAGCAGCCAGAGCCAGAGCAACAACAGCGATGCAAATATTCTTGAGTTTCATATCAATGATCTCCTTAGTCTTCTTGTAAATGTTTAGCAGCGGGCTTTCGGTAGCACCTCACTGCGATGCTATATTCTAATCCGTTTTTGAAAAAAATCAAGAGGTTTTTGGCCGAAAGTTATAATCTATGTAAAGAATCTGCATAGTTGTCATAAACTTTCGCCAAATGCCAAAGACTTTTTGGTAAAATTAAAGCGTGGAATAGAGCCTGTACCGCCGGGCGGGAAGCACAATAATGGAAATCATTGAAAAAATGCTCATAAAATCCTTTTTATTGTACTGCAAATGTGGATAATGGTGTCATGGCGAGGGACGGACATCCCCCGGAAGGCTGAACAACAAAAATATTGTGGAGGATATTACCATGAAAGATCTTGACTTTGGTTACTTTGGCACCGGTGACGAGGGCTATGCCCAGTACATGACCGCGTTCGAGCGCAATTTCAGCACGGACAACACCGACAGCTTTGCGTCCGATGACGCAGACTGCGATGCAGACAGCTGCGACAGCACTGAGGACGATTTCTGAGCCTGCACCCTTTTGCCCGTTTGTGCATACAAAGGGCAAAGGGGGAATGCGGCTTGAACCGGATCATTTTCACACTTGGGGTCTGGCTGTTCCCGGCGGCGTGTACAGCGCTGGGAGCAGCAGGGGTGTTTTTGCTGCGCAGGCAGACAAGGCCGGCAACCCGGCGTATTTTGTGCGGAATGGCGGCGGGTATCATGCTGGCGGCCAGCGTGTGGAGCCTGTTGCTGCCGGCCATAGCCCGGTCGCAGGGCAGAGCGGCATGGGTGCCCCCGGCGCTGGGGCTTATTTTAGGCGCTGTGGGGCTTTTACGGCTGGAGGATGCCGCCGGGCAGCTGCTGGCGGGCGGCCCCGGGCATTGCGGGCGTATGGTGCTGGCGGTCACCCTGCATAACCTGCCGGAAGGCATGGTGGTGGGGCTGGCTGCGGCGCTGGCGCTGCACGGGGACGCAGATGCCGTAAGCGGCGCGTTGGCGCTGAGCCTGGGTATCGGCTTGCAGAATATCCCGGAGGGGGCGGCGGTCAGTCTGCCGCTGACCCAGAGCGGGCGCACCCGGGGGCAGTCCTTTGCCGCCGGGGCGGCCTCCGGACTGGTGGAGCCCTTGGGCGCGGTGCTGGCCTTTGTTCTGGCCGAGTGGGTAGGCGCAGCGCTGCCGTGGCTTATGAGCGCGGCGGCGGGCTGTATGGTGTGTGTGACCGCACAGGAGATGATCCCTGAGGCGGTGGAACCGGATGAAGTGGCCGGTGTCATCAGCATCGTGCTGGGGTTTGCGCTGATGATGGCACTGGATGTGGCCCTGTGATATAGTAAAAGCAGCGCCGGACAGACTTTTTTGGTCTGCCCGGCGCTGCTTTTATGCAAAAAGGATTTATACCGTCTGCTGCTTCTGGCGCAGATGCCGCCGCACCACAAGCAGGCAGGTCAGATGTACCAGTGCGGTCAGCGCCCAGCTGATGGGGTAGCTGATGTACAGCATAAAAGGGGTGCGGTTCAGCTGGAAAATGGTGGCGATCCACACCAGCCGCAGCGCACACACGCCGATAAGGCTTACCACCATGGGCAGCACGCTGTAGCCCAGTCCGCGCAGGCTGCTGGCCAGCACGTCCATAATGCCGCACAGCAGGTAAAAGCCGCAGATCAGGCGCAGCCGCTCGGCGCCGGTGGCGATGACCGCAGTGTCCGAGGAGTAGAAGCGCAGCAGCTGGTGCCCCGCCAGTGCTGCGCCGCCGCCCAGCACAAGGCCGGTCACCACGACACACAGCAGACAGTTGCGGATCACCCGGTCAAGATTGTGGTACTTGCGCGCGCCGATATTCTGGCTGGTAAAGGTAACAGCGGCCTGTGCAAAGGCGTTCATGGCGGTGTACACAAAGCCCTCCAGATTGGAGGAAGCAGAGTTGCCCGCCACCACCATGGAGCCGAAGGAGTTGATGGAAGACTGGATGACCACATTGGAAAGGCTGAACACCGTGCTTTGCAGCCCGGCAGGCAGGCCGATGAGCAAAATCTGCTTCAGCGTCCCGGCGTGGAAGGCCAGCCGCCGCAGGTCTAGCCGCAGTGCGCCCTCCTCCCGGACGAGCATCCCAGTCACCAGCAGCGCGGACACAGTCTGGCTGATGATGGTGGCCAGTGCCACGCCCGCCACGCTCATGGAAAAGCCGATGACAAAGACCAGATTCAGCACCACGTTGATGACGCCGGCAGCGGCCAGACAGTACAGCGGGCGCTTGGTGTCGCCCACGGCCCGCAGCAGCGCACTGCTGAAGTTGTACAGCATGGTCATGGGCATTCCGATGAAATAAATCTTCAGATACAGGGTGGAAAGGCTGATCACGTCCTCCGGGCAACTCATCAGCTCCAGCAGACCGCGCGCGGCGCAAAAGCCCACCACCGCCAGCAGCACGCCGCTGACTAAGCCCAGCGCTACGGCGGTGTGCACCGTATCCTGCACGCCCTTTTCGTCCCGGGCGCCAAAGCACCGGGCTGCCACCACATTGGCACCCAGTGAAAGCCCGACGAACAGGTTGACCAGCAGGTTGATCAACGCGCCGTTGGAGCCCACGGCGGCCAGCGCCGTGCTGCCCGCAAAGCGCCCCACCACCACAACGTCGGCGGCGTTGAACAGCAATTGCAGAATACTGGATGCCGCCAGCGGCACAGAAAACAAGATGATCTTTTGCAGCATGGGCCCGCTGGTCAGGTCTGCGGAACGGCTGGTCGTGGCCATGAGTTATCTACCTCCTATGATAAGCCTTGTGTGAACATAGCAATTGCTTATTATAGCGCGATATTAGGTAAAAAACAAGAGGTAAAGCGCCCTGTTCTCTCCAAAAGCGGCAAATATCACCCGCCGGGTACAGCCTGCAATTGAAAAATGCTGCCCATACTGCTATAATAAGGCGGTAGACCCGTAGAAAACGGAGGAAGTTGGATTTATGTATCGGAATCGGATCAAACGGCTGCTGGATATTTTGCTGTCGGCCTGCGGCATTCTGTGCCTTTCGTGGCTGCTGCTGCTTTTGGCTATTGCCATCAAGCTGGACTCGCCCGGGCCGGTGTTTTTCCGGCAGAAGCGTGTGGGCATCGGCAAGCGGCATTTCCAGATCCTCAAGTTCCGCACTATGCGCATTGATACCCCGCACGATATGCCCACCCATCTGCTGCACGACCCGGAACAGTATATCACCCGCATGGGGCACTTTCTGCGCAAGACCAGTCTGGACGAGCTGCCCCAGCTGTGGAATATCCTTGTGGGGG
>ENA-OPAA01000472-OPAA01000472.1-human-gut-metagenome-genome-assembly--contig:-NODE-472-length-27598-cov-4.853865_pt1 | contig 27598 bp, 18 predicted proteins | sample MGYA00241049_ERZ501414 | MGnify/ENA primary metagenome ERZ501414 (study PRJEB25962, sample SAMEA2042520) | human gut metagenome | biome: human gut; feature: human-associated habitat; material: faeces... | reverse complement strand
GAAGAAGGCCGGTTCATCCCGGTCGGCGGCATGTGGGTGGAAGCCGATGGCATGTTGCCCGCCGGTGAGTCACTGATCCGCCAGATTGCATATGGCCGCAAATACTTCAAGGAACATCTCGGTGTGGAGCCCAAGGGCGTATGGCTGCCGGACAGCTTCGGCTACACCGGCGCATGGCCGCAGATCGCCCGCCGTGCCGGGTACGAATGGTTCCTCACGCAGAAGATCTCGTGGAACGACACCACCAAGTTCCCGCACCACTCGTTCATGTGGGAAGGCATCGACGGCTCGCGCATCTTCACCCACTTCCCGCCGGCGGATACCTATGCTGCTTGGTGCAAGGTTCAGGAACTCGACTACGCCGAGAAGAACTTCCAGGACAAGGATCTCTCCGACCGCTCGCTTCTGCTCTTCGGTTTCGGTGATGGCGGTGGCGGCCCCACGCGCAACATGATGGAGCACCTGCACCGCTACGAGAACCTCGAAGGCGTCTCCAAGGTGAGCATCGAAGAGCCGAATGACTTCTTCGACAAGGCGCATCAGCAGCTTGCAGAGAACGCCGGCCCGGAAATGCCCGTCTGGAAGGGCGAGCTGTATCTCGAACTGCACCGTGGCACCTTGACCTCGCAACAGGACATGAAACGCGGCTGCCGCCAAGAGGAATCGCTGTTGCGCACGGTCGAATACCTGGGCGCAGCCGCCGTGTTGTCCGATCCGGAGTACGTCTACCCGCGCGAGGAGCTGGACCGCATATGGAAGACGCTGCTGCTGAACCAGTTCCACGACATCCTGCCCGGCTCGGCCATCGCATGGGTGCACCGCGAAGCCCGCGAGGACTATCGCCGCGACCTGAAGCGTCTCGCTGAAATCGCCCAAGACATGTGCGCCGTGCTGCGCAAGGCCAACCCGCAGGCCGAACTGCTCGCCGAGGCCCGCATCAGCCAGTTCCGCAATGACGGCGCGTCTTGGCGTGCCAACCGCATCAACGAACCGACCGACGCGCTTTCCGTACTGACCCAGACATTGGACAACGGCCGTGTACTGCTGGCCAACGGCGTACTGTCCGTCACCATCGAGGCCGACGGTACGATTTCGTCGCTGCTTGACGAGGAGCATGGCCGTGAACTGGTTCCGGCCGGCACCCGACTGGGCCGATACGAGCTGTTGAAGGACGAACCCGCCGTTTGGGATGCGTGGGAGATCGAACGCGAATCCTTGCTCATGGCGAATGCCATGACCGGATCAATCGAATCGGTCGATGCCGAAAACGGTGCGGCACGAGTTCGCGTGCGCACCGCCGACGATGACACCGCCATCACCACCACCATCACGCTGCGCCCGGGTTCGCACACGCTTGATTTCCATGCCGATATCGATTGGCACGAACGCGAGCGCTTCCTCAAGGTCGATCTGCCTCTGGGCATTGTGGCCGATCAGGCGACCTACGACTGCCAGTATGGTCTGGTCCGCCGCCCAATCGTCAAAAACACCGCATCCGACGAAGCCAAGTATGAGAGCAGCACGAACCGTTTCGCCATTATCGGCGATGCCGGTTACGCCGCGGCCGTCATCAACGGATCGGTATACGGGTCCGATGCCTCACCGATCGCCGGGAACGTTGCCGAAGGTCGTGACTCGGGCACTATGTTCCGACTGTCATTGCTCTCCGCGCCGACCTTCCCCGACCCGCGCACCGATATCGGCCCGCACGAGTTCGACTGGTCCGTGGTGGCCGACGCCACGGTGGACCGTGCGCTTGACGCCGCCGGTGTGCTCAACGCACCGGTACTCCATGATGTGCCCGATATCACGCCGCTCGCCTCGATCGAGTCCGTCAATGGTACCGTGGTGCTGGACTGGATGAAGCTGGCCGATGATGGTTCCGGCGACCTGATCGTACGTGCCTATGAGGCGGCCGGCGGCCAGGCCGATGCCAGGCTGCACGTCTGCCCGGCGCTCGCAGGCGCTTCGGTGCATGAGACCAATGTGCTGGAAGGCGACGATCTGGCCGCCGACCTCCCAGTCGCGCTGCAAGACGGTAGGCAGAACGCCGAAGGTGCCACGCTGCACTTTGGCCCGTTCCAGCTCGCCACCCTGCGCATCACGCGCTGAATTCCCGTCTGATGCTTCTGCCTCCTCGAACCATGAGGAGGCAGAAGTATGTCGTATTACGGTTTTCCCAATTGCCACCACACCCATCATTTCCATCATTCCCACCAGACACAGCAAAGGAGAACTCTCCATGTTTCTTCTGCCCAATCAGCAGTTGGAGCGCTGCGACCGCGTCATGCAGCAGCGCGTCAAACCGCATATCCACACCACACTTGCCGCATGCACCTTGCGTTCGTTCCACAATCCCGGCGAACCGGTGCCCTCCAGCGAATTTCTAGCCAAAGTGCGCAACGGCCAAGTGCCCTTCGAACCTTTCCGCGTTCCCGGCGTCTGGGGCACCACATGGGGCACCACATGGTTCGAGGTGAACGGCCACATCGACATGGCGGCGGTCAAAGGACGAAAAGTCGAACTCATGGTAGACCTCGGCTGGCTCGATCACCGCGGCCCCGGATTCCAATCCGAGGGACTTGTCTATCGTGCCGACGGCACCGCCATCAAATCCGCGAACCCACGCAACCACTGGATTCCACTCGTCTACGCGGACGGCAGCAGCACCGTAGAACTCGATGAACATGGCGACTTCACCGTCTATATCGAAGCCGCCGCCAACCCATTCGTCGAAGGCCCCACCCCGTTCTCACCCACCGAACTCGGCGAAGAGGCCACCGGCACCTGTGATTTTCCATACACACTGAGTCGTATGGACGTCACCATCTTCAACGAAGACGTGTTCGCCTACTACATGGATCTGGAAACCGTCTCCTCGCTGATTCGTGAGCTCAAGGACGACGACCCGCGCTACTGGCAGCTCGCCAAAGCGCTGCAACGCTCCCTGAACATCTACGATGAACGCGACTTGGAAACCGTGTCGGCAGCCCGTGCGGCGCTCGCCGGCGTGCTCGCCGAACCGGCTGCATCCAGTGCAATCAACCACATCGCCATCGGCCACGCGCATATCGACTCCGCATGGCTGTGGCCGGGGCGCGAGACCCGCCGCAAGGTGGCCCGCACCGTATCCAACGCATTGGCGCTGATGGACGCCGACCCCGACTTCAAATACGCGATGAGCTCCGCCCAGCAGTACGCCTGGCTGGAAGAGGATCATCCGGACATCTTCAAGCGCATGAAGCGGCGCATTGAAGAAGGCCGGTTCATCCCGGTCGGCGGCATGTGGGTGGAAGCCGATGGCATGTTGCCCGCCGGTGAGTCACTGATCCGCCAGATTGCATATGGCCGCAAATACTTCAAGGAACATCTCGGTGTGGAGCCCAAGGGCGTATGGCTGCCGGACAGCTTCGGCTACACCGGCGCATGGCCGCAGATCGCCCGCCGTGCCGGGTACGAATGGTTCCTCACGCAGAAGATCTCGTGGAACGACACCACCAAGTTCCCGCACCACTCGTTCATGTGGGAGGGCATCGATGGCACGCGTATTCTCACGCACTTCCCGCCCTCGGATACCTACTGCTCGTGGATGAGCATGCATGAGCTGATGTATTCGCAGCGCAACTTCCTGGACAAGGACCTCTCCCGTAACGCGATTCTGCTGTACGGCTTCGGCGATGGCGGTGGCGGTCCCACCCGTGAGATGACCGCGCGCATCCGCCGCGACCATGATCTCGCCGGCGTGCCGAAGATCGAATTCGGTACTCCCGACCAACTGTTCGACCGCGTGCGTAAGGATATCGTCGACGATGCGCAAGGAGAGACCCCGGTGTTCAAGGGCGAACTGTACCTTGAACTGCACCGTGCCACCCTCACCGCCCAGCAGGACATGAAGCGTGGCTGCCGCCAGGAGGAGTCGATGCTGCGCGTCGCTGAATACCTGTGCGCCGCGGCCCGCATCAAGAACCCGGACTATGTCTATCCGCGCGAAGAGCTGGACCGTATTTGGAAAACGCTGCTCCTGAACCAGTTCCACGACATTCTGCCCGGTTCGGCCATCGCATGGGTACACCGTCAGGCGCGGGTCGAATACGCGCGTGACGTCGCTCGGCTGAACGAGATCGCCCTTGAAGCCGGGCGCGCGATCGCAGCCGTGGAACCCGATGACGCAACCATAACCGACGCCGTAATCGCCCCATATTCCCGCCAAGCCTGTGAGGCGTGGGTGGTACGCCCGGCTTCGAGCCGAGCCGAAGCGGGAACCGCATCCATGGCTCGGGTCGCCGTTACCCATGACGGCGATGCGATTGTGCTCGACAACGGCCAACTGCACGTGCGCATTGAAGCCGACGGCACCGTTTCGTCAATCGTCGATCAGCGAACCAATCGTGAACTGGTGCCAGCCGGCACCCGACTGGGCCGCTACGAAATGCTCAAAGACGAACCCTTCCACTGGGACGCCTGGGATATTCAACGCGATGCATTCCTCACCGCCAACGCGCTCAGCGAGGCATCGATTACAAGCGTGGATGAAACCGCCAACGGTGGGGCCGTCGTGCATGCTGTCACTCGCGCGAAGGGCGTTGAAATTCGTACGGGCATTGCCTTAAGGCCGGGCTCCGCCACACTGGACTTCACCGCCGATGTGGACTGGCATGCCGTCGAACAGTTCCTCAAAGTGGATATGCCGGTCACCGTGCAAGCGGTGAACGCGCAATATGAATGCCAATACGGCCTGGTCGAACGCCCGATCAATAAGAACACGCGCAGCGATGATGCCAAATTCGAAAGCTGCACGCATCGCTTCGTGCGTATCGCCGACGCCGACTATGCCGCCGCTGTGGTCAACGCCTCCACCTACGGCTCCGACGTCAGCCCCATCCACGCCGATACGGCACATGGCACCGGCCGCGGCACCATGGTGCGGTTGTCGCTGCTGTCCGCACCGCTGTACCCTGACCCACGCACCGACCAAGGCGCGCACTCCTTCGCATGGTCTCTGGTCGCTGACGCCGATATGAACGCAGTGCTGGACGAGGCGGCGCGACTCAACAGCCCTGTAATAGGGGAGTTGCCTGACTTGGCCCCGCTGGTCTCGCTCACCGACGTCACCGGCACCATCGTATTGGACTGGGTCAAGCTCGCCGATGACGGTTCCGACGATCTGATTGTGCGCCTGTACGAGGCCGCCGGCGGCAATGCCGCGGCCGCACTACGCCTTGACGCCGCTCTCGCCGATGCTAAGGCCAGCGTGCAGGAGGTGAATCTCATGGAGGAGCCGGAACTGGACGCCGAATTGCCGCGCGCGCTCGCCGGCGACGAGCCGATGCCTGCCGACGGTGCGGTCGTCTCGTTGGCGCCGTTCCAGCTCACCACGCTGCGTATTCGCCGATAAGGGATATTGGGCCTAGGCTCGATATTTTGGGTCGCGCCCAACCGTAACGGAACCGGAACAGACCGGCTCTGCCATACGGTTGGGCGCGGCCCATTGTTGTATGAGAAGAGGGGACGATTTCGTTGGGCAAATATCAATGCGACACGCGCGGATGAATTCGTTGCGTGCATGTTTCGATTGTGTTATATTCTTACTAAACCGATTTAGTTAACAGGTTCATAACTGGCTGGAAACTAAAACGGTTTAGTCTCAGCGATGAGAACTGAATAAAGGTTGTGATACCACGTCAATCACCGCGACGGGTGACTGTACCGGAACACAACGATTAGGTTTTCTCCGTCCACAGCAGGGCGGGGCGAAAAAGGAACCAAAAGGAAAGGAAAACGTATGTTTTCTATGAAGAAGATCCTCGCCATCGCCGGTGCCGGTGCGATGCTCGTATCGGTGGCTGCCTGTGGTAGCGGAACTGCGGGGGATGACGGCGGCAAGAAGGAGATCTCCTTCCAGACCTGGAACCTCAAGAACGACAAGTACACCCCGTATTTCGAGGCGCTGATCAAGGCCTATGAGAAGGACCACCCGGATGTCACCGTCAAGTGGCTTGACGCCCCGTCCGATGGTTACGAAGACAAGCTGTCCAGCCAGGCTGCGGCCGGCGAACTGCCGGACATCGTCGACGGCGGCAACTCCATCCTGTACGGTCTGGCCAAGGCTGGCGCGCTGCTCGATGTCTCCAAGCAGGCTCCGGATGCGGAAAAGGACTACTACGAAGGCGCATGGAAGTCCGTGACCATGCAGGGCAATGGCGTCGAGAAGGGTGCCTACGGCCTGCCGTGGTACGTCAACGATGGCCCGACCTACTGGAACACCGAGCTCATGCAGAAGTGCGGCCTTGATCCGAACAAGATTCCGACCACATGGGATGAATACTTCGCCGCCGGCGACACCATCGTGCAGAACTGCAAGGATGTCTACCTGGGCACCACGATGGGTTACAACGCCGAAGATCTGATGACCGCAGGCGTCAAGTCCTTCATGAATGATGACCACAGCAAGTACACCTTCAATGATGAGGCCGGTGTCAAGCAGATCAGCCGCTTCGTTGAGCTGTACAAGAAGGGCGGCATCCCGCCGGAGGCCCTCGACTCCTCTTGGAGCCAGGCCGCCGATCTCTTCCAGCGCGGCAACTTGGTCTCCATGGCCGGCTCCGCCTACTCCGCTGACGGCTTTAAGCAGAACGCTCCGGACCTCTACAAGAACCTCGCAGTCGGCCCGCGTATCAGCAACGACGGCAAGTCCGCTTCCGTGGCCTACGAGATGCTCGGCATCAGCGCCAACTCGAAGCACCCCGACGTCGCCATCGACTTCGCCCGCTTTGTGACCAACGAGAAGAACCAGATCGAGTTCGACAAGAAGGCCTCCGTGTTCCCGTCCGCTAAGGGTGGTCTGGATGACGACTACTACAAGAGCATTGACGAGAGCACCCTTGAGGGCAAGGCTCTGAAGATCACGCTCGACCAGGTCAAGGACGGCTACGGTTCTCGTCCGGCCGAGTTTACCGACAACAACGGCTACAAGAACTTCCAGCAGCAGATCGCCCTCGCCATGCAGGGCAAGCAGACCGCCAAGGAAGCCCTTGACAAGTCCGTCGAGTTCGCAAACGAGAAGCTCGCACAGTGAGCAACGCGGCACTCGCCGCTGACAGGTCGGAGGCCCGCACGGCCTCCGACCGGCCTGAACCGATGAATACGCGTCACGGCAAGAAGCAGGATCGCAAGTTCGGCACCATCATTGCCCCTTACTTGTTTGTTCTGCCCGCATTCGTGATTGTGTTTGTTTTCATCGTCCTCGCGGCACTCAACACTTTCAGGCTTGCCTTCACCGATTCCACGCTGCTCCGTCCGGGCAAATTCGTCGGATTCGAAAACTTCATCAAACTGTTCCACGACGAGTACTTCCTCACCGCACTGCTCAACTCCACGATCTACGTGATCTGCGTAGTGCCGTTCATGGTGATCCTCCCGTTGATTCTGGCCTATCTGGTCAAGGGTAACTCCCGAATCATGGGCTTCTTCCGCACCGCCTTCTACATGCCGGTGGTTATGTCCGCCGTTGTGGTGGGCATGATCTGGACCAACCTGCTGGATTCCGCCGGTCTGGTCAACTCCGTGCTCAAGGCATTGAAGATCATCTCCAAGCCGGTTCCATTCCTCACCGATCGATGGGGCGTGCTCTTCAGCTCGATGTTCGTGACAATCTGGCTGGGCCTCGGCTACTACATGGTCATCTACCTGACCGCCCTCGCCAACATCGATGAATCCCTTTACGAAGCCGCCTCCCTCGACGGCGCTGGCCCTGTCCGCCAGTTCATCTACGTGACAATGCCCGGCGTGCGCTCCACGATGATGCTCATCATGATGCTGTCCACCATCGCCGCATTCCGAGTCTTCAACGAGATCTACGTGTTGACCAACGGCTCCGCAGGCCCCGGCGGCATGGATATGACGATGTCGATGCTTATCAAGCGCGAAGGCACCGGTATCCAGGCCCGCACTGGTTACGCGAGCGCCATCTCCATCGTCGTGCTCGTCATCGTCGGCGTCATGCTCATCGTGCAGCAGATCTTACAAAAGCGAGGTGAGGACTGATGAATACCAACACGCATAAGGTCACTGTCGGCAAAGTCGTCCAGTATCTGATTCTGATTCTGATGTTCCTGCTGCTCGTCGGCCCGTTCGTCTGGGAACTGTCCCTGTCGTTCAAGGGCAAGGGCGACAACGTCTACGCCGTGCCTCCCTACCTGATGCCGAAGACCCCGACGCTGGAGAATTACATTTCCGTGTTCAAGCAGGTCCCGGTATTCCACTACATGCTCAACACGCTGGTGGTCTGCCTGATCTCCATCTTCGGCAACGTGGTTTTCTCCACGATGGCCGGCTACGCACTGGGACGCCTGAAGTGGCGTGGCCGCGGACTGGTGTTCACCATGTTCATGGGCACCATGGTCATCCCGATCGAAGGCGTGATGATCTCCCAGTTCCTGATCATTCGCTCCATCCACCTGCAGAACACGCTGCTGGCAGTCGCACTGCCTGGCCTGTGCGGTGCCATCAACATCCTGCTCATGACCAACGCCTTCAGATCCATTCCAATGGAACTCGAAGAGGCGGCCATGGTGGACGGTGCCAACCTATGGCAGCGGTTCTTCCACATCTGTGTACCGCAGGTCAAAGGCACGATGACCGTTGTCGGCATCTTCGCATTCGTCGGTGCCTGGAACGACTTCCTGTGGCCGTTGATCGCGATCTCCGATGAAAGCAAGTACACCTTGACCCTCGGCATGAACCGACTCAAGGGCATGTTCATCCAAGATCCGCGACTGATTGCCGCCGGCGCGCTCGTCTCGCTTATCCCGATCATCGTCTTCTTCTGCTGCTTCCAGCGCTACTTCTTCCGTGGCTTGGAACAGGGCGGACTCAAGGGCTGAGCGGACTGGAAAAAAGGAGATACTCCAATGAAATTCGGAGTCAACTACACGCCGTCGCATGGCTGGTTCCACGCATGGCTCGACCCGGACTGGGACGGCATCGACAACGATCTCAAGCAGATCAGCGAACTGGGTATGGACCATGTGCGCATCTTCCCGATCTGGCCGTATCTGCAACCTAATCGCACTTGGATCAACAAGAAGGGCGTGGCGGATGTGCGCCGCATGGTGCACATCGCCGGCGAGCACGGTTTGGATGCCTATGTGGACGTGTTCCAAGGGCATCTGTCCAGCTTCGACTTCCTGCCTTCATGGCTGGTCACCTGGCATGCGGGCAACATGTTCACCGATGCGGACGCCGTTGCGGCCGAGCGTGAACTGGTCAAGACCATGACCGATGAGCTGTCCAAGGAACCCGCGTTCAAGGGCCTTACCTTGGGCAACGAGGTCAATCAGCTGTCTGACAGACCGCATCCTACGAAGATGAGCGCCACGAGCCAGCAGATCGATGCATGGCTGAATGCACTGCTTCCGGCCGTTGCCGGCGAAGGGCATAACGCACTGTACAGCGTCAACGATGGCACTTGGTTCATTGACGGGCACCCGTTCACGCCGGTGCAGTCTGCCACCAAGGGCGATATGACCGTGATTCACTCCTGGGTGTTTAACGGTATCGCGCAAGGATACGGCGCTACCAGTGAGGAATGTTCGTCGTACGCACTGTACTTGGCTGAGCTGGCCAAGGCGTTCGGCAAGGATTCCGAGCGTCCGGTGTGGCTTCAGGAAGTCGGTGCGCCGGAGAATGTGCTGGAAACCGACTACACGCCGGAATTCTGCCGCAAGACCGTTGAACGTGCCATGGATTGCCGGAACCTGTGGGGTGTGACGTGGTGGTGCTCGCACGATGTGCCCGCCAGCATGGAAGACTTCCCGTTCTTTGAGCACTCTCTGGGCTTGTTCGACGAGCAAGGCCAGCTGAAGCCGATTGGCCGTACGTTCGGGGAGCTCGCCGCACAGTACCGTTCCGCATTGCCGGCTCAGCCGAAGACCGTCGCCGTGGTGATTGATGTGGATGAGGCCGGAAACCCGGTGAACCGCAGTGCGCTCGGCCCGGGAGGTTCGGTGTGCGACCTGTGGATGAAGCTGCAGGTGGCGGGCCAGCGCCCGACCATCATCACCTCGCAGGTGGCGGCCGATCAGGCGGAACTCGCGCGTCGCGGCATCCTTGAATTGCACGCCGACGAGCACCCCTACGCCGCCCGCTACTACACTGCGGTTTCGGACCCATCGTTCGAAACGGCTGACTAAACCGATATCCGGTTGTGGAATCATCTACTCCTTGTTCCGCAACCGGATATTTTCAATTGCCGTGCGCACAATTGCGGTGCGCAGTGCACAACATAAGACCCTGTACTCGCCGAAGAGCGGGAAGAACGAGAAGTTATATACGAGAGGGGGCGCACCCGATGAGCATCAATCACGCCGCAGTGGACCGACTCATTGATTCGATGAGCTTCACGCAGAAGGTTGGTCAGCTGAACCAGCGTCTGTTCGGTTGGAAGTCCGTAGAACGCAATGCCGCAGGACGGCTTGTGGCCTCAGACGAGCTCAAGCAAGAGATCGACCGGTGGGGCGGGCTTGGCGCTTTGTACGGCCTGCTGCGAGCTGACCCGTGGTCGGGCCAGCATTGGGGCAATGGCATACGCCCTGAGGAACGGCCTGAGGCGGTTGCCGTGGTGCAGCAAACCGTGTTGGAGCGCGGTGCACATGGCATCGGCGTATTGCTCAGCGAAGAGGCTCCTCACGGGCATCAGGCGCTGGGCGGCGCGGTGCTGCCCACCAATCTGGGATTGGGTGCCACATTCGATTCGCAAGGAGTGCAGGAAGCGGAAGCCGCAGTCGCCGCGGAACTGGCAGCCAGCGGTATTCATATTGCATTGGTATCCGGTTTGGACATCGCCCGCGACCCGCGTTGGGGCCGTTGCGAGGAATGCTTCGGCGAGGACCCGCTGATGGCCTCCCGCATGTGCGAGGCCATCGTTACCGGTATGCAGGGTGAGCATCGCAGCAAGGTCGGCCGCGGGGGAGTGGCCGTGGTGCTCAAGCATTTGGCGGCGCAAGGCGAGGCTGTGGGTGGCCGCAACGGACAGTCCGCCGTACTGGGCCCGCACGATCTTCATGAAATTCATCTGCCGCCGGTGGCCGCTGGCGTGCGTGCCGGTGCCTTGGGCTTTATGGCTGCCTACAACGATATCGATTCCGTGCCTTGTTGTGCCAACCCGTGGTTGCTCGAGGATTATCTGCGTGACCAGCTCGGTTTTGATGGCATCGTGATGGCCGATGGTCTGGCCGTGGACCGGCTTGAAGATATGGCCGGCTCCATTCCCGCTGCCGGACGCGCCGCACTGCTTGCCGGTGTGGATGTCTCCCTGTGGGATGAAGGATTCGCGCGCCTCGAAGAATATGTGGATGACGAACAGGTGGCGGCCGCCGTCGATACGGCATTGCGTCGTGTGCTGGAGCTCAAAGCCATGTTCGGTCTCTTGCCCGAAGATGGTGCCGATACCGCCGCAATTGCCATGCCAGATGCCGATGCCATCGCGCAGGCCACTGCGGATGGGCGTGAGCAGGCCAAGCGCATGGCCCGCGAGGCGATAACGCTGATTAATGATGGCCGCTCTGCCGTTACGCTCGACAGCATTCGGGGTGTGCTGACCGATGCCCAAGCCGGCCCTGTGATTGTCGCCGGCCCATTCGCCGACGATTTCGGCTGCTTCCTGGGCGATTACACCGCCCCTCTGCCCGCCGATGAGCAGTCAAGCATCTACCGGCAATTGGTGGCACGCCTTGGGAAAGACCGGGTTTGCTTGGCGGCCAAGCCGAGCGATGTGTCGGCCGATCGGTGGGCGAGTGCGGCAGCCGTGGTATTCGTATGCGGCAGCACCAGCGAACGCAGCTATGACAGTGAATTCGACGACAATGGTGCGGCAAAGGCCGTAGCCGAATACGGTGCCACCTGCGGTGAAGGCGTGGATTTGTCCGACATCCGTCTGCCTTGGCACCAGGATGAAATGCTGGACGAAGTCGTGGCATTGACCACCGCTCCGGTTGTTTCGGTGGTGGTGTGCGGCAGGGCGCATGTGCTGACTCATGTAATAGGTCAATCCGCCGTGACGATTTGGGTCGGATATGCTGGCCAGTATGGTCCGCAGGCTGTGGCTGATGTGCTGATTGACGGTGCCGGTTTGCCGGGCCGCCTTCCCGTAACGCTGCCTGCGCATCCCGCAGCCATTCCGGTTCGATACAACGACCGGCAAAGTGCCGCCCACGTATACAAGGATGCGGCGGAACCGGTATTGCGCGAGTTTGGCTACGGAGCCGGTTCTTTGGCTGGAGTGACGTTTAGTGGGATGCATGCCGATGCCGAATCCCGCGCGAATGAGGTGTTGGTGCAGGTGACGGCACATGCCGGCGACCATAAGACGGCCGGTTCGGTGAACCTCTTCGCACACGTCAGTGGCGGTCGTCGCATCCCACGCTTGGCAGTGCTGGTCGATTCCGTTGCCCTGACGCTTGAGGCGGGCGAAAGCCACGCGGTATCGTTCTCGGTACCCTTTGAACGGCTGATGGACGAAGCTGATGACAATGTGCGTGTGACGTTTGCCCTGACAGCCGCTTTGAATAACGATGATACCCGACATACAGACGACTGCGATACCAGCGTAAGCATCGTGATACATCGCTGACGATGTGTATGAGACAAGTCGGAGAGGGGTATGTTCCGTAAGTCTCATGACCTACTCATTGCGGCCGATATGGTCGGTGGGTGAGAGAAAAAGAGAATGTGGGATATGGCGTTGGTGAAATATCGCCGTATCCCGTGGGCTCAAACCGTCCTACCGGTTTGAGCCCCCGTCTACTCAAGCCGCATAGACGGTTGATTTCCGGCGTGAGTCGGAGGAAATCAAAGGAGATTATGGATGAGATTGTCATCAGGTGATCACGCTGGGCGTGCTTCTGCCCGGACTCGACACAGGAAATGGCTGCGGTCTGGCTTGACAGCGGTGCTGTCGATGGCCACGCTGGCGGCATTGGCCGCACCGGCAAGCGCCACCGACACCATGCCGTGGGGAGGCCAGTATGCCGATACCAGCCATCCGGAGCAGTCTGCGGGAGCCAACCAGCCATATCAGCATGGCTATACCGGTCTGGATATTCTGAACTGGAACCCGGACGCGGATAAGGACTCGGAATACCTGCGCTCCCGTGTACCGTTGCAGACCCGCATCGCCGCCAACGCCGCGACGCAGAAAGACCCGAACCTGCCGGCCGATACGGAGATGTTCAACCTTGCTGGCGACTACGGCAACGCGTTCTTCGAGTCGTTCCACGACAACAACGTGTTCTCGCAGTACCTGTTCAACTACTGGCAGTACACGGATTATTACGGTACCTGGCATGGTCAGCCGACTGCGAACGTGCCAAAGAGCCTCTACGACGAGAAGGCCCAGTCTGACTGGACTCAGAAATGGTTTGAGTTCGGTACGTTGAATCTGCCGAATGCCGCATATACCAATGTCGCGCACAAGAATGGCGCGAAGTCGATTGCGACGATCTTCTATTCTGGCAACGACCGAGGAGAACAGACCTATAAGGACCTGCTTCAAGGCAAGCGTGCCGACGGCACCTATCCGGTGGCTGACAAGCTGGTGGAGATTGCCAAGTACTATGGTTTTGATGGTTACTTCGTTAACCAGGAATCCAGTGTGAATTCTGCTGATGTGCCGGCCTACCAAGACTTCATGAAGCAGATCATCGATCAGGGCATTTATATCCAGTGGTACGACTCCGCCACATACCCGAATGGCGGCGTCAGCTATCAAAACATGTTCAACGATGCCAATTCGCCGTGGGTGCAGGATCCGAACAAGGGTAAAATCTCTGATTCGATCTTCCTGAACTACTGGTTCAGCGGCAACATGCTACAAGATTCAGCTGATCACGCCAAGAGCCTTGGCATTGATCCGAAGTACGCGGTATTCGCGGGTATCGAGGCCGGACAGAAGAAATTTGGTAGCATCGCCAGCAACGCGAATTATATGAATGTCAACCTTGACGCTGACGGCAAGCCCTATGTGAGCCTTGCGGCACTTGGCACCGATTTCGTCTCCCACGAGTTGGGTGACGACAAGAAGGTCTACCCGAAGTATCAGAACCAGGTATTCGACCGCGAACGCCGTCTGTGGACTGGTTCGTCCACCGGTGAGAAGGGCACGACGGATATATCTGATCCGTATATTGATGATGGTACGAGCAGCGATAGCTGGAAGGGTTTCGCTTCGCAGATCGCCGAGCGCTCCGTCATCGGCGGTCCGGTCTTCTCCACATCGTTCAACACCGGTCATGGTCTCGAATGGCGAGACAACGGCGAACAGACCAGCAACCAGCAGTGGGGCAATATCAACCTCCAAGACATTCTGCCGACATGGCAGTGGTGGATTGATGCCGATTCCGACCCGCTGCAAGCCGACTTCGACTATGGCAAGAAATATGAAGCGGCACCACGCTTTAACTACACCAAGGTCGGCGGCTACGAAGGCGGCGATTCGCTGGTGTTGAGCGGCAAGCTGTCCAGCGACAACACCGTCCGTCTCTACAAGACCGACTTGAGCGTCGCTGCCGGCTCCAAGGTCGAACTGACCTACAACAAGCTCAACAGCGACGATTCCAAGCTGCAACTCGGCCTCATTTTCGCCGACGACACCAAGACTATAGTGCCGGTGGACATGGCAGACGGTGGGGCAAGCAACGGCTGGAAGACCGCAACTGTAGACCTCTCTCAGTACGCGGGTAAGAAGATCGCCACCCTGGGCCTGATCGTCAAGGCCGGGGCGAACCCAATCGACAATTACCAGGTGAACATCGGCAAGATTACCGTCACCGACGGTGCTGCCTACACGCCGGCTGCTCCGACGAACTTCCAAGTGGAACGCGCCTACGCGGACTCCGACGAACTGACCGTCAAGTGGGATCTCGCCGATTACTCTACTGCCAAGAACTACCTGCTCTACTTGGACAACACCTTCCTCGGTGGCCGTTACGACGACACCCTGTACGTCAAGCACCTGCCTGCCAAGACCGGCACGCTGAAGCTGTACGCCGTGGGTGCGGACGGTTCGCGCTCGCTGGCCGCCGAAGCGCCGCTGAACGAAGCAGCGGCCGTGTCTGGCGTGAAAGTCGAACCCGGCAAGGATGGTAACGTCAAGGTCTCCTGGACCAATCCGCAGGTATCCGGCGAGAAGACCGTGACCGTCAAGTCTGACAATGGTTCGTGGCGTTACGCCGCGCAGCCGTACTCCCAGACCGTCAAGGTCTCTGCCGATAAGAGCGAAGCGACGATTCCGAATGCGCCGGTTGACGGTTCCCGCTATGTGGTGACCGTCGATAACGCAGGCGGCACTACCGCCACGGCAACAGGTGTATTTGCCGATGCCACCATTGAGCCGTATCCGGCTTGCTCGGTGACATGGAATGGCGATAGAGTCACTCTGGTCCGTCCGGAGACTCAAGACTGGCGCTACCTCTACATGACCGAGAAGTGGACTGACGAGAACGGTGAAAAGCAGGAGAAGCAGCTGGGTGCCAATTACACCTACTCGCAGAGCACTCCGCCAATCACCGGCATCATCCGTGGTCGCACTACGCCGAGCTCTTACACCAAGTCCATCCCCTCTGGCCATGAACTGTGGGTGCAGGTCGAGGATTACAACGGCAACAAGACCGAACCGGTGAAGATTCAGACCGCCGACGAACTGGCCAAGTGCACGGTCTCTGACCCGACTCAGCCGGATGCCAAGGAGTCCACGCTGACCGCCGTTGATGGCTCGGCCGTGGCCGACGGCAAGGCTACACGTACGATTCAGGCAACGGTCAAGGATTCGTTCGGCAATCCGCTGACCAACGCCGAGGTGGCGTTTACGCTGCCCGAGGGTGTCACGGCCGTTGACGGCAACGCCACTGTCAAGACTGATGCCGCTGGCGTGGCTTCACTGAACGTCGTGTCCACGAAGGTGGGCAAGTACACGGTGAAGGCCGCACTGGGCGACAAGTCCATCGGTGAGGGTGTCGCCATCGAATTCACCAAGGTCGCGGCGACCCCGAACAAGCCCGGCCAGCCGGACAAGCCGAATAAGCCCGGCGACAACAAGCCTGGCCAGAACAACAACAAGAACAATGATAAGAATGGCGCATCGGACTCTTCGCTGAGTAAGACGGGCTCTTCGATTATTGCGATTGTGACTGCCGCAGTGGTGTTGCTCGGAGCGGGCACGGTGGTGCTTCGTGCTCGTAGCAAGATGGAATAGTTTCGCTGCGTATGCGGGTGCGTTGATACCCGTGCCTTAAGCGGGATATGGGGTGGTTGTCCCTGTAGACACCCCCTATATCCCGCTTTTTATATCCGAACATATGCTGAGACCCATAGACTAAAACGTTTTAGTTGTTGATATCATAGGTATTAGAACACAGCTGATTACATGCGGCCCAAAGTGGGAAATAATCTGTTGTAGCGTGGTATTCGCAGCGTGGCTGCAAGGAGGATTATTCATGGGATTTGCTCGCGAGGCATCACCATCGTCCACAGGCACGCAGCGTGTGAGCTTAAAAGACATCGCGGATGAGTTGGGCATTTCGCAAACCGCGGTGTCCTTTGCCATCAACGATCGGCCTGGTGTTTCCGCGGAAACCAAACGACGAGTCAAGGAGGCTGCGGCCAAACTTGGGTGGACGCCGGTCTATGCCGCGCAAGCGTTGGGCTCGTCGAAAACCATGACCATAGGCTTTGCCCCCGCACGCTCCGCACAGGGACTCACGGACGAAACCTTCATGTTGCACTTCATGGCCGGTGTGCATACCTCGCTCAGCCCTAAGGGATACGGCTTGCTGTATCGCCCTTGCCGTTCGCTGAACGAGGAGATGAGCGTCTACAGGGACTGGGCGTCACGCAAGCGTGTGGACGGGGTGATTCTGGTTGATCTGCGAGCCGACGATCCACGCCCGAAACTGCTGAAGGAACTGGGTGTGCGTGCGGTTCTGGCCGGTGGCCCTGATCCGAACAATTATGTACCGTCGCTGTCCATCGATGATTCGCGCACCATGGGCACCGTGCTTGAACATCTGTCGTCACTGGGGCACCGCCGTATCGCCTATCTGTCCGGCGATTCCAATCTCGATTATTCGCAGGGGCGTGTGTCGGCGTTTCGGTCGTTCGCAAAACGGCGCAAACTGGAATCCATCAACATCGAGTTCACGAATTTCGATGCCGAGCAGGCCGCGATGCTTACGCTGGAGATGTTGCGTTCGCCGAAGCCTCCTACTGCATTCATCTACGAGACGGAAATTCTTGCCGCGGCCAGTCTGCATGCCATGGCCGAAGCATATACCACCGGGCAACTGAAAACAGGGGAGGGGCAATCTGCGGGTTATCCGAACGGGTTGCCCGCTATTGTCAGCTTTGAAGACAGCTTTATTTGTGAGGCAGCGTACCCGTCGATTACCTCAGCGCATCGTGACGCCAGTGAATACGGTGCCAAAGTGGCGAAACTGCTGCTCAAAGTGCTCGCCGGCGAACAGGTGAGCGGCAACCGTCGAATCCTCACCCCGAAACTGGTGGTCAGGGACAGCACGGCCAAACCCTGTAACTCCTGTGGAATATAGAAACCACCGATTCTGAGTCAGCACTTCCAATCCATACGACGTTGGCCCTCGTTATCAAGCGGGGGGCCAACGTCGTTGAAGGAGGAGATAAGAAGGCTAAGATATTGCCGGTCAGGCCGCGTTCTTGACCGCGGTGGCGATGGACACGGCCGGGTCGAGGAACGGAATCAGCGTGGACTGGAAGGCGTGGTACAGGTCGGACTTGCCCGGCCAGACCGTGCCGATCACGTGGTTGTTCTTGTCGAGCTGGTGGAACCAGGAGCCGCTCTCGTGGTCGATGACATGTTCGTCGACATACTGGGCGAACGTGGCATACCAGTTGGCGTACATCTCCTCGCCGGTGGCCGCGTACAGCGTGGCGGAAGTGTTCAACGATTCGGCCAGCGTCCAATGCATGCGATCGGTGACCACGGGCTTGCCGTTCCAGTCGGTCGAGTCCCACGGTGCCGTCGGCGTTCCATGCGTCGGCCACGGCACGCGCGAACAGGTGTTCGGCGGCGTCGACGTACGGCTGTGCTCCGTCAAGGTTGGCAAAGGAGCTCAACGCCCACTGCGTGATCAGGCGGGCCCATTCGATGCCGTGACCCGGCGTGGCGCCGTACGGCTTGAACTGATCATCCTTCTTGTCGACGTTGCATTCGAGGTCCAGCGACCAATCGGACTTGAAATGTTCGGGGATGCGCCACTCGTTGTGCTTCGCCCAGCCGATCACATGATCGATGATGCGTCCGGCGCGTACTCGATAGGCGTTGTCTCCTGTGGCATCCGCCACGGCTAGGAATGCCTCGGTGGTGTGCATGTTGGCGTTGAGACCGCGATACGGGTCGAGCTCGGTGAATTCGGTGTTCCAGGTATCGACGGCCAAACCGATTTCGTCATTCCAGAAATGCTTGTCATACGTGGCAAGTGCCTCGTCAAGCAGTTCCTTGGCACCCGGACGCCCGGCCAGCAGGGCGGAGGACGCGGCGAGAATCACGAAGGCATGCGCATAGCAGACCTTGCCCGGCGCATGGGTGCCGTCCGCGAACACCTGCGGATACCAGCCGCCGTGCTCGTCGTCATGCAGAATGCCGGTCAATCCCTTGAGCGCCGCGTCGGCCAGCTCGCCCGCACCCAGGTATCCGAGCATGGCACCAATCGAATACACATGGGCCATACGGCTGGTGATCCACGTTTCGACGCCGTGGGAGGGGTCGAGGGTGCCGTCGGCGTTCAGCCAGCCGGAACCGCCGTTCGGTGCTGGGAAGCCTTTGCCGAACTTCAGCAGCTCGTAGGTTTCGGAAGCCATGAAAATGCGGTTGGCTTCGGTGCCGAGCGTATAACGTGGGTTATTGGTCATAATGATTGTTCCTTTCCTTAACGAGAACATGCGGTGGGTGCACAATGAGCATTCAGCGGGCACGTCTTAGTGTTTCACGCGAATGTCGAAATAGTCCATGACCAGTTCGCAGAACATCATATTCGACCAGCTGAACCATTCGCGCGTGTACTTGGTCGGATCGTTCACGTCGATGCCTTCGTGCATGAGATGTGTACCGGCGTCGGTGGCTACAAGACGGTCGAGGATATGCGCCTTGAAGTCCTTGTTGTCACTGGTCATCGCCTCGATAGACAGGGCGATGGGCCACACATAGCGCGGCGGGGTGTGCGGTGAGCCGATGCCCTTGAGATACTCGCCCTCGTAGTAGTACGGGTTTTCGTCGCTGAGCAGCGTACGTCGGGTTGCCAGATATGTCGGATCGTCCGGTGCGCAGTATCCCAAGTAAGGGGCCGCCATCAAGGAGGGCACATTGCTGTCGTCCATGATATTGACGTGGCCCAGGCCGTCGGTCTCGAATGCGTAGATCGTCTCTCCATTGCGGTTCGTCGTTTTGGCGTGGGCTTCAATGCCTTCGGTGATGGTGCGGCGCAACTCGCCGGCACGGGCGGCGATATCGGCATCATTCAGAATCTCACCGCCGAAGATGCGTTCCAGATAGCCCATCACCACGGCGGCGAACATGTTCGAGGGCACCAGATAGTGGTAGGTGCAGGCGTCGTCGCTGGGGCGGAAGCCGGACCAGGTCATGCCGGTGTACGCCACCGGCGACCCCTTGCCGTTATTGCTCAGCGATTCGGTGGGGATGTCCGTGTCGCGGATGAAGAAATACGGGGAGCGTTCATGATGCTGCTCGGTCTCGAATACGTCAAGAATCTTCTTGACGCCGGCAATGAATTCGGCATCGAAATGACCGGTGTTGCCGGTGTTCGCATACAGCATCCAAGCCAACTGGATGGGGTAGCACAGCGAATCCACCTCGTACTTGCGCTCCCAAAGCCAAGGGCTGGAGAAGTCGGACTGATCGTCCTTGTCCCAGGAGGCACCGTTCGGTTCCTCGTTGAAGGCGTTCGCATACGGGTCGATGGTAATGTAGCGGAACTGCTGGCGAACCAGACCGGCGATCAAGTTCGCAATGTCGTCGTCTTTGGCGGCAAGGGCTAGGTAAGGGCGTAATTGCGCGGTCGAATCACGCAGCCACATGGCCGGGATATCGCCGGTGAGCAGAAATGTGGTGCCGTCGTCATGCCGTTTGACCGTGGTGGTCAGGGTATCGGCAAAGCAGGCGTTGAAGTTCTCGGCCCAATCAGCGTGTTCGGTGCCACATAGGTCCGTGATGCGCTGCAAGAAATCCGAGACCGACTTCGGTATCGCGGTGGTCGTCATAAATTCAACTTCTTTGTTTGAGGGATATACATATCAAGGGAACAGCATTATTCTAAACCGCTTTAGTTGAAGACACGCGAAAGGATGTGAAGAGCGTGGCCGTGAGTACACCATATGAAAAAACCGGTGAGATTTCCTGTTCGGAGAATCTCACCGGTTGCGGTCAGTCGATTCGTGAAGTCACACGAATGACGAACAAAGGGGGCGGAATCAGGCCTCGTTCTTCTCGTCCATGGCCTTGAGCTGGGGCGGGGTGTACGTGTCGCGCTTGAATTCAGTCAGGAAGTACAGGCCGACGACCAACAGCTCGATGGCGGGGCAGGATGAAGGCGGTGCCGAGAAGAATCACGCAGCCGATAATCATGTAGACGGTCAGCACGCGAGTCTCGCGGACCTTCGAGAGCGGGTAGCTGGCGGAGATACGGTCCACGAAGAAGATGAAGCAGCCGAGCGCGAAGAACGCCAGGCCGGTCATGATGCCGATTTTGTAGCTGGTCTTCTTGATGAACAGCGAGGCGGGGATGGCCACGATGAAGTAGCCGGCATAGAATGCGGACTGCACGAACGCGGTCTTCATGTCGCTCAGGTCGAATACGGCCTTGAACTGGGTGATAAGAATGTCATTGAGGCTTGCGGCGATGGCCTAGAAGGCGAACAGCACCGAAGTCATTGAAAATTGCAATACTGGCGTGCGATCAAGGTAGCCGTCAGGGCTTTCCACCCACGCCACGTTCTTGGATGCGGTCTTGTCCATGATATGTATTCCCTTTTTCTCTATAAATGGACGTATGACAGATCGATCGATCAATGGATGATGACTAGTGAATAGTGATAGTCCTGTTGCCGGGTTCCATCAGGGTGTTACATGATTTGGCAGAATTCGATGACCTCGTGGTTCGGGCCCAGTACGTTGAAGTAACGGATGCCGTTGCTCCAGAAGGTGTCGATGTGCTGGATGGAGCCTTCCACGAAGTTCAGGCCGAGCTTCTGGGCTTCGGCGAAGGACGCTTCGATATCCGTCGAATCCAGCGCGAAGTGGTTGATGGCGCCGTTTTCCATAGGCGTGGGGTTCATGGTCCACACCTCGAGGGTCAGGTTGTTCAGGCGCAGGAAGGTACAGCGGTCCTCGCCGTTGGGATAGATGCCGAGGCATTCGAAGCCGAGACGCTCGTAGTAGGCGATGGTGCCTTCGAGATCCGTGGTCGGAATGCCGACATGCTGGACGCCGGTGACGGTGTCGCGAATGGACATGGTAACTCCTTTTTAAAACAGGATGGCTTTGCCGGTATAGGACGGCAAAGCCATCGGGAAAATAGGTGGTTTTGGATTACTTGCCGATTTCAGCCAGGTAGTCGGGCATCTCGGCCGGGTACTGCGGCCAGGCACCGGCCTGGGTGCAGACGTAGGCGGCGGTGTTGACGGCCTTGCGGTGGGCTTCTGCCAGCGTGTCGCCCAGCAGGATGCGGGCGGTGAAGGTGCCGGAGAAGGAGTCACCCGCACCCACGGTGTCGTTCACCTCGACGTGCGGAGTGTCCAGCGTGGAGACCTCGCCCTTGCGGGAGATGATGGTGGAGTAGGCGGAGCCGGCGGTCAGAATCACGTAGTCAAGGCCGAATTCCTCGATGAACCAGCGGGAGGCGTCTTCGCCGGAGGTGCCGCGGATGTCGAACATGTCGCGCAGCAGCAGGAGTTCCTCGTCGTTGATCTTGAAGACGGTGGCCGCCTTGAGGAGTTCCTCGATGAGGTCCTTGGAGTAGTGGTCGCCGCGCAGGTTGATGTCGAAGAACTTCATCGCGCCCGGCTTGGTGTGCTTGAGCAGCTCCGTGATGGTGGCGTGCGATTCGGGGGAGCGCAGGGCCAGGGTGCCGAAGCAGACGGCGTCGGCCTTGGAGACCACGTCGATGAGCTGGCGGGTGTACAGGATGTGGTCCCAAGCCACGCCCTTGACGATGGTGTACTCCGGGATGCCGTTCTTCAGTGCGACCTCGACGGTGGAGGTCGGCCAGGCATTGCGCTGGATGACGGTGTTGATACCGGCCTCGTTGGCCTTGGCAATCAGTTCGTCGCCGAGTTCATCCTCGCCGACCGCGCTGATGGCCCAGCCTTCGGTGCCGTTCTTCATCGCGTGGTAGGCGAAGTTGACGGGGGCGCCGCCGGCTCGCTTGCCGCTCGGCAGCATGTCCCACAGCAGTTCACCGAGGCTCAGAACGATCGGGGTAGTCATGGTTGGTTTCCTTTCCTTTGTTTCCTTTATCGGGTGTTTCGTATGGAAAATCTTGTGATGTCGGCGCTTGGTTTAGGAGACGTCGAAGAACACCGAGGGGTGTTCGAGGAATTGGGTCACTGCCACTGCTGCGGCACCGGAGACCGCCGCGTCGGCGGACAAGGTGGATAGGCTGATGGAAGTGGAGGCATTGATTTCGGGGATGGCCCGTTCGGCCACCGTGGCGCGCACCTCATCGAGCAGTATCGGGCCGGCTTCGGACACGATGTCGCCGATGATGATGTGCTCGGGATTGTATCCATTGAAGATGGTGACGCATCCGTAGCCGACGTATCGGGCGACTTCGCGGACAATGGCGATTGCCGCTTCGTCGCCGTCGCCGGCTTTGGCGAACAGGGCGCGGGCGGCTTCGGTGTGGGTCATATCGGCCGCGCCGGGAACCACGGTGCCATCGGCGATGAGCGTATCGTGAATGGCGGGGGTGGAGCAGTAGCGTTCAAGGCAGCCGACGTTGCCGCAATCGCAGGGGCGGCCGTTGACGTCAATGGAGATGTGTCCGATTTCGGTGGCGGCACCGAGGAAGCCGTTGATGAGGCGACCGTTGTCGATGACGCCGAGGCCCACGCCTTCGCCGACCAGATAATAGGCGAGGTTGTCGTCGGCGTGCACCGACGGGTCGAAGAGATAATGTGCGAGGGCGCCGGCGCGGGCGTCCTGTTCGATGAACACTGGCACGCGGAAAGCGGTGGCGAATTCGTCGATGAAGTTGATTCTGCGCCAGCCCTGCATGCTGGACACCACGGCGGTGCGGCCCACGTTACGCAGATAGGGGCCGGGCACTGCCATGCCGATGGCCACGATGGACGGGTCGTTGTCGAGCAGTTGTTCGACGCGCTGGTGGATGGTGACGATGGAGTCGTTGATGGTGTTGTCGCACACCGTGGGCAGGTTTTCAAAGCTCAGGGTGTTGCCGCACAGGTCGAACACGCCGATCTGCACCAGCGAGCGGGCGAATTTGATGCCGATGATGCGGAAGTGCGTGGTGTTGAGCTTGAGTCCGATGGAACGGCGGTTCTTGGAGCCTTCCAGATCGCCGGTCTCTTCAATCATGCCGGCCTCGATAAGGCGTGCGGTGATTTTGGTGATGGCCGCGGGGGTGAGTTCCAGTGCCTTGGCGATTTGCGCGCGGGAACTGATGCCGTTGTGATACAGGTGCTTGACGATGCGGGAGCGGTTGGATTCGGAGACACTGGCCTGGGAAGTGGCGTGGGTGGTGTTTGTTGCCATCGGTCTTAAGTCCTCCTTGTCTGCACCGCTGCGAGTTGTTCCGCTCGTCTTTGAATCTGAACTTGATTAAGATATTAACGCTGTTAATTGATTGACGCAATCAATATGTCATTCGGTGTGTCGTGCATGTGAGTGTCGTCTTGGGGTAATTTGTTAAGATGGTTGTCAATAGTCGGATGCACACTGATATCAAGCGAAACGTTCGATGAAGAACAGGGGAGGACTGATGTCTGAAAACACTATGAACAATCTCAAAATCGGTGTTGACGTGGGCGGAACAAAAATCGAAGCTGTGCTGGTTGACGCAATGGGCACGGTATTGGGTTCCGCCCGTATTCCCGCCAGGCATGGCAACGATGCCGTGATCGAAGACATCGTCGCTGTAGCACATCAGGCAGCGGGTGAGCGTTTTGACGAGGTGAGGGCCATCGGTATCGGTACCCCGGGCACGGTGGATTCGGCCAGCGGGCATGTGGGCAATATCGTGAATCTCGACGTGGTCTCGCTGGATATGGGGCCGTTGGTCTCGCAGCGTTCGGGCGTGCCGGCCCATGTGGAAAACGACGTCAATGCCGCCGCCGTCGGCGCGGCCACCGTATTGGGCGGTGCGGACGGCATGGCCGGTACCATTGCGTTCCTGAACTTCGGCACCGGACTGGCTGCGGGCATCGTCGAAAACGGCGTGCTGATGCATGGCTATAGCGGCGCGGCCGGCGAAATCGGCCATATCCCAGTCGAACCTCATCGCCTCAAGTGCCCTTGCGGGCAATACGGATGCTTGGAAACAGTCTGCTCGGGCGCATCCGTGGGGCGTCTGTGGCCCAACGCCGACCCGCCGATGCCCGACCTGATTCGTCGCGCGAAAAAGCGGGAGGCCAAGGCCGTCGATGTGCTGGACATGGTAGTGCGCGCCATCGGCGACACCATACAAATCCTGGCTCAGTCCGTTGATCCGCGACTCATCATCTTGGGCGGTGGCATGGCCAAAACCGGCGAACCATTGGTCGAGGTGATCACGGCTGAGCTGCGCCGGCGCGAATCGCAATGCCGATTCCTCGAAACGCTGGACCTGCCGGCCCGGCTGCGTCTGGCACCTGTCGGCCAACCAGTCGGAGCCATCGGTGCCGCCATGGCGGCGTAGCCTGGCATAGTGCCGGGGCATGGGAGATGAGGCCTCAGATTTGTCTCCGAGGCCCCATCTCCCACGCAGTCCTATATCGCTTTATGTCGTGCTGTGCCGCGCTTGGTCTTGCGCGTTTCGTTGCCGGGGTGACCGGCTTTTATTTGGCCAAGTGTTGGAAGACCACGGCGATGGCCTCGCCCTGTACGGTGATGTCAGGTCCGCATTCGCAGCGCCGAATCACCGTGTGTTTGTGGAAGGACGAGGATGTGGCGGCATCCAGATATTGCTGGGCCGCGCCGATGAACGTCGCGTTGATGATGTTCGGCTGGCCATAGACGCATACGTCTGCCATATCCAAAAGGCCCACAGGCATGGCCAGGGCTTGGCCAAGATAGCGGCCCGCCCGAGCAAGGATACCCTGATGCTGCTCCACGTCTGCTGCGCTGAGTTGCTTCTTCAATGCGGTTCCGGAAATCATCGTCTCCAAGCAACCGTGCTTGCCGCAAGGGCACAGCGGCCCGTCAAGATCGATGGAAATATGGCCGAGCTCGCCAGCCGCGTGCAGTTCGCCGATTACCGGCGTGTCCGAGAGCAGAATCGCCGAACCGATGCCTCTTTCGATGCGCACGAAAAGCATATTCGGCCCGCCTTGGCCAAAGAAACGTTCGGTGAGCATGGCTGCGGTGGCGTCGTTGCTGACGTTTACTTCAAGTCCGAAATGTTCGGCGATTGGCGTGGACAGGTCGAGATTGTTCCAGCCGCGCATCGTGGAGGAGCGGACCACGCCGTTGTCTACCACGCCGGGGGAGGCGACTCCGATGCCGATGACCTCGCCATCGGACATGCCCAGCATCTTCTCAATGAGCTCGATGATCACATCCACGGAAACGAATGAGCCGGTGTTCAGGGTGACTTCGGCGTGACGCAGCGGCTGGCCGAGCAGATTGGTGACTGCGCCGTGCAGCAGGTGCTCCTGCGTCAGGTCGATGCTGATGATGCGCAGTCGATCGATATCGATGCTTAGCAGTGTGCCTCGTTTGCCTTTGCCGCCGCTGGGTGCCTGACCGGTCTCGCGCAGCAATCCTTCCTCCAGCATCCGACCGACCACATCGGAAACGGCCACGCGGCTCAATCCGGTGCGTCGGCCGAGCTCGGCGCGCGAATACTGGTTGGTGGGGAACAACAACCTGAAGATAAGTTGGCGGTTCTTGCGGCGCACATCGGCGGGGGAAGCCTTGGCCGCATGGTCGTCGGTCGTTGTGTTGAGACCGAGATATGACATGTTTCCTCCTGCCTGATGGTGAGCGAGTGGACGGCGATTGTTGTTCCATACACAGCTTAGACGGTGAAGCGCAATTTCGTCGTTGAAACTGTTATGAAACTTCACTAATAAATTCCAGTGTACCTGTGTGAAGCGTCAGGAAACACCGTGAGTGTTCATAAGGTCCAAAATTGTTAGTATCATTAACAAATAGCGAATCACCAATCGGCGCTACGCCGAACGGTGGTTGGAACGCCGCGCGGCACCCGGACGTGACAAGGATGTTGCCATTATCCGCAAGACGGGCGGCGGTACAGCGACTCGCATCGGGCGGGCCGCACGGAACTGGAGGAAACCGATGCCGGAAATCATCATTGTCAAGAACGAAGCCGAGGCCGGCGAGATCTACGGCCGTTGCGTGGCGGACCTGATCAAAGCAAAGCCGGACGCCGTGCTGGGCCTGGCCACTGGCTCCAGCCCGCTGGCCGCCTATCAGGCGCTCGCCAAGATCGTCAAGGACGAGGCCATTGACGTTTCGGGCGTGCGTGGTTTCGCGCTTGATGAATACATCGGACTGCCGCTGACCCATCCCGAGTCCTATCATGCGACCATCCATCGCACTGTGGTCGAACCGCTCGGCCTGGACCCGGCCAAGGTCCATGTGCCCGGCGACGTACTTAACGGCACTCCGCTTGAAGACGGCGACAAGATCGCGCTGGCCGGCCCGGCCTATGATCGTGCCATCGAAGCCGCTGGCGGCATCGACGTGCAGATCCTCGGCATCGGCACCGACGGCCACGTCGGCTTCAACGAGCCCGGTTCCTCGCTGGCCTCCGGCACTCGCGTCAAGACCTTGGCCGAACAGACCCGCATCGACAACGCGCGCTTCTTCGACAACGACATCAACCAAGTGCCCACCCACTGCATCACGCAGGGTATTGGCACGATCATGAAGGCCCGTCACCTCGTGCTGCTGGCGTTCGGTGCCGGCAAGGCCGAAGCCATCGAGGAGACGGTGGAAGGCGGCGTGTCAGCGTTCTGCCCGGCTTCCGCGCTGCAGATGCACCCGCACGCCACGATTATCGTGGATGAGGAGGCCGCGTCCCGCCTGCGCCACAAGGACTACTACCGTTACGCCTACACCCACAAGCCGGCCTGGCAGGGCATCTGAGTTATCGTGTGCTGGCTCCCGCCAGCGGGAGCGCATGAGCGGTAAGGAGAACAACATGTCTGATAGGAACGAGATAGTCTCGCGCGTGACCGCGGCACTGGAGGGCAAGCCGGCTCCGGTGGCGATTCGTAACGCGCGCAAGGTGGATGCGCGCGGCGAACGGCGCGGATATTGGGTCGTCTCCGATGCCGCCGGCGTCATCGTGGCGGCCGGCACGGGGGAGGGGGCCTT
>ENA-OPAA01000446-OPAA01000446.1-human-gut-metagenome-genome-assembly--contig:-NODE-446-length-28538-cov-3.612260_pt1 | contig 28538 bp, 18 predicted proteins | sample MGYA00241049_ERZ501414 | MGnify/ENA primary metagenome ERZ501414 (study PRJEB25962, sample SAMEA2042520) | human gut metagenome | biome: human gut; feature: human-associated habitat; material: faeces... | reverse complement strand
TATGACACCTTGTGTCGGTACGGTAAATCTGTACAAGACTTCCGGTCACTGGGATCACTACAAAGAGAACATGTTCCCGGCAATGGAAGTTGAGGGAGAGTCTTTCGTACTCCGTCCGATGAACTGCCCGCATCACATGATGATCTACGCAAACAGAATGCATTCTTATAAAGATCTTCCGATCCGTATCGGTGAGATCGCACATGACTTCCGTTTTGAGGCAAGTGGTACTTTAAAGGGTATCGAGAGAGGAAGACATTTCTGCCAGAATGATGCACATTTATTTGTAACACCGGAGCAGATCGAATCAGAGTTTGCAAAAGTGGTTGAGCTGATCTTTGATACTTACAAAGATTTCAATATCACAGATTACCGCTGTGTACTCTCCTTAAGAGATCCGGAAGATAAAGTAAAATATCATGATGATGATGAGATGTGGAACAACGCAGAGAACGCACTCCGCAAAGTACTTGATGATATCGGTATTGAGTATACAGAGGAGATCGGTGAGGCTGCTTTCTACGGACCGAAACTGGATGTAAACGTAAAACCGGCGATCGGTAATGAGTATACACTTTCCACCTGCCAGTTAGACTTCTGTCTGCCGGCAAAATTCAATCTGTCCTATATTGACAGTGACGGAACAAAGAAAACGCCGGTCGTTTTACACAGAGCGATCCTTGGTTCCCTCGACCGTTTCATGGCATATATTTTAGAGGAGACAAAAGGAAACCTGCCGTTATGGTTAGCTCCGGTTCAGGCTAAGATCCTTCCGGTAAAAAATGAGGATGAGGAACTTAACGCATACTCACATGACTTATACAAATATCTCGATGATAACGGAATCCGTGTTGAGATCGATGAGAGAAACGAGAAACTCGGCTACCGTATCCGTGAAGCACAGATGGAGAAAGTGCCGTATCTGTTAGTACTTGGTAAGAACGAAGCAGCTGACGGAACCGTAAGTTACAGACTGCATGGAGAGCAGAATTCCACCACAGTTTCCAGGGAAGATTTCCTTGCACTGTTAAAAGAGGATATCCGCACAAAGAAGATCAATCCTGCAGCATTAAAATAAACAGAAATATGAAAATGCGGTGTGTCCGGCAGGATATGCCGTATTTTTTTAAATTCATGACTGGAATACACCAGACAGGAAACAAAAGCCTGATAAATTGTCAAAGATGTATATTGCAATCAAAATTAAATGATAGTAGAATGAAACCAATATAGGACCGTTTATGAGAATAAATCAGAAAGAACAAAGGAGGATATTGATGTGACCCTAAGTGGAAAAGTATCATTAAAGGTAAAAATGACGATTCTGATTATTGAGATTTTAATAATCGGATCATATGGAGTAGTTGTCGGAGATAAAAATATGGGTGCTATCCGTAATGATGCGATCGCCAGCATGGAAGAATATGTAAGTGAGGAACATCCGGAATATTCCCAGGAAGAAATACAACAGGAACTGCAGCCGATATTGCAGAAAATGCAGCAGGAAAAGAAAGCAAAACAGGATCAGTTTTTCTATTTTATGGTTATTATATGTATACTCACGGATATATGGGTACTGTATCTTACATTCGACATTACATCGGGCGTCAAAAGATCTGCGCTGTTTGCAAAAAAAATGGGACAGGGCGATTTTACGCAGCGTGTGGAGGAAAAATACCTGAAACGTGAAGATGAGATCGGTATTCTGGCACGCAGCATCCGTGACATTCATCACAATATGAGACATCTGATCGGCCATGTACAGCGCGAAGCGGATACATTGGATGAAACGGTTGGAACAGCAGAGACGGCACTGGCAAAACTTGCGGACGAGATCGACAGTGTATCCGGTATCACGCAGGAACTTGCAGCCGGAAATCAGGAGACCGCAGCAGCTGCACAGGAAGTGAATACGATGTCCGGAGAGATTGAGGAAGCTGCAAAAGGAATTGCAGAGCATGCGCAGGAGGGAAACGGAAAAGTTGATGAGATCCATACCAGAGCGGCTGATACGAAACAAAAAATCAGTGCAAGCCGTGCAAATATAAGGAAAGTGCATGGGGAAATCAATGAGAGCTTATCGGAAGCACTGGAAAATGCAAAAGTCGTGGAGCAGATCGGTGTTCTTGCGGAGTCCATCATGGGAATCACTTCGCAGACAAATCTGCTGGCTTTGAATGCATCAATTGAAGCCGCAAGAGCCGGAGAGGCGGGAAAAGGATTTGCAGTTGTTGCAGATGAGATCCGTAATCTTGCGGAGCAGTCGGCGAGCACGGTCGGGAATATCCAGGAAGTGACAGAGCGTGTCCAGACAGCAGTTGCAAGACTGACCACAGATGCAAAACGTCTGTTAGAGTTTGTGGGAGGAGACGTCACGGAGAGTTTTGATGATTTTGAAAAAATGGCAGATACTTATAATGAAGATGCAAACTATGTTGAAGAACTTGTAACGGATTTCAGTGCGGCATCCGAACAGCTTTTAGCTTCAGTCAGCGGAGTGGTTGCAAATATACAGGAGGTAACGAAAGCTGCGAATGATGGTGCGGCAAGTACCGGAAGCATTGCAGAGCGTGTTACCAATGTTGACAGACAGGCAGAAGATATGCGTGTACTGATGAAACAGACGCAGGAAGCATCTTTGATGCTGCGGAAGGACACAAAGAAATTTACGGTTGCATAGACAGGATCAATCTATTGTAAAAAATATTTTGGATAAAGTGAAAATTAGGACTGCACCACCATTTACTAATTTTAAAAGATCAAGTAAAATATAAGTAAAATTATGCTTTGTAAAACAGGGAGACTTATATGTTACGGGAAAAGATTAAAAATTGGAAAATGGAACTGGCTGCAGTCCTTGTTTTTGTTCTGGTTTTGGGAATGACGGGGCTATCCGGCAATGTGAAGGCGGCAGACCAGACGGACTTGAAAACAATAGATATCATGTTCGTGCATGACACACATTCTCATCTGAACAGCTTTTCAACGGTAATAGATGAAAAACAGGAAATGATCGGCGGGTTTGCAAGGATTAAGACACTGATCGATGAACAGAAAGAAAAAGATCCGGATACACTGGTGGCGGAGATTTTTCCATGGGAACGCTGGTGCAGACCGTTTTTGAGACACAGGCGGCAGAGATTCGGATGTTAGGGGCACTGGGCTGTGAGGCGACAACACTTGGCAACCATGAATTTGATTATCGTTCAAAGGGGCTTGCTAAGATGCTTGAAACCGCGGCGGAAAGCGGAGATACCGTGCCGGAGCTTCTTGTCTGTAATATCAACTGGGATGCCATGGAACAGCAGGGATTCTCAGAAGGACAGCAGCAGATCCGTGATGCATTTACGGAATACGGTGTGAAAGATTATGTGATGGTGCAAAAGGGCGATGTCCGGGTGGCACTGCTTGGCGTATTCGGAAAAGATGCACTGGCATGTGCACCGACCTGCGAACTGCAGTTTACGGATCCGGTGGAAGCAGTAAAAAAGACCGTAGCTGAAATTAAGAAAAACGAAGATGCGGATATTATCGTCTGTCTTTCCCATAGTGGAACTTCAGAGGATGAGTCAAAGTCAGAGGATGAAATTCTTGCAAAAAAAGTGCCGGATCTGGATGTGATCATCAGTGCACATACGCATACAAAATTAGAGGAGCCGATTGTACATGGGGATACCTATATCGTTTCCGCAGGGGAATATGGGAAGTATTTAGGATCCTTATCCTTAGAACAAAAGGCGGATGGCCGCTGGGGCATGAAAGAATATAAACTTACTCCAATCGAGACGGACATTGCAGAGAATGCTGCTACACAGGAAGAAATCAATTCTTTTATGGCGACGGTGGATACCGATTATCTGGCACAGTTTGGGTTTACGAGAGAACAGGTACTTGCGGAAAATGATGTAGCATTTGACAGCCTGGAGGATCTCTACAACATCCATACCGAGCATAATCTGGGGGATCTCATCGCAGATGCCTATGCTTATGCGGTCACAAACAGTACGGATTATAATGGCACTCCCGTGGATGTGGCGATCGCGCCGAGTGGAACGATCCGTGATACCTATACAAAAGGAAACATTACGGTGGAGGATGTGTTTAATTCGTTTTCACTTGGAATCGGTGCGGACGGTGTGCCGGGTTATCCGCTGATCGAGGCATATCTGACAGGAAAAGAGTTAAAAACCGTGGCAGAGATCGACGCATCCGTGTCGGATCTGATGACATCCGCACGTTTGTATATGTACGGCCTGCAGTTTACTTATAATCCGCACCGTATGATCTTAAACCGTGTTACCGACGTGTATCTGCTGGATGCAGATGGCAATCGCAGGGAGTTAGAGGACGATAAATTGTATCGCGTGGTGGCAGATCTTTACAGTGGGCAGATGCTGTCTGCGGTGACGAAAACATCGTATGGACTGTTGTCTGTTGTGCCGAAAAAGGCAGACGGAACACCGATTGAAAATTTTGAAGATGTGATTTTGACAGATAATGGCGGGGAATTAAAGGCATGGACGGCGATCGCACATTATATGGAGTCGTTTCCGGATGAAAATGGAGATGGAATTGCGGATATTCCACAATATTATGCCGGATTGCATGAAAGAAAAGTGGTAGATGATTCGTTCAATCTCATAAAATTAATAAAGAATCCGAATAAATATGCCGTCATGATCGCAGGAGTCGTATTGATCGCTATTTTACTGGTTGTTTTGCTGATACGGTTAGTGTTAAAATTAGTAAAACACCAGACAGGAAAAAGACGCAGCGGAAGTAAAGCAGGAGAAGAACCATGAGCGCGCAGGACAAAACGGAAGAAATTTTAAGACAAATGCATATATTGCTTGCAGGCAGTGAAGCTTATGACAGTATTGGCAGTAAAATTATCCTTGATAAAAAAAGAATGTTAGAGCTGCTTGCAGAGCTAAATAAGGCCATCTACGCGATGATGGAAGAGTATGAACTGACAACGCAGGGCAAGGAGCGTGCAAGACGTGAGGCAGCAAAAATCGGAGAAGATATCTTAAAAGATGCCAGCGGGAAAGCGGAGGATGTGTATGCTGCGTCTGTTATGTATACCAATGAGGCACTGCGGCATGTACAGGAAATCATGCAGAGGGCGACGGATGCCATGCAGGAAATTTATAAAGATGCCAATGAAAAACTTCAGAAAGAAAAAGATGTTGTAAGGAGAGACCAGTCAGACCTGAAAGGACATCTGCAGAATCTTGCTGATACGGACAAATATCTGAATCTGATCGAGGATCGTAACCGTGAGATTGAAAAGGAAAGAGCAAAGGAAAAGGGTGAGGTGAAGCCATCTCCTTATTCAGCGATCAAACCCGAGATTAAGATCAACCAGGAATATTTTGAAAAGGCAGGAATCGTGCCGGAAAATGAACTGCCCGAAGAAATTCCCGAAGATACGCCAGAGGAAGCTGCGCCAAAAGCAGAGGTAAATGTCAATGTCAATCTGGATGCGGAATATTTCCACTGGAAAGAGGGCGGGGAAGCTTCCGGCGAGAAGAAACCGGAGAAACATTCTTTCTTCTCCAGACATCATAAAGAGTAAAAGGAGAATGTGATGTTAGAGAAGCCGGAGGAAAAAGAGTTTCACAAAAAATGGGAAAGCCTGTATGTTTTTACGGGACGCAGAAGTGACCTGACAACGATGATTTCCATTGCGGTCATAAATCCAATGATCCTGTATGTCTTTATCGGGTATGTAGCAGGGAAACGGATCAGTCTGCCGGTGTTGTATCTTATCATCGATGGAGTATTGTTTTTACAATGGGGACTGCTGGTAAAAAGACGGAAAAGAAAGATAGAGCAGTCCATACAGGATGTGGCCGGACAAATGGACACCATCAGGGAAAAAATAAATGAACTGGGAAATTAACTGACAAAACAGGGAGACAGCCTTAATGGCCGTCTCCCTGTTTATATCCTGTATTAGAGATGATCTGCTGGCTGTTTGAAAGAACTGTTGCAGATGGGGTATAATTTTCATCATTAAATAAAAACTGATGTAATTGTGTAACGTTAGAAGCAAGATCGCACGGAATGACAACATCGCCGATCTTATCATATTTGTGCGTTGTTTTTTCATATGGAAAACCGGTTGTATCTCCAATGTCATAACTGAAAACTTTTGTGGCAAGGGCAAGGAGATCCGTGTTGGAAAAACTGGTCTGAATGTCCCCAAAAGCTGCGTTGATCAGTTTGTTGAGTGTCAGAATGTTGGATTTCTGCGCTTTCTGCATCATTGCGGTCAAAACAGTACGCTGGCGTTCGGTTCTGCGGTAGTCATCACCGCCGCCATAACGGATTCGTGCGTAGGCGCATGCTTGTACGCCGTCTAAGGTGTAAGTTCCGCCGGAGGCAGGTGGTGTGGAATTGTGTCCGGTCAGTTCATTTAATTCTTTCATATAACCGATCATCAGACTTGCCTCATCATCGGTGATCGTGATGTCGACACCGCCTAACAGGTCGACACATTCAATGATCGCATTGAAGTCGACGGTTACATAGTCGGTGATTGCAAGATCAAGATTGGTATTTAACATGGACAGTGCCTGTTCCGGTCCGCCCTTTGCGTAGGCTGCGTTGCATTTCTGGTAAGTGCCGCTTCCGGTATCTAAATAAGAATCACGGTAAACAGATACCAGATTGATGGTATGCTGTTTCGTATCGATGTTTGCCAACATGATAACGTCGCTGTTTCCTTTGGAGAGGCTGCCGTTGGAACGGTTGTCGAGTCCGAAGAGTGCGATCGTTTTGTAATGAGCCATCGCTTCTTTTGTCTCATCGGAGAGATCGTCATTGATGGAAACGTCGTTCATGTCCAGCTTATTCTTTTCAATTTTTGATAATTTGGTTGTGATAAAAAGGGCAATCGCAAGGAGCAGGATGATCAGCAGCTCCAGTAGAAGGAGCATGATTTTTTTCTGCTTTCTGCTTTTGCCTGCAGTGTGCACATTTTTTTTCATAAGAATCCTCCGTTTTGTGTAAAACTTATTTTATTTACGGGAAAACTGTGGAAAATCTACGGAATTCCTGTGTGTACCAGTACGGGTACGAAAGATATCATAAGGCGGGGATGAATAGGATGCAATAAAGTATTTCTTAAATTTAAGGCCAATTTCTTAAATTAAATTAAGAAATGTGGAAAATGTTGTATATGCAGTGGGAATTTAAAGGAATATTAAGAAATCCGCTCTATAACAATTTAAACTTTCCTGTTAAAATAAATGTAAGATCTGGTGTAATACTTGAAGTAAGACACAAAAAGAATGGAGGAACTTATGCAGACAATTTTAGTGTGTGATGATGATAAGGAAATCGTGGAAGCGATCGAAATATATTTACAGCAGGAAGGGTATCATATTTTAAAGGCATATGACGGCGAAGAAGCACTGGAGATCTTAAAAGAAAATGAGGTTCATCTTCTGATCATGGATGTGATGATGCCGCGTCTGGACGGAATCCGTGCGACCTTAAAAATCCGTGAGGAGAGCAGCATTCCGATCATTATTTTGTCTGCAAAGACGGAGGATGCGGATAAAATTTTAGGACTTAACATTGGGGCAGATGACTATGTGGAGAAACCGTTTAATCCGCTTGAACTGGTAGCGAGGGTCAAATCACAGTTAAGGCGTTATACCCAGCTTGGAAATGCGGCAGAGAGCAGCGCATCGGTGTATACAGTCGGTGGATTGTCGATCAATGATGATTTAAAAGAAGTGACCGTGGATGGAGAAGTGGTAAAGCTGACACCGATCGAGTACAACATCCTTTTATTACTGGTCAAAAATCAGGGAAAGGTATTTTCCATTAATCAGATCTATGAGAGCATCTGGAATGAGGATGCGATCGGAGCGGACAATACGGTGGCAGTACATATCCGCCACATCCGTGAAAAAATCGAGATCAATCCGAAGGAGCCGCGCTATTTAAAGGTTGTGTGGGGCGTTGGATACAAGATCGACAAGAACTGATTCTGGGAGGGATTCCGTACGCCGGCATACAGGATAATGTCCGGCACGGGGATGGAGACTTCATATGGAAAAGAAATCATACACATACGGCAGTAAGCTGGCAGGGATGATCCTGCACCTGTTTTTTACGGTAATACTTACCATCGCTGTCTATCTTTTGGCATCACTGATCAGCAAAAATATTCTGCAGGTAACGGATATCGGTACAGATGATTTTTTTAATTCGGGCTACTATACCAAATGCATGGAGCAGAAATGCAGTGAACTGACCGATTATCTGCATCTGTTACAAAAAGGCAATAAGCGGAGTGCGGAGGACGATAAGCGTTATCTGCAGTATACAAATGAGTTTAAGCGTGAAGACACCAATTTCTGTTACTGGTATAAACAGAATGGGGTGTGGTATACCAATCAGCCGGATTCGGTGGAAGGCCAGGAGTTTGATACACAGACTGTTCTCATGGAGGCAAAGACCATGGGGGATTATCTGATCTATGATATGGAGAAAAAGGAATTTGGAACGGATATCCGCGGCATGGAGAATTACTTTTTTGACAGTTATAATAACCAGATGTATCTGCCACTGGAAAATGTGGTGCTTGTGATCGGAGTGGATACGGATCTGACGGCAAAAGACGATCTGTATGATGCCGAGATGGAGTATGTAAGACTGCATCCGTGGATCAAAGTCAGTATTGTTGCTGCGCTGGTCAGTCTGATGGGATGGGTATTAAGTCTTGTATATCTGACACTTGCAACCGGACACAGAGATGGGGAAGAAGGAGTTCATCTTAATTTTGTGGACCGGATAAAAACAGAGATCGTGACCGCCGTATTTATTGCAGCAACCAGTGAGCTCATCATGCTTTTGTCCCATGTAAATAATAAAACGTGGAACGTGTCGGGACTGTTGGTCGCATCGGGAACGGTCAGTCTATTGATTGATGTACTGTTTCTCATTTTTTATCTGAGCATGGTGCGCCGGATGAAGGCGGAAGTGATGTGGGAAAACAGCCTTGCCTGCTGGTTTGTAAAAGGGATAGACAAGTTTTTTGAAAAACAGACGGTGACGGTGAGCGTGCTGGTTGTCTTTGCAGTCCACATGATCGTCTGTTTCGTGCTTGCGATGGGAGCTTTTTATTACCACCGGGTAATCTGTCTGGTACTGCTTTTAATCTTCAGCGGCATGGAGGCATATCTCCTGCTGCGTTCGGCAGTGGAACATTATCAGGTATATGAAGGCGTGGAAAAAATTACGGAAGGTGTGCTAAGCAACAAGATCGACACAGAAGGACTGCATGGTGAGGATAAAAAACTTGCCGAAGCGATCAACAATATTGGCAGCGGTCTTTTGCATGCGGTGGATGACAGTACGAAAAATGAGCGCATGAAGGCAGACCTGATCACGAATGTTTCACATGACATCAAAACACCGCTGACCTCGATCATTAATTATGTCAATCTGATCAAACTGGAACATATTGATAATGAACGGGTGAATGGTTATATCCGAATCCTGGATGCCAAGTCACAGCGGTTAAAGCAGCTGACGGAGGATCTGGTTGAGACATCGCGTATTACATCCGGAAATGTCAAACTGGATATGCAAAAGATTGACTTAGTGGAGCTGATCTATCAGACGGCAGGCGAGTTTAATGAAAAATTTGAGGCGAAAGAGCTTACAATCGTCACCAAACTCCCGAAAACGGAAGTGATGATCCTTGCGGACGGCAGACAGCTCTACCGTGTCATCGAAAACCTTTATAATAATGTTGCAAAATATGCGCTGGAAAAAACAAGAGTTTATGTGGATGTGCATGTACTGGAGGAAAAAGTGACATTTTCCATCAAAAATGTTTCGGAGCGTTCCCTTGCGTTGGAAAACAGTAATGCGGGAGATCTGACAGAGCGTTTTATCCGTGGGGATGCCTCAAGAACGACCGAGGGAAGCGGACTGGGGCTTTCCATTGCAAAGAGTCTGACACAGCTTATGGGCGGCATCTTTTTCATCGGGGTGGACGGAGATCTGTTTAAGGCTTCGATCACATTCCCGATGTACAGGGAAACAATAGACACGGATGAATAAGAGAGTAAATTTACGGCTGTTTTCAGCAGATAGGGCATGCGCTTTCCAATGCTTTCGGTTTAACGTGTAAAAGTACTTGATTTTTGCTGATGCTGTCTATATAATTTTAAACAATGGATCTAATAGAAAATGGGCAAAAGAATGGAGGAAACCATGAAATTATACGATAGCGGTGTATATCTCGTAAATGGAAATGAACTGGTACCGGACGGTGTAAATGCCATCGAAGAGGTCGTAAAAAAGACCGGGGCAGCAGTGACCAAAGAGCAGGCGGCAGAAAATACGATTGCTTACGGTATCTTAAAAAATCATAATACATCCGGCAATATGGACAAACTTCAGATCAAGTTTGACAAGCTGACATCCCACGATATCACATTTGTCGGGATCATCCAGACAGCAAGAGCATCAGGATTAGAGAAGTTCCCGATCCCATATGTGCTGACGAACTGTCACAACAGCCTGTGTGCAGTCGGAGGTACGATCAACGAGGATGATCACATGTTTGGTTTAACCTGTGCAAAGAAATACGGCGGGGTTTATGTACCGCCTCATCAGGCAGTCATCCATCAGTTTGCACGCGAGATGCTTGCGGCAGGCGGAGCGATGATCCTTGGTTCTGATTCCCACACACGTTATGGCGCACTTGGTACCATGGCAGTCGGCGAGGGTGGACCGGAGCTTGTAAAACAGCTTTTAAACAAGACTTATGATATCGATATGCCGGGTGTGATCGGCGTTTATCTGACAGGCACACCGATGAAAGGTGTCGGACCGCAGGATATTGCACTTGCCATTATCGGGGAAGTATTTGATAAAGGTTATGTAAAGAATAAAGTCATGGAGTTCGTCGGACCGGGCATTGCAAACTTAAGCGTTGATTTCCGAATCGGTGTGGACGTTATGACGACAGAGACGACATGTCTTTCTTCCATCTGGAAAACAGATGACAAAGTAAAAGAGTTTTATGCGATCCACGGCAGACCACAGGATTACAAAGAGTTGAATCCGGGCAGCGTGGCATATTATGACGGAATGATCGAGATCGACCTTTCAAAGATCAAACCGATGATCGCAATGCCATTCCATCCGAGCAACACTTACACGATCGAAGAGTTAAACGCAAACCTGATGGACATCTTAGATGACTGTGAGAAACGTGCAGAGGTAAGTTTTGACGGTGCGGTCAAACTGGACTTAAAGAGCAAAGTAAGAGATGGAAAACTCTATGTAGATCAGGGTATCATCGCAGGCTGCGCAGGCGGTGGATTTGAGAATATCTGTGATGCAGCAGACATCTTAAAGGGTGCGAGCATCGGACCGGATGAGTTTACGTTAAGCGTATATCCGGCAAGTACGCCGATCTATATGGAGTTAGTAAAGAATGGTGCAGTTGCATCCCTGATGGAGACAGGTGCGATCGTTAAGACGGCATTCTGCGGACCGTGCTTTGGCGCTGGCGATACACCGGCAAACAACGCATTTTCCATCCGCCACTCCACCAGAAACTTCCCGAACCGTGAAGGCTCCAAGGTACAGAAGGGACAGGTTGCCTCCGTTGCGCTGATGGATGCACGTTCGATCGCAGCAACAGCCGCAAACAAGGGATTTTTGACAGCCGCAACCGATGTGGATGTGAACTTTAGCAAACCGAAGTACTTCTTCGATAAAAATATTTACGCAAACCGTGTCTTTGACAGCAAGGGTGTAGCAGATCCTTCCGTTGAAATCCAGTTTGGACCAAACATCAAAGACTGGCCGGCAATGAGTGCATTGCCGGAAAATATGGTATTAAAAGTGGTATCCGAGATCCACGATCCGGTCACGACCACAGACGAGCTGATCCCGTCCGGAGAGACATCCTCCTTCCGTTCCAACCCGCTTGGACTTGCAGAGTTTGCACTTTCCAGAAAAGATCCGCAGTACGTGGGCCGGGCAAAAGAGATCCAGAAAGCGCAGAAAGCCTTAGAAGCCGGAAATTGCCCGTTAGAAGCAGTCGAGGAGTTAAGACCGGTTATGGATGCGATCGATAAAGCATTTCCGGAGACAAAGTTTGAGGATAACCATTCTAATGGAGAAATCGGTTTCGGAAGTACCATCTTTGCAGTAAAACCTGGCGACGGTTCCGCGCGTGAGCAGGCTGCTTCCTGCCAGAAAGTACTTGGAGGCTGGGCAAACATTGCAAATGAGTATGCAACCAAGCGTTACCGCTCCAACCTCATCAACTGGGGTATGCTTCCGTTCATCATCCCGGAGGGCGAACTGCCGTTCAAGAATCTTGACTACTTATACATCCCGAATATCCGTAAAGCAGTCGAGGACAAACAGTCCGAGATTACAGCGTATGTGATCAAAGATGGAAAGGCAGAAGAGTTTAAACTTGGACTTGGTGCGATGACTGATGATGAGAGAGAGATCATCTTAAAGGGCTGTCTGATCAATTATTACAGAGGGTAAAACCGCAGACTGATATTTTGGGGCATCGGCGCATGAGCACCGGTGTCCCTTTTTGCAAAATCCAGTAATTAACAAAAATTTCAGCAAAATCTGATTGCGTTGCCTGTCTGCGAAGGTTATAATGAAAATATTAGATAAGACGGAGGATGGCAATTTGGACGAACAGGAAAAGATAAAAAAAACATCCCAGGAAACAGAATGGGAATTAAAACCACAGTATGTCATCATCGCACTGGTCGTATTTGTGACTTTCTGCTGCTGCATACTGTTTTTCTTTATGATCTACCGTTACAATGGATTCACAGACTTCTGGAAGAAGCTGTCTTTGATCTTACAGCCGATCATTATCGGTGTAGTGATCGCATATCTGTTAAATCCAATCATGAAATTTTTAGAGGGACACCTGCTTAAGTTTTTAGAGCCGCGGATGAAAAGCAAATGCAAAGCGAAAAAGACATCACGGGGAATAGCAATTACCGGATCACTGGTATTTTTAGTGGGAATCTGTGTGCTTTTAGTGGCGGCGATCGTTCCATCTATCTCTGCGAGTATCCAGAGCATGATCACATCGTTTCCACAGGAAGCAAAGGATCTGACGAAATGGGTAGACGAGGTGACAAACGGTGATACGGAACTTGCGTCCATGATACAGCAGGGCGTGGACAAAATAACGGATACGGTTGAGACCTTTTTTGAAGATGATATTTTTTCAAAGGTACAGACTTATCTTACATCGATCACAAGCGGTGTGATCTATGGTGTCAAATTCGTTTTAAATGTGATCGTCGGTCTGATCATTTCAGTCTATGTGATGGCAGACCAGGAACATTTTGCAGGACAGGCGAAAAAGATCGTATATGCGATGTTTAAACCGGTGCGGGCAAATGTTATCGTTGATACTGTCCGTAAGAGCAATGAGATTTTCAGTGGATTTATCAGTGGTAAAATATTAGATTCGGCGATCATTGGTGTGCTCGCCTATATCGTGCTTGCAATCATGAAGATGCCGGATACGGTGTTAGTCGCCGTGATCATCGGTGTCACCAATGTTATACCGTTTTTCGGCCCATTTATCGGCGCGGTGCCGTCCTTTATCATTATCGTGCTTCAGAATCCGATACAGGGATTATATTTCCTGATCTTTATCGTTGTGTTACAGCAGATCGACGGAAATATCATTGGACCGAAGATCCTTGGAAGCTCTACCGGATTATCGGCATTCTGGGTTGTATTTGCAATTCTGGTATTTGGCGGATTATGGGGATTCCCGGGAATGCTGCTCGGTGTGCCGTTAATGGCAGTGATTTATTATGTTGCGCAGAAAACGGTATCTTATTTCTTAAAGAAGCGTGGACTTACAACAGATACACTGGCATATGTATATCTGACTAAAGTTGACAAGGAGAGTAATCAGCCTGTTTATGATAAAAATCCGTCAAAAAAAGAGTTGAAAAAACATCATGGAAAACATATCGAGGAATCCATAGAAGAGAGTAAAAAAGAAGAATAAGATCAATGACAGAAAAGAGGGTATGGCAGACTGCAAACCCTCTTTTTTTGCCTGTATCATGGCTTTTTTTCTAAGATTAAATTTTGACATCTATATGTGCGTATGATAAACTAAGAACAAAAGAAGCAGCAAAAGAATAGCGCGTTCTGAGGTGGCATAATTTGGATAAATATGAATATAAATTAAAGCTGGATCAGATGAAATCTCTGACGGCAGAACATAATTATGAAAAGGCAGCAGAGATAGCTGATACGATTAACTGGAATAAAATAAAAAATGTAAATGCACTTGTAAAAGTTGGAGAGATTTATGAGAATACCGGTCGTTTAGAAGACAGCCGTGAGGTTTTGCTTATGGCATATGACCGGTCTCCAATTGGAAGAATGATCATTTACCGCCTGGCAAAAGTTGCCATTAAAATGAAAAATTTTGATGAGGCGAAAGATTATTATCAGGAATTTGTGGAGATCGCACCACATGATAATTTGAAATATGTGTTGAAATACGAGATCTGCAAAGCCCAGGGTGCAAATATAGAAACTCTGATCGGAATTTTAGAGGAGTTAAAAGAGCAGGAATATACCGAAGAATGGGCATTTGAACTTGCATGTCTGTATCATAAAGCAGGTATGGCAGATAAGTGTGTGGAGGCATGTGATGAACTGGTACTGTGGTTTGGTGACGGTCCATATGTAGAGCGTGCCTTAGAACTGAAGATGATCTATCAGCCGTTAAATAAACAGCAGGAAGAAAAGTATCGCAGATTTTGTCAGAAACGCGAAGGTGTTGTTGAGGTCAGACCGGAGGAGGAGCTTGACTCCGGTGAGATCGTGAATGAAACCGTACAGATACCGGATGTGAAGCTTTCACCGGAACGGTTTAATACACAGAATCTGCAGGAAGAGCTGCAAAAGAGCATGCAGCAGATCATGCAGGCGACGGAAAAAGAAACTGTTACAGACAGTATGGACAACATCAAAAAGCTTGTGGAGGAGATTCCATATCTGCAGCTTCCGAAAGAAGAATATGATCCATCTGAGGAAGAGGAAGATACGCTGGAACATATAGAGACGGATCACGAGATCGATGATTCGTTAAAGATCAATTTCAAAGAGCTGCTTGCAGAAGAACATGATGGACAGATTGGGATGTATATGCCGGAGAAAACGGCATTAGAGCACCAGATCACAGGTCAGATGAGCATTGAAGAAGTGCTTGCTGAGTGGGAAAAGACGAAATATGCCGCAGAAGTTGCATTAGAAGATGCAAAGCAGCGCAGACTTGAATCTGCAAAGGCGCGTGCGCTGCAGGAAGCAGAAGAAATTATGGGACGTCTTGCAGACATTATTCCAAAGCTTGATGCAGGTGTTGCTCCAAAAGATATACTGCAGGATCAGTACATAGAAGGCAAGCCGTTAGAAAATGACAGGGCAGCAGCTATGGTTGCAAACATGAATCAGATCTTACAGGAAGAGATTGACCGGATATCGACAGAGACGGCGGATATCGATAAACAGCTGGCAGAGGCAGCCGGAACAGCAGCGTCAATGGGAGAGATATCTGGGCCAGGAGTGAATGCAGCGGAGCTTGCAGAAGAAGTATCCGGGATGATGCAGGAGACAGAAGATGTGGAAATATCCGGACAGGAGCAGATACCGGGATCTCAGCCGGATGAGGAAATCGCAGATCTCTCCGCAGAAGAAACGGATGAGGAAACTGTAGATCTCAGTACAGAGGAGAAGGCGGCAGAGGAAGTTTCAGATATTAGTGAAGAGAAAACATCTGAAGCAGATGATTTTGATATAGTTACCGCAGACACGATCGATCTTGGCAAAGTGGTAACGGAACAGGCATTAGCCGAAACGGTAGAGCATATTACCGATACGGAAAGCGCGACGGATGATATCACACAGAAAGAGCTGGCTGACAACACGGCAGTTGAGGTAACGAAAGAGGTTCTTAAGAAAGAGGACCGGGTGGAAAGAGTCCTTCCGGAGATCACAGAGCCTGAGGATGAGACCGGTTTTGAGGCAGTTACATCACTGGGTGAAGAACTTCGGGGGATATTTACCTATTTTGTTTCGATCAAGGGAATGGAAGAACAGATTTGTCAGGCACTTACAGGTGCGGCAAGGCATCTGATAACAGGAAAGGATGCTTCTACCGGAAATATGGTGATCCAGGGTGGCAGCGGAAGTGGCAAAACAGTCCTTGCAACGGCTATGGTGAAAGCACTTCAGAAAGAAACCGGAAAACCAAAAGGAAAGGTTGGAAAGATTGAAGCTTCCGCACTGAATAAAAAGGATGTAGCATCACTGTTAAAGAAAATTTCCGGGGGCTGTCTGATCATAGAGAAAGCCGGAGATATTTCCAAAGAAACGGCAGTCCGGCTGGCACTTCTTCTGAAAAGTGATACAAGCGGATTATTTGTCATTATGGAAGATACACACCGTGGAATTGAGAAGGCACTCGGCAGAGATGAAGGATTTGCTTCCCGTTTCTCTGAGAAGATCAATATTCCGATATTTACCAGTGATGAGCTTGTTTCATTTGCGAAAGCGTATGCAAACGAACTTGGCTATACAATAGATGAGATGGGTATTCTGGCACTTTACAACAGTATCAGCAATATTCAGAAATATGACAAGGCAACAACGCTTACAGAGGTAAAAGAGATTGTGGACGATGCGATTCATAAATCTGAGAAGGGCGGTTTACGAAAAGCATTTAGCATTATTACGTCCAGAAGATATGATGATGAAGATTATGTGATTCTTCGCGAAAAAGATTTTGGAATCTAAAATATACAGGCTATAATCATGACATAAAAATAAAGGGGTGTAAGGGTATGGCTAATTTTTCAGAGTTGGATCGCTATTTATTTGGACAGGCGACGCATTACGAGATTTACCGGAAACTGGGGGCTCATTTTACGGATCAATATGGAATTCGTGGAGTATGTTTTGATGTGTGGGCTCCGAATGCCGCAAGAATATGGGTGATTGGTTCTTTTAACGGATGGGATGAAACGGCAGATGAAATGACAAGGTTAGAGCCGGATACCATGGGAATATTCGAATTGTTTATTCCGGGGATCGAGGAAGGTGCACTGTATAAATACCTGATAGAGACGAAAGATGGAAAACGGCTCTATAAGGCGGATCCATATGCAAATTATGCAGAGCTTCGTCCGGGAACGGCATCTGCCGTCACGGATATAGAGCATTTTAAGTGGACCGATGAAAAATGGATGGAAGAGCGTGCAAAGACCAAAGATATCTATGCAAAACCTATGGCGATCTACGAGGTACATCCGGGATCCTGGATGCGCCATCCGGGCAGAGAGGATGACGGATTTTACAGTTATAGGGATCTTGTGAAATATCTGATCCCGTATGTGAAGGAGATGGGATATACACATATTGAGCTGATGGGTATTTCCGAGTATCCGTTTGACGGTTCCTGGGGATATCAGGTAACCGGTTATTATGCACCGACTTCCCGTTATGGAACGCCGCAGGATTTTGCATATTTTATCAATGAATGTCACAAGCACAAGATCAGTGTGATCCTAGACTGGGTGCCGGCGCATTTCCCGAAAGATGCACATGGACTGGCTGAGTTTGATGGAACATGTCTGTATGAATATGCGGATCCAAGAAAAGGAGAACATCCGGACTGGGGTACAAAGATATTTGATTACGGCAAGAATGAAGTAAAGAATTTCCTGATCGGCAGTGCATTGATGTGGATCGAGCATTATCATATTGACGGGCTGCGTGTGGATGCAGTGGCATCTATGTTATATCTGGATTATGGAAAGCAGCCGGGACAGTGGGTTCCGAATAAATACGGTGATAATAAGAATCTTGAGGCAGTGGAGTTTTTTAAGCATGTCAATACACTGATCCTTGGAAGAAACCCGGGAGCAGTCATGATCGCTGAGGAATCTACGGCATGGCCGAAAGTCACCGGCCGTGTGGAAGATGACGGACTGAATTTCAGTTATAAATGGAATATGGGATGGATGCATGATTTCCTGGATTATATGAAACTTGATCCGTATTTCCGCAAGGATAATCACCACAAAATGACTTTTGCCATGAGTTATAACGAGAGTGAGAAATACATTCTTGTGCTTTCCCATGACGAAGTGGTACATCTGAAATGTTCCATGATCAATAAGATGCCGGGCGAGATGGAAGATAAATTTAAAAATCTGATGGTCGGCTATGCGTTTATGATGGGACATCCTGGTAAAAAACTTTTGTTTATGGGACAGGAATTTGCACAGCTTCAGGAGTGGAGTGAGGCGAGAGAATTAGACTGGTATCTGCTGGAAAACCCGGATCATAAGCATATGCAGAACTGGGTAAAGAAATTATTACATATTTATCAGAAAAATCCGGCACTCTATGAACTTGACAGCAGCTGGGGTGGATTTGAATGGATCAATGCAAATGATGCTGAGCGCAGTATTTTCAGCTTTATCAGAAAGAGCAAAGACGGAAAGAATAATCTGCTTTTTGTATGCAATTTTACACCGGTGGAACGCAGCGACTACCGCGTAGGCGTACCAAAACACAAGACTTATAAACTGATTTTAAACAGTGACGATGCAGAATTTGGCGGAAGCGGCAAAGAGCGTCCGGTAAATTATAAATCTGTGTCGAAGGAATGTGATGGAAGACCATACTCGTTTGCATATCCGCTTCCGGGCTTTGGTGTGGCAGTATTCCGCTATTAAAAACTGTATAAAATAGCAGAACAGCGTTTGGAATCGTATCGAAAAACTTAATAAATGTGCTGATGTATCCGATATATACATCAGCTATGGATGGCGCAGATATTTCAGGGAAGTGAAAGTATGCGCCATTCTTTTGTCCTGATATAACCGGATTGGTCAGATATAACTGAGTGAAAAGCAGAAATCAGGCAAGGAAAAACTGTACGGAAAGTATGTAAGAACAGAAATGACAAGGAGAGTCGGATCATGAGAATAGATAACCAACAGCAGCAGAATAAGGGCGTGATGGATTTAATGCCGCAGACAGGCGCCGTGGAAGAAAAAAACGGAATTCAGATGTTTGCGGATGCGGTAAAGACAGAGAGTAGTAAAAAATCTGCAGGAACTACGTCTTTTCAGGCAAAAGAGGTTACTTATCTGAATCCGGCAAAAGAAGAGAAAAAGACGGTCATAGATGAAATAGAGCAGTCCGGTTCCATGGATGCAGGCGAGCGAAAAGCACAGATGGCTGTGCTTGCGGAAACTACTTCACCGGAAGATTATGAAAAAATGCAGGAGGATGGCTTTTCGCTGGATGATACCACGAGCAATAAGATTGTGACCGTGACGGATAAGATCAAAGCACAGCTGGCAAAGGCGGGGGTGGATATTTCTAAATTTGGAGATGATCTTGATCTCGAACAGCTTGCACAGATCACGGGCAGTCCGGAACTTGCAGTTCAGATCGCAAACAGTCTGCGGGAAGCGGATCTGCCGCTTGCGGATGATAATTTTAAACAGATCGCAGAGACAGTAAATATGGCGGATTCTTTATCCGCATTGGATGATGGCGCTGTAAAATATCTGATTGATAATCGGTTAGAGCCTACGGTGCGAAATATATATTTTGCTGAGCATTCTGCAAGTGCAGGCTATATTTCGGCAGAACAGCAGGATATTTCGTCCTTCCTTCCACAGGTGAAAAACGTGATCGCATCAGCAGGACTGGAAGTAAATGATGATACCATTGCAACCAGTAAGTGGATGTTAGAAAATGATATACCGCTGACGAAGGAGAATCTTACTTATGCACAGGCTCTGCGCCAGACGGGACTGACCACGGGGGCAGAAGATATTGCCGCACTTGCAGCAGAGGCGGTCAGCGAAGGGAAAAGCGCACAGGATGCGGTGATCCTGTCCGGCTATACATGGATGGAGCAGGCGAAAGACGCTGTGGATACCGTAGAAAATGCCACGGATGAAGATCTTGCTTATATCGTGGAAAAAGGATTGCCACTTACCCTGGACAGTTTAAGGGAAGCTGCGGCAAACCGGACATCGGGAACTGCGGCATCAGAAAGCCAGACGGTGGGAACTGTGGCATCATCTGAAGCTCAGAGTGAGGATGCAGCGCAGAGCATTGCGAACGAGAGTTATACCCCAAAAGGGCAGCAGCTTCTGACGGCACGCAGACAGTTAGAAGAAATTCGTCTTGCAATGACGGTGGAAGCAAATTACCGTCTATTAAAACAGGGGGTTTCCATTGACACCGAGCCGTTGGTAAAACTGGTGGAACAGCTGAAGGATCAGGAAAATGCATATTATAAAAATCTCCTGATATCTGAAGGTGTGGATGTGAACGACGAGCAGGTGGAACTTTTTAGAGAGGTCGATAAAAAAGTTTCCGATATGCGTTATGTTCCGGCATATGTGCTTGGAATGAAAGATGCCGAGGTGTCGACGATCAATGGTGTCCATAAAGCCGGTATGGAACTGAAAAGTTCTTTTGAAAAGGCAAGTCAGCAGTATGAGACCCTGATGACAGCACCGAGAGCTGATCTGGGGGATTCCATCCAGAAGGCATTCCGTAACGTGGATGATATTTTAAACGACCTTGATATGGAACTGACGGATGAAAACCGTCGTGCGGTTCGGATTCTTGGATATAACAGTATCGAGATCACCCAGGATTCTGTGTTTCAGATGAAAGCAGCAGATGAAGAAGTGCAGCGTGTCTTTAAAAATATGACTCCGGCGGTTGTCACACAGATGATAAAACGCGGGATCAACCCACTGGAAATGGATTTTACATCGTTAAACCAGGAGGCAGAGAACATTAAGAGCGATGAGTCTGGTAGGGAGGATAACCGCAGATTCAGTGAATATCTCTGGAAAATGGAACAGAATCACGAAATCAGTGAGGAGGAGCGAAGCTCTTATATAGGAATCTATCGTCTGATCCGACAGGTAGAAAATACAGATGGTGCAGCAATCGGTGCACTGATACAGCAGGGATCGCCCCTTACGATGAAAAATCTTCTGACAGCTGTGCGGTCTGAAAAACGCAGCAATAAGATGGATTATTCTGTAGATTCTGATTTTAATGGCGTATCCGGGACATCCAATGGCAGCTCGATTACGGATCAGATTGAGGCAGCCTATCAGAATAACTGCTTAAAAGATGCTTCGGAATTACTGACACCGGAGCGTGCGAAAGTGTTGTTTGATCAGGATTCTGACTGGGAGAACATGACGCCGGAGGAATTTAAAGCAGCGCTGGAGCTGGCAAAAGAACAGGCAGATGAGAGTGGCATTGATGCAGATTATGCAAAAGAGCAGCTTGCGCAGTTAGAGCAGGCAGCAAATGCGGATGAGAGTATTTATCGTATTTTGGATAAATATGATATTCCAAATACAATATCAAATGTGCTGGCAATGGAATCCATGCTCAACCAGCGTAATCAGATGTTTCGTAAGATTTTTGGAAGCAGTATGGCAGACCACAATGGAGACAATCAGGTAGATGCGGATGATTTAGAAGCAATTAAGCAGGAATTGTTAGAGGAATTTGGAGAAGCTGTTTCAGAACCGGCAGATATGGCGGCTGCACAGGAGAAGTTAGGCGAACTTGCAGAAAATGTGATGAAGACGATGATAAACAGCGATCATGTGACGAGTCTTGATGTGCGTGAGATGAAAATGCTTTCCGCGCAGCTTTCCGTAAACAGTATTCTTGCAAAAGAAGAGCAGTATGCTGTTCCAGTAATGGTCAATGATGAACTTATGAATGTTTCTGTTAAAATCGTGCGCGGTGTGGACAAAAAAGGAATCGTCGATATAATGATGGAAAGTGAATTGCGCGGAAAGATCGCGGCGACATTCCAGGCAAAGGAAGATGGTATACATGGACTGGTCGCCACAGATTCAGAGGAGACGGCAGAACTCTTTGAAGAACAGGCACAGAATCTTATGGATTCGCTTGGCGGAGAGAATGATGATGTTACAGAATTACACTGTGCACACATAAAGGACCTTGATCTGAATCATTTCTCCATGGGAGCGTTTGGAGTCGATGCAAAGAATGAAACTCCGACCTCTGAGGATCAGGATACTTACCGTGTGCAGACCTCACGTTTGTATGGAATTGCAGAGCATTTTATCAAAGCAGTAAAAGGAACACTCGCACAGGAGGCATAAAAATTGATTTTCGGACTACATGGATTCCGATAGATAATTTTGTATACCGATATATATGGCATTTACGAGCTTATTTTGGTAGTCGTCTGTCAAAAGAAGATCTGCCTCTGTCGGATTACTTAGAAACCCACACTCTACAATAACGGTAGGTGTGGGTGTTTTTTTGAGCAGATAATAGCTTTCATTTGCTTTTGCAACGCGGTGATTATCAGGATCAACATTTGCGATCAGGCTGTCCTGGATCGTATCTGCCAGTTTTTTTCCATCCTGCGACTGACCAAAATAAAATACCTGTGCACCGCAGACTTCCGGAGACGGATAGCTGTTCTGGTGCAGGCTGACCGTAAAGATGGGGGCTGCCTCCGTGATGATTTTACAGCGGTTTTGCATATCTTCCGCTTTTTTGTTGGTGTTTCCCTCAGAATAAAGACCGATGTCCGAGTCGCGTGTTAGGATAATCCGGATGGAATCCTGCTTGAATTTATCCCGAAGTTTCAGTGCCAGTGCAAGATTGATGTCCTTTTCCAGTGCGTCATTGGTGCCGACTTTGCCGGGATCGATACCGCCGTGCCCGGCATCGATCACGATCGATAAATTACCGGAAGGTGAGCTGGTCTGTCCGGTGTCCCCGGTAAGCTCTGTATTATGTGCGGAATCTGTGTCCGGTGTGCCTTTTGTGTCTATGTGACTGTTTTGTACAAGTATGGCGCTTTGACTTCCAAGAAAAAATGCGGCGATCACCAGACAGACAGCCATGATAAGTTCTATCTTTTTTTTCATAAAAACCCCGGAGTATCGTTTTTATAAAATATTCACGATATCCGGGGTTTATGTCATAATAAAATGATTGAATATTTGAATGATTGTATTTAATTGATGTATTTAATGATAGTGTCCCAGATAGAAGGCAGCTCTAAACCAAGTTTCCAGAAGGAGCCGCCGGCAAGCTGGTTTTCCTGAAGGACTTTTAATTTCTCTTCCAGGGAAGCAGCATTCTCCACCCATATTTTGTAAGTGATACCATTGTTTTCGTATTGTACATAATATTGACCGTCAATGTCTGACCATACCGGTTCGGCAGCATTTGTACTGATCAGTTTTTGAATCTCTGACATGCTTGTTGCATAGGAATCCAGTGTAAAAAGCTGATAGCTGTCGGCTGAGTCACTGGTGCCAGCAGCTTCATCGGCAGCCTGGGCATCGGCAGCAGCATTGTCTGTTTCATCAGTGTCGTTATTATTGTTATCGGATGTCTGTGTTGTGCTGTCAGCACCTGTGGTGTCATCAACAGGTGTCTCGGACCATACACGGGCATAAAACGGCATGCCTAAGATCAGCTGATCTGCCGGAACTTCTTTTAAGGTATTGGCAACGCCTTCTTTTACAAAGCCGATCGAAGCTACAGATCCTGCTTCCTCAGAACCGGCATAATGTTCATCGTATGCCATGACAACAACATAGTCTGCAAAAGTTGCCTGTTCTGCGCGATTATAGAATGCAGTAAAACTACTGGGAACATAATCGTCCACGGAAAGAACAATGCCATTGTTTGCACATTTTAATGACAACTCCCGTATGAACTGAATATAAGAGTCACCGACTTCAGAACTTAATGCTTCAAAGTCAACATTGATACCGTCAAAATTATATTGAATAGCTGCGGAGATCAGGTTATTGATCAGGTTCTCACGTTTGGATGTATAAGTTAAAACGGATGTGGTGTCGACATCTTTGTTTTCCAGATTGCTTACAAGTGCCCAGACTTCAATACCTTTCTGGTGGCAGTAATTTACATAGTCGGAGCTTGCAAGTGAGGCAATGTTTCCGTTATTGTCATTCAGGTAAAACCATGTAGGGGAGATAACATTGATCCCCTTGGTGTTCTGAAGCACGGATGCAATGGTTGTATTGGCATCTGCGTTTGTGATCTGATGCCATGCCATATTGATCTTAAAATCTTTTTTTATATGTGTAAATTCTTCCGCAACATAATCGCTGGTCAGCGTTTTTGTGGATGTTGCGCCAAGTGCTTTTGATTTGATATATCCGATGATTCCTTCTGCAGTGGATACTTTTGTCCAGGTATCTCCTGTTTCTAAAACGGTAACTTCCGTGTTTTTGCCAATATCTGCGAGGATCGGACTCTTGATGCCGCCTTTTTGACGGAGCTGTGTTTTTTGCTTCGCCGGCGCAGTGGTGTAGTCACCCCAGGCAGTCGTAAGAATTACACGGTTTGGTGAGTCAAGTACTTCATAGGAGAAATCGGAGTACAGTTTTAAAAAGTCGATTGCGATATATGCAGTCTGGGCATCCGCCTTGACAATTGGGTGATCTAAGGAATGAGAATCCTTTGTCACATAATAGCTGGTACTGTCTGCATCCGCAGAAATCAAATCTGTTGCAGTTGTGTAAAGAAGTTTGTTTTCATTGTGATCCCAGTAAAAACGGTCATTCAGATAAGAACATACAGTTTCATAATCAAGATAGACAGTTCCGTTAAGGAGTTTTCCTTTTGCGTCGAGAATCTGGTTATCTAAGATCAGGGCTACGTCCTGTTCGCCGGACAGATTATAATAATCAGATAAATTCATATGTTCTTTGGAAGGTGTATATTTTTCTATGATGCTTCCGAGAAGCATAAAACAGATAATGACGACGATCAGAGCGCCGGCAGCCAAAATAGGGACAAATTTTTTCTTCATGTTAAGAACCCTCTTCTTCTTAAGAATTATCGTTTGTGTTCCTATTGTAGCATAATGATATGTAAATTCAAAGTTATTTACTCTTATTTTACGGCAGAGCTTATGTTCGGTAAAACTCTGCCGTTTCTTTTTGTCGGATTTGTATATCGTCTTAGATATTTTTTCTTATTCTGACCGGGTGGGCATTGAGGTACTCCATCCCTGTCAACTGTTATGATACCGGATCTGTCTGCAAAATGTACAGACCGTTATCAAAGGTTCGTTTTTTTGATCTTATCAAAATGTAATTCTGTTAACACCCCCTCGTTGAATATATAATCTCTCATGTAAGAATTTTCTTCTGTGACGGAAAGCTCTTCTGTGACCTCTTTTGAATTGCTTGGCACACCTTCGAACCAGATGGTTGTCCCCATATGTTCTAAGGAAGAGAGCTCTAAATAAAGCTTTTTCATATGTTTAGAATCCAATGTAGTTATCCCCCGTTATTACTTACTGTATGACAAAGCGGATCAAAGTCCTTTGTTCCCAAAAGGAAATTCGCTGGTTACAATTATGTGATATATTAAAAAAATGTTTTGTGCAGAAACTTTTCAGCAGATAAATTCCTGCAGAATGGAAAAGTGTTCTTTCTTTATATAAAATGGATCCGGAATGGATGGAACACTGCTTATGGAAATCTGATAAAGACGGGAAAAATCACGAATCTGTTTTGGACTTTCCGTTCGTGTTAGACAGTAAAAACCTTCCCCAAGGTTTGTATAGTGACTGATCGATTCTAATAATTCCCGATATTGCCTGATATTCCATGGTGCGAGACTTCCGATGACAAGTTTTCTGTCACAGCGCAGAAATTCATTGATACAGCATTCATTAAAACTTCCAAAATCAAGGAGCAGGATATGGTATCCCTGATTATATAGCTCCGGCAGTTCGTCCGGTGTTATGTCCGGATAGTAATCTACTCCATGAATGTCAAAAACAGTCCGGTCACCCATAAACCCGCATCTGCATGGGAGCGTGGTTTCAGAGGGAATCGTTGAAAGGTTTTTTCTCTTATGCAGCTCTAACAGTGCAGTTTTTTTATGCAGTTTGGAATGGCACAGGTTTGAAAGTGTAATTGCAAGGTGTGTTACACCGGCACCGGCTGTGCAGCCTAAAATACCTATGGTAAGTCTCTTATTTAAGTCAGTTTTTCCGATGTTCCGGATGATGTATCAGCTCCTTTCGTTGTAGAATTTGCATAATAAGACGTTCCTTCTCTGGAGTCACATAAAAAGGATTGGTGTCTTCAGGAAAACAATAGACCGGATTTTTCAGATATCTGGCATATTTTTTTGCAGCATTTTTATTGCCATGGTTGCAGATATATATGTAAGATCCAGTATTTTCAAGCCGGCTGATAAAAGACAGTGTATCTGCAAAATCCCATGGACTGCCGCTTAACAGGATAAATGTCAGGTCGAAGTGACCAAAGTCAGAATATTCGCTGGTGTGAGTGCCAAAATCCCTTACCCGGATGACAGATGGTAAAACAGGATCTTCAATTCCGGGACCATAACAGGGAGTGGCGGTAAAATTTTTTGACTGAAAGATTCCCTCGTGTTCTGTGAGCGAAATCCCTGTCTGGGTCATGGATATAAGGTTGTCAGAATGATCCATTGGTATATAACAGCAGGGAATATGTCTGTGATTCAGTGTGTTTACCAGGGATACTGAAAAAAATGTTGCACCGGCACCGGAACGGCTGCCGATCACGGCTATGTTTTTTATGAGATGTGCAAATGAGTGACACGCAGAATATCTCTTTTTGGATGACTGTCGGAAGATAAGACCTTTTTTGACCGGATTTTTTCCCCCGGCAAGTTCTGACAGTGCAAGCATAAGATCTGTGGCTGTCTGGTATCTGGAATCCGGATTCCGGTCGGCCGCTTTTTCTATAATATGCGTGAGTGTTTCAGAACAGTCAGGTGTGCATGCTCTGGCGAGTGCTTCTAACACTTTCCCAAGAGAATAGATATCGGAAGCTGTAGTTACGGTATCTCCGTTAAGAGCTTCCGGCGCTGCATATCCTTCTGTTCCGTATAACTGGAAATTTTTACCGAAAACGGTAATAAATGAAGCAATTCCAAAGTCGATTATTTTTACCTGATTTCCACATAATATAATATGCTCCGGTTTTAAATCCTGATACAGGATAGGGTATGGAGATAAATGATGCAGATAATCAAGAACGGCGCAAATCTGCATGCCGTAATTTATGAATTGTTCCTCTGGAATTATTTCCTGATGGAGAATAAGATCCTCCAGTGAATCACCCTGAATAAATTCTTCTATCATATAAAAAAAATGATCGTCTTCGTCGATATCATATATGAGGGGGATGCCAGGATGATTAAGATTCTTCAGAAGGCCGGCTTCCTTTAAAAGCTGTTCTTCTGAAAAGTTGGAAGTGTTTCGTGCCGTGTCTTTGGGGATACACTTAATAGCACGATAAACTTTCAGTTTGAGATGTTCGGCAAGATAGACAGTGCCGCTGCTGCCGGCACCAAGAGTCGAAATAATACGGTATTTGCCAAACAATAATTTGGTATCTATGCGATATCCGCTCCTTTCTGGGCGTGTCATATTCGCATCTCATGCATAGTTTATATCATGAATTATTTTACATTGCAACTTCTTTTGTAATGTTTGTGTAATATATACAAAGATTAATGCTTATAATACAGCATATGTTACAGAAAAAAAGCAGTTATGGTTTTAGAAAGTTTTAATAATGGTATACTTTACATCGATATTGCATTTGTTTATAATAGATGTACAGTTTACAAGGTTTTCCGGATAAAAGGAAGTGATTGTATGAAAATTGAAAAAGTAAATGATAATCAGATTCGCTGCACACTGACGAGAGAAGATTTAGCAGAACGTCAGATCAAGTTAAGTGAGTTGGCATATGGCACGGAAAAAGCGAAGATGCTGTTCCGTGACATGATGCAGCAGGCAGCATACGAGTTTGGGTTTGAGGCAGATGATATTCCGCTGATGATAGAGGCGATTCCGCTTTCGGCAGATACCATTATATTAGTCATTACAAAAGTAGAGTATCCGGAGGAGCTTGATACGAGATTTTCCAAGTTTTCTGATCCGGATCCTGAGGATTTATATGACGATGCTATTGTTGGTGGAAATGCTCCGATTTCCGAGGGGGCAGATGATATACTTGGATTATTCAAAAAACAACAGGAATTGAGAAATGCAGCAAAAACGCAGCAGAATAGCAATTTCGTACCGTCAGATGGCGGTCAGAAAGAAAAAGAAGATCCGGTCAAGGTCCTTGTAGACATTACGAAATTGTTTATGTTCCAGAATCTCACTGAACTGTCAAAACTCGCGGCTGTGTTAGGCGGTTTTTACAAAGGTAAAAATGACCTGTATGAAGATGTTGCAACACACAGATATTATCTTCTGGTAAGTAAGAGCAGCCAGTCACCGGAGGAGTTTAATAAGGTGTGCAATATTTTATCTGAGTATGGAGCCCAGCAGGCATATTCACCTGCGACGGAGGCTTTTTTTGGCGAAC
>ENA-OPAA01000398-OPAA01000398.1-human-gut-metagenome-genome-assembly--contig:-NODE-398-length-30411-cov-52.336671_pt1 | contig 30411 bp, 47 predicted proteins | sample MGYA00241049_ERZ501414 | MGnify/ENA primary metagenome ERZ501414 (study PRJEB25962, sample SAMEA2042520) | human gut metagenome | biome: human gut; feature: human-associated habitat; material: faeces... | reverse complement strand
CAAAACCTGCTTTTGACCCCTCAAAACCTGCTTTTGACCTACCCCAAAACGAGGTTTTGACTAACAATACCCAAGAGAACAAAACCCAAGAACAATACCTGCGCGAAGAAGAAAAAATCACAGTCTCATGCCATTCGGTGGATACGCTCAAGGCGCTCATGGAGTTGTGGCCGAAGAAATGCAGGGTGTCCAACGAATTCATTCAGTGCTTCAATCAGGCATTCGATGAGGTTGGTGCCGATGCGCTTATGAGAGCGGCGAAACGCTTCGTAGAATCGTGCGACGGTACTCCATTGCAGTATGTGCGGACTCTCCCCGTATGGTTGGCCAACTCGGTCAATTGGAGGGGCCAGAAGCAGGATCAGCGCAGCGAAGCCCGGTTGTCGAAGTGGATGGCTAGGAGGCTTCCAGATTCCATGGCTGCGGACGTGGAGACGGTTCTGCGGGCGAGGCGCGCGTATTGGGGTGCCGCAGGTGGTGTGGAGGCTCTGGAACGTGAGTTCTTCCCGGACGCTGAGAATGGTGGCAATTTGCAACAGAACTAACAATGTGATATAATGTATATATCACACATGGAAAGGATGCATATGAAGATCTACACAAACCGATACCGCGACTTTAATCCTGCTCAAGGCATACCGGTACGCATAACGTACGGTTCGCCACGATGGCGTCTGTCATACACAATCGCAGCATCGGCGAAAACAGTAACGCCGGGCCGATGGTTCATGGAAGGAACCGACGAAGAATTCACTGAACGGTATCGTTCCATGCTGGACTCGCACGGTGTCGCCCGCATCAGAACGGAACTTGAAACAATATCGCAACTCAACGGCGGTAAAGACATCGTGCTTCTATGCTTCGACGATGTAAGCAAAGGCTTGTGCCACCGAACGCTTTTCGCCCGATGGTGGCAGGAAAAGACCGGTGAAGAAGTCAAGGAATTACAAAAAGGTTTGGAGGTCGAACAAAATGTGCTATTCTGATTACTGTTGCCATTCCGCCCCTAGCTCACCGGATAGAGCGCCTTGTCTCGAACAGGGAGGCACCAAGTTCGACTCTTGGGGGGCGGTCTGATGGCAGGTTTCAACTCACCGTCCATACTGTTCCTCAACACTTGGGATAAGCCCGAACGTGATTGGAACGGGAATCTGTTTAGGCAGGCACTCGCGTCAGGGTATACGCGATACGTCGAACTGTACGCCGGAGCCTTCGCGAACTGCATGGTCGCCGTGGAGAACGGTTGGAAGCCGGAGCAGATCGAGGCGTGCGACGTGTGGGCGTACACCGCAGCGCTCGGATATGCGTATAGCGGGACGCCTCTCACTGAAATGGGAGCAACGGTTGACGGTTCACCAGTACCGCTCTCCGGGAACGCTGCGGATGACGCGGCTACCGTAATCATGGCGCAATACCGTATGCGTCTCAGCAAGCACGAAGATGTCGATTACTACCGTGAGCTTCTGGCTGATCTTGACATCAACGACTCGGAACACGTCGGCCAGTTACGGGAGCGAATCGCATCGAATATGGTCAGACTGGGTGGGGTGAAATATGAGGCCACCGACCCGATGAAGTACGCGGAACGTATCATGGACGATCCGCACACCATCGTGTTCGCCAATCCTCCTACGTATCCGGGCGCTTATGAAAAGTTCTTCGATACCGGGGGTAGGTTCCAATGGGCGGAACCTGAATACAACGTGTTCAATGCTCCCGTTGATATTCCCAAGCTCTGTAAGCTGTTCGATGGTCGTAAGGCGTTGCTGATATGCCAGCAGCAGCAAACGCCCGGAAACGCCGCAACGACTAGCCCGGTCTACGCTAGGCGTCTGGGTCTGGACAGTGTGATTTACATGAATTCCAACCGTCCGAACGAGATCAAACGTCTTGTCGGCGGTAACATGGTGACTGTGGCGGCGTCGAAATCGTCGGAGATACCGATACCGATATTGCCCAGAGATCATCGGATTACCGAACGTTCCAAAATCGAGGTCGTACCGTTGCATGATAGCGCGGCCCAAGACTCGTATCTGCAAGTCATGCGGCACAGGATATCGGGAAACGTAAGTTCGATGTGTGTTCTCGTATTAATCGACGGTTACGTTGCCGGGATCATCGGATATGGTTTGCCGAACTTTATGTACACGACTCGATATGCGGTATTGCGTCAAGCGTTCGGTGTATCCCACGAACGGTATCGGCTTACGAAGCTGGTCACGATGATAGCGTTGCGTCGTTCCACGTTCCAGCTCTGCGCTACGCCCAAGTCGCAGCTCATCGTTGATGCGTGCGATCAGCTGGCAACCGTTGAGTACACGCGATACCCAGAGGCGAAGGGGTTGCGCGGCCTGATGAAGCTGGACAGACGCGACCGCAAGAACGGACAGTACCAATTGCAGTATAAGAGCGATTGGCACGACGAGATCGGCTTAAGGAACATTCTCGGACAGTTCCTAGCCAAGGAGAACAGGAGGAAATAATGGCCGATATCGACACGTCGCAAGAAATGACCATAGCCGACGGTTTGGTAATCAAGTGGGTTGATGTGGTCAATCTCAAGGAACAAGACCTGAACGCGCAAGTCATGGAACCGCGTAAGTTCGACGCTCTGACACAGAACATCAAGCTACGGGGGATGTTGGAGTCATTGCCGTACTGTTCGCAACCGAACGGAGAAGGGCCGATAAGTATTGTTTCCGGCCATCATCGTACAAGAGCCGCCGCCCGCGCCGGTATCCAACGTATCCCGGTTATCGTGGACACGAAACCTATGACACGTTCCACCATAACGGCGAAGCAGATAGCCGCCAACGAACTCACCGGCCACGCCGACGAGAAACTACTGGCGCAGTTGGTCACTCAGATGGACAACGTAGACGACTTGTTGCTGAGCGGGCTTGATCAGGACAGTCTACCGCACGTAGAACCGCAGCAAGTCAACCTGAACGGTTTGAATGTGAAATACGAGTATAAGAACGTGGAGTTTTTGTTTCTGACTCGCGAATACGAGGAACTTGAACAGTTCGTGGATGATTGCAACGCGGATATGCTCGGGTTGGTGCCTATGGAATTGTACGACGAGTTCGTGCATCAGGTGACATCGTTCGCTTCACGTAATGGAATCAAGAATATGGCTGCTGCGGTTTCCAAGATCATCGAGATAGCAAGGAAAGACGCCGAGGAAGAGTGATTACAGGCCGGGCGAGTCCCGGCCTTTTTTTGTTTGCATCACAAGACACAATGTGATATAATAAATATATCAAGCAATAAGGCTTGATCTATTCCATAAACAAGGAGTATCGAAATGCGTGATGAAAACACTTTCGCAACGGCATACCGTTCCGACTTGCGGGATGAAATCGTTGAAACCCTCAAGGATTATGCGGACGGCATTACGCCGACCTACCAATGGTGCTGGGACCAGTATGACGACGTTGAGCTTCCAGTTACCGGCAACGATAACGGTTCCTGGACGTGCAACGCTAGCAAGAGTTCCGAGAATATGCAGAACGTCATGTTCTCAGATGACTGGGATGGGTTCGGCGCTAGCGATTACGCTTACGACGCACCCTTTGATAATTCTGAAGAACTTGAGGTTCTCTACCGTACTTGGCTGTTCTCCGAAGAGTTTGACAATGCGGTTTCCGAACTGCTTGCAGAGTGAGGCGTGAGGGGAACGTAAGTAGTCTCCCTACATTCCGGGCTTTCGGGCGTGAGCCTACCAATCACGCCCCATCAATCACCATCGATCATCAAGGAAAGGAAAACATCATGGTAATGCTGAGAAATACAGACATCAGTTTGTAATATCACACAACATGTGCTATAATGGATATATCAAGCAATAGGGCTTGATCTTATACCCCAAGGAGGTCCACAATGAACAACAATCTGAAGCCCATCGACCAACTGCTCGACAACTGGAAAGCCAACATCATCGAACAAGTCCCGGCCCTCTACAAGCAGTACAAGGAAAAGCGTGGAGCCATCTGGCACGATCCCGAGCTCGACAGCTATGGCAAGCTTGAGGCTCAGGCCGACCTTAAAAGCGCCTATGGCAAGATAGTCGTAGAACATGGATACGACTCCGTTTACGACCCCGTAAAGTTCGCCATGTTCCTCGACAAGGAAGCCGCCTGCAAGAAGGCCGACATCATCGACCGTTGCAACGCCAAGGCCGGAGGCATAGATGAAGTCGAGTGGACCTACATCGGCCCCGATGGAAGAATCAACGGCATCATCTCCGGACCCAAGGGTCGCTTCTCGATCAAGAGCATTTTCGCGGGAGGATACAACATCCAGTGCCTCCATGTGAGGGTCCTAGTCCACAAACTCAAGTAATCACACTCGCCTCGCGGCCAGCAGCCGCGAGGTACCTTATATATCATCACACTATCAGAAAGGAACATTGAGATGGCAACCAACAACCTCAGCAACAAGTTCATGCGGGTACTCAACGAAGTCCCCAACTTCGTGACCGACGAAACCGCACAGGCAGGCAACCGGACTTACAAGTACCTCAACCTCGCCACGATACTCAAAACCATCAAACCCGTTTTCGAGAAGCACGGGCTTGCATTCAGCCAGCGCGTCACGTTCGACAACACGGGAGAAGCGCGACAGGTCATCGGAACAGTAGAAACCATCATCTTCGACGATGAAGAACAGATGGTGGCCTGCTCCTACCCGTTCTTCGTGACTGGCGACCCCCAGCAGGTCGGCAGCGCGATCACCTACGCACGCCGCTACAGTCTCTACGCGGTGTTGGGCATCTTCCCCGACAAGGACGACGACGGCGCGTATGCGAAACAGCGTTACGATACTGCCGACCGTACCATCAGCGCCGAACAGTACGCCGAGCTGGTCAAGGCGATGGACGTCCACAACATCCCGTCCGAGGCACGCGGCGAGTTCATCAACGGCACTCTGAACCGTCAGGTCAGGGGATGGCGTGGACTCACCCAAACCGATTTCCGGAATCTGATGAACGCCATCAACCGAGTGTGAATTGAACCAAAGAATTGGAGGATCTGAAATGAATCAACAGAAGAACAACCACGACAGCAAACCCGAAGCAACGAAGCCGAACTACACGCTCCGCCGTCTGAAGTTCGCAGCCGCCATCATCGGATTCGTGAGCAGCATGACCCTGCTGTTCACGTGGCGGACGGCGGACTCGCAGGCCGCGACCGTCCTTGTGATCGTCATCTACCTGTTGACCGGCCTATGGCTGACCGTGCGGTTCGCCCCACGAGATTAAAGACTTCCCACCAGCCGACAGTCCACCGAAACAAACCATTGGGATGTTTTCGCGGACATCCACGTTCACCATTGTTGGCTGGCGGGAACCATAACTGAATATCGACAAACAAACAAAAATCCGCCACGGCGTTTACATACACCGTTCTGTCGTGGCATTCGGCTGGGCGGGACTCATCACCCGCCCACACCCAACAGAAAGGACAACCACAATGAAGATCATCAATGTATCGCAAGCCACCGAAACCGAAGCATGGCTCGATGAACGCATGGGCCGTATCACCGGCACTAAAAGCGGCGGACTCGCATTGGAACACTACACCCAGACCGACGTGAACAAACTCGTGGAATACCGAGACAAGGCGTTGGAACAGGCAAAGAAAGCGAAGACGCCCGACAAGGCCAACGAGTATTACAGCAAAGCTCAGGGGTATGACATCAAGATCACCGAAGCCGAAGCCAAGAACAAGCGGCTGAAAGTCGGCGTTGACTTCTGGAAATTCCTAGCGGAACTGTGGGCCGAACCAGCGAACGGTGAACCGCCGATGGAACGCGGCCACCGTCTCGAACCCGAGAACATCCAGACCACACTCAAAACGCTCGGATTCGACCCCGGCGATTGCGTCACCGACTGCGGTATCTGGGAGAGTGACGATGATGACCGTATCGCTTGCAGTCCAGACGCCTACGAGAACACTGAGAAGCCGACGTGGGCCATCGAATGCAAGTCGCTCGGCTCCGCCTACCATTTGCAGACCGTCGTACCGTGGATGATGCACACCGACGCCATGCGATCCCATATCGCCAACCTGAAACCCGAACTGGTCGAGGTCATCGAACAGGTGTTGCCCGAGGACACGCTCGACAGCAAGGCTACCGGCTTCGACTTCCTCCCAGACCAGTACAAGGCGCAGGTGCTCCAATACTTCGTGGTGTGCGATTCGCTGGAAGTCCTGTATTTCTCGATGTTCGACCCGCGCGTGGTAGGAGCTGCACACCATCAGGTCATTCCCGTGTACCGCAAGGACATCACCGAACAGATCGAAGAGCATAAGCGTCGCCAGTTGGCCACGCTCCATATCTCCGACGTGCTGGCCGACGCTCTGGGGGTGACGTTCTGATGAAGACCACGGCAATCTTGGAAAGCCGGGACATGTTCGTCCTGTTCGAAAGTTGTCCCACGTGCAACTGGCAGGACGCCGGTTATCTGGTGGGGTGCCGCGTGTACGCACAGCAGATGGGTCGTAGGCTCCGTGTCGTGCCGTCTGGGAGTCCCACCGCCAGAGCGATACGCACCATAGCCAAAGACCAAGGCGTAGGCGTGCGCTATCCGATGATCTTGCTGGACGGATTGATCTACCTCACGCCGAAAGACATCAGCCTAGCCGATTATGTGGCGGACGACGAAACCGAAAAAAAGGATGACACTAATGAAGACTGACACTTTAACCAGCGATGTGCTGGAACTGTTCGACCGGAACCGTATCACGGTGAACACTCTTCGTACGTTCGTGGTGGAGAGCGTTGCCGACTTCCTCGGAGACGACAAACACGACAAAGTGTGTGGCAAACTGTTCGACCGCTGGTATCAACACGTTCGCCGTTCCATCTGGATTGGTGCCGCGCAATACGTCTTGGAACACCACGGATTTAAATACGAGGAAGCCACCAAAGAGGCGAAAAAGCTTTACGAAACCATGTACGCGGATTACGACAAGCGGTATAACTGCTGGCGTCGCCACGAGGAAAGGAGAACCAATGAAGACTGATGGTAATTGGTGGACTGCCGTGCTTTCCGCTGGAATCACAGCGGGATACTCGACTGCCGTTGTGCAGCTCTCTCCCGGCCCCGGCTACGTGTTCTCAGCGCTCCGCCGCAAGCTGACCGTAAAGACCGAGAACCTGCCAAACTCGCTCCCCACGTGGGCCAAGGATTACGTGGGGAGTCTCGGGGAGCTCGCCTACTGCGGCTGGTGTCTCAGCCCGTGGGTGTCGCTCCCGGTGTGGGCGATGGCCGCCAAGATCAACCGGGTACGTTTCGGAGTCAAGTGGGTTGCCGGGTGGATTGTGGCGGCGAGTATTGCCGCGTTCCTACGCCACTCCGCTGAAACGACGGTGGCGTAATGTTCGGCCTGCAACAGGTTCATGTGCTGTTGATTCTTTGGATGGCGAAACGACCGCTTACCCATGAGGAAGTCGAACGGATGGCGGTCTTGGCGAAGTATGACGATACTCCGCAGGGATTGAGGTCGCGCATGATTGAGCTTGTGCGTTCCGGTCATGTGTGCCGTGTTGATCGGGAGGGTGTGAACAGTCGGCATCGCCATTGCTGGCGGTTCGCTCTGACCGACGACGGGCGCGAAGCCATTAGTGAACTGTTTGGCGAAACACAAACCATGTGATATAATATATATATCACATTGTAGGGAGGTGAAACATGCGTAAGCAAAACAAGATCAAGACAGTAATCAACGGTCAAGAAGTCACCGTGGAACAGGACAGTCAGACCGGCCAGTTCTTCACACGGCAAACCGTTGGCAACATCCCCGTTGACTACGCGAGCGTCAGCGACCGCGTGACCATCGGCCAGTGCATCAAATACTGGAGGATACGCCACGGGTATTCACAGGCGGAACTAGCCGAACGAATCGGCGTCGCCAGTCCGAACGTGGTCGCCATGTGGGAAAACGGACGCCGCAAACCACAAAAGCAATACCGGTTGAGGTTGGCCGAGCAACTCGGCTATGACATTCTGACCAAAGACTAGAAGATAGTCTAAAAAAATCTGCACGATCAGTCCAATCATCATCACACCAAAGGAGCAACAATGGAAAACGACACTGTCCACTACCTGACCTCGATCATCAACCTCCTACAGAAGAAACCGGAAGTCCAAAAGATCATCGACACTCACGGACTCGGACAGGAACTCACATTCGGGCAGATCGGCTTTAAAAACTCCGGAGCGTTCCTCCGAGTCTACGAAATCTTGAACAGTATCGATGGAGCAGAAACCACGCCCATACGCGAAGCAGAATTCGGGAAGACGAAACAATACTCGTTCCGTCTGGTCGCTCCGGTTAATCTGTCGTTCTTCCACTGCACGGGAGTGTTCGATGAGCAAGACCGATCCTGACATCGAAACCCGTACGAAGGTGTTCAACCGAGACCACGGGAGGTGCTTCATCTGCGGGAGAACGTTAAGCGCCTCCGCGTTCAACCTGCACCACCGACGTATGCGCTCCCACGCTTGGGAAAGACTGAACCTACCCAGCAACCTGATTACCGTGTGCGGTTCGGGAACAATGGGATGCCACGGGCGTATCCACCAGCACCCTAAAGAATCGTATGAGAACGGTTGGCTGGTCAGCGCATACAATGACCACCCCGAAGAAATACCAGTGTTCAGCGAATACCGAAATAAAAAAATACTCTTAAGCAACTAAAAAAAAGAATTAGCCCGGCACCAGTCATCAAGACCAGTGCCGGGCTGATTCACTTGGTCATCACACCATCGCTCGAAAGGAGCAACCCCAGTGTATCACTTGGAGATGCCTGCGTAGTGGACGCCGAACATTCCAGCCACGCCGGAGCCGACCAGAGCGCAAGCGCCACCCATCACGGCAATCCATGACGGAACGTCCGGCACGGCGCTCACGAAACTCAGCACCGCGCCAGCGATACCGACCAGACCGGAAACCAGATACGCCCACTTGCGAGTCGCCGCGTCGAACGTCGGCACGTAATCATCATTACCGTCCGCCACCTCATTTGCAATGGCAGTGTCATTGGTCTGCTCACCAGTATTCGTGTTCATAACAAAACCTCCCATGAATAGTCTACTTGATACGGATCGTCTGGCCCGCGTAGATAACATTAGGATTGGCGATGCCGTTGATCTGCGCGAGATGCTGGTAGGTGGTCCCGTACTTTGCGGCGATACCGCTCAACGTGTCACCAGACTGGATAGTGTACGTCGTAACGGACGGTGACGGTGCGCCACCCGGCAGCTTCAACACCTGACCCGGATAAATCAGATTCGGGTTGGCAATACCGTTAAGCTGCTGGAGAGTCTGCCACGAAGTCCCATACTTGGCAGCGATACCACTCAACGTGTCACCGGAACGCACCGTATACGAGCCACTACCGGACTGAACCTTAGTGACAGTACCATTGATCTTCAACACCTGACCCGGATAAATCAGATTCGGGTCAGACAGATTATTAATCTGCGCCAACACCTGCCAGCTAGTCCCATACATCGACGCGATACCACTCAACGTGTCACCGGAACGCACGGTATACGTGCCAGACGCAGGAGTAGACGGAGCAGGAGCGGAAGGCGTCGGCACGTTGGTCACACTCGAATGACCCGCCTTATACGAGTTCCAAGCATTCACATCACCATAGAACTTGTCAAGGTCAAGACCGCCTGAATATCCGGGAAGACGACCATTGGAAGAATACTGTCGGATCGCGCACCCATATGCGCCCTCGTTCCACGGCGTATCCTGATATCCGGTAGCGTTCATGTTCGCGTACTGCGCTACCCACAATCCACGATCGCCAATGTTCTGCACGTCGTTAAGCATGGACGCTTGCACGTAGACGATAGGCTGGGAACCTGTACGCTCGTACACACGGTCACAGAACGCCCTGATCCACTGTTGAGCAGACGCGCCAGACCCAAACAGTCCGTTACCCTGTGCCTCCCAGTCCAAGCACCATACGACCTTGCCGACCCAATTCGCGCAATTGTTCACGAAGTAGTCAGCTTCGGAAACAGCGTCACCGCCGTTGGCGTAATGGTATACGCCCACGCACTTTCCCAGACTCAACGCCTGCTCCACTTGCCGGGCGCAATCCGCTGACACGTACCAGCATCCCTCAGTAGCCTTGCTGATAACGAAATCACACGGCACGGCAGACAGGTCGATACCAGCCTGCCAATTACTGATGTCGATACCGTTCAGAGCCATCGAAACTCCTCCTATAGGCTGATTATGTATAAGAACAGCCACGCCATGTATAAAACGGCGTAGACCGTCATCAAGACGTGGACTATCAACGAGACGACGGCGAGCAACACTACAAGGATCACGCACCGTTTGAAACGTCTCATAGTGTCATCTTATCATCGAAAACGAATCGATATTATTATCACCAATAATGCCCATAAGGAGTCATGTTAGGCTAGTCATTATCTCCGGCCAGTTCCTCAAGGGACGCGATACGGTCGCGTAGATCATCGGGCAACGACGGTTTAGGATGATTCGCCAAGAATTCAGGTTCGATGATATCGCAAAACTGGGACAGCCAGTGCCCTAACGCGCGAATATACCCCGTCTCCAAGTCGATGGTGTATTGCAACTCATCACGGGTTTTGATTAGCGCGTCTATCTTCTGGTCTTGCGTGTCAATCTGCCGTTTCATATCCCCTTGGGCTGAGACTAGTGCCTGATATGCGCTGGTCAGGTCTGACCGTCGGTTAGCTACCCATGTTATGAATCCTCCGAGGGCTACGCCGCCTACGCCGATGATTGCCGTGAGAATTTCCATCATGGTTCCATCTTAGACCGAGACGATAATGCCCATTATGTCAGAAAAGGCAATGGTATGGGAGGCTGAGCCGGAAGACCGTTGGTACAGGTTCGATTTGAAGATGCAAAACGAATCGTCGTTCACTCCGATTCCATACGGCGGGGGAAGCAGTATTTTCTGGCACCCGAAACTGCGGTTAATCAGCGTAAAGTTGGCTTCGTTTATCTCCCATGTCGGCGTGAAAACGTACAGCGTATATTTGCCAAAAACTGGGACTTTCGGCGTATCAGAGTCCGTTGAACTTGGTCAGGCTGAGTTCGAGAATTTCACCGGACGAGGCGTTGAGTTGACTTTGAACGGCAACTACGCTGGCTCAATCTTGGTAGGCCCACAAATGGCGGCCAACGACGTAATCCGTCCGTTGGGAAGCTTCGTCGTTCCGATTCCGAAGAACGTCGAGGTGCGAGCCACGGGCGGCACGCCACTGTGATTCAAATCGAGTAATATTACTGCCTCTGCACCGGCCAGCACACGCTGCCACTACGGGCATCGCTAGAACCGCTCGAACCCATATTCTTCACACTGATAGTCCCGTCAGGTGATACCACGAGAAAGCCAGTATGGCTTGTGCCGTTAAGCACCAACATCGGGTTTGACATCTCGATTTTCGGACGGTACTCCTGCTTAATCTTCTCACCCCAGTTTACCAAATCCCATGACCCCGAGCCGATTTTTACGGCAGTCACCTGAACTGCGCACGAGGACTCTCCGTAAATGATGGCTATCGAGCCGTGTTGCCATGCCTTATGCACGGTTTCAAAAACCGGCTTCCACGCGCCTTCTTTTCTGACATAATGGGCATTATCGGCCATAGTCACAGCCTCCTGCCCGTCCACCGCGGCAATAGTGTTAAGCTGTTCAAGATCACGCGCCATCAGGATAGCGCTGTTACGAATCATCGGGGCCGCGTCCGTCGCGACACCGGCGTTAACCGTGGCGATAACAAGACCGTTGATATTCGAGTCAAGCGTACCAGCCGGGAACACATTGAGCTGGCCGCGCGGAGTCGTACCATGAGACTGTGACGGGTCTTCAACAGTAACCGCAACCTTGTAACTATTGGTGGAGTCTGCGAGTTGCACGGTCGTATTGGTGGTGATGGCGTAAGTGTACGCGCCCAAACCGTCCCACGGGCTGATGGTACCGCAATGAGGTTTGACCGTAACAGTCAGACCGCTCACCGTGACCAGAGGACTCGGGGAACCGTAACGGATTCCAGACAACCCGTTGAACGCGGTACCATCGGACGGCAGAATCAGAGGATTAATGGCGTGCCTGTAATCGTCCGCCGTATACTCCGGGGAACCGTTCAACGCGGTAAGCGGGTGCATGATAATAGCCATAATCAATCCTCCGAATCGTCTACACCTATTTTATCTTCGTTGGTGGATAGCGCTTCCACCTTAGCTTTGAGCGCGTCCAAATCATCCGCCACCTGCTGAGCGAGGCGAAGCGCCGCCACACCAAGCATGGGATAGTTGATGCCTACCAGCGTGCCGTCTTCATCGTATTCGCAGAAGAAACCTAAACCGTTTTCATCCAAATTGTCGGCAATCATACCGACCAACGGCTGAGCGTCATCAAGATGCTGGTTCTTGTCATCCTTCATCCGATAGACGCACCATTTCACCTTGCGGAGCGCGTCAACAGGAATGTAGTCGTCCGCGTCCACGATATCGGTTTTCACCGCACGAATCGACTGAGCCGTTCCCATAGTGCCGTTGGACAATACCCATACGGCGCGCCATTGGCCGGACGTAAACAAGTTATTGTAGGCGTTGACGGTACCAGTACCACCACGGTTCGGAGTCAATACCCCCCAGTTCCATTCCTGCGTTTTAGCGTCAATCTCGGAACGGGTGTAACTGTTGCGGGTGATGCTTTCCTGCACACGCTGGTCAAGATTGTTCGTCAACGTCTGCACTTCCTCATACATTTTCGTGATCTGATCGACCATAGGTTTAACGCTGTTGACGATGCTCGGCGGAAGCTCCTGCAACTGGCGTTTGATGTCCGCGAACTGGCGGGCGGTCGCGTCCGCGCTATCGAGACTGAACTTGAATTTGCTCGGCATTATCATCCTCCTGTTGCAATGCAGGTGTGATAGTCCACACCTGACTGAAATCAATCTCGTAGCCGATGATACGGGCGGAACCGTGATTATAGTCGGGGAAATGCTCGGCGTCTTCCTCCACAGTCCATGCGATAAGGTCGCCCGGCTTCCACTCCTCATACACCATTGGAGCGAATAGCAGACTCAAGCCCATAGTGATGGTCTGGGTACCGTTCTGCATCTGCAACAACGAGGACTTGGCATGTTCGTTCAACGTACTCTTGTTCTTGATGCTTGTAGACGGTTGGAACACATATTCGAGCCGAGGCCGGTGGGGCTGATCTGCGATCATCCAATCGGACTGGGGACGGTCACCCGCGTCAGCCGTACTCACCGCCATGACCGCGTTAGCACCATACCCGTTCGTATAATCCTCCAACAAGGTGAAAGTGGTCATAACGCTTTCATCGAACGTTGTGCTTGGCGTGGTGGAACCGATACGGTCGGCTACCGTCATGACCGGCTCATAATGACCGTCATTGATGGCCCGCCAAGAGGTACACCATTCAGGACCGTTCAACACGTTGGCAAGCTCCTGCAATACGCTTAGCAGGGTCTTGTCGCTTTCGGCCTCATACGTGCGGTCACGTTTGATGCTGCTCGGTGACGCTTCGACAACGAGGTTGAACCGGTGGTTTTTAAGCGTGGTGGTCACGAGGTCTTCCACTATCTCGCACTGGTCACGATTAGTGTACGTGTGATCCTGCACATACACATTATCGAGATAGTGTTCGACGGTTGCCAGTGTCAACGTCAAACCGTCGCCGCGCATTGCACGCTCGCGTTTGACCACGATACCGCCCCACAACACGGTAGATTCACGCACCAGTAGTATGGCGGCCTGATACGGTGTGGTGGCTTCATCCCAATTGCGGGGAGCGTTGCGCCACGGGAGAGTGGCCGTTTCGCTGGTCGTTTCCTCGAAACGATACGTCACATGGGTTAGTTGGAGGTCTGGGAGTTCCGCTATCACAGTACCGTCATCCAACGTGACGGCCAAGAACTGCAAACCGGAACGCTGCCACAATACACGCTCCGTGCCCGAGGATAATCCGTTCGCCTGCGGCAACCGGTTAGAGATAAAAGACATTCGCCGCCTCCTTAGATGTAAGCCGGGTTGAACGTGACCGTCATACGAGCGTTATCAGATGGTTCCTCGGCGCTGAACATCCAGATATTCTCCCCGATTTCCGCGTAGCTCCATTCGCGGCGAATCACACTGCCACGTGCCGGATCGGTGCCATCGATAAGAATCTCATGAGTGGCACCGTTGATTAGAATGTAATGGCCCTCGCCCAAACTGAGGTCGAACGCCATGATATGCCCGCTTGGACTATGCTCAATCTGCGGATTGACCACAGGCCCGTCGACACGAATAGTCACCGGACTCGGAGCACTACCCGTGTTAGTCAGACGCACGCTACCCGACACGGTTGTTTCAGACCACACCCACATTGAACCATTGCCCGTGTCTATATCCTCGAAATGGTAGGGGAACGTCATACCGCCCTGAGTGTGCGGCAACCCGGTTTTTCCGCTCACTGACTGAGTATCGTAAAGATACGAGTCCAAAGCGGTCAGACCGATACTAAATTTAAGAATGTTCACACCAGCCCACTCCACCAGCGGAGCGGAAGACGACTGCATGACCTGCACTTGACGGCTGATATTCCCCAACTCCACGACAAGCGACTGTTCAGTGATGTTGAACGAACGTTTGAACGCATCCCAAGAGTTGATACAGTTTTCCGTGCATTTGCCGATGATATGGCCTTCAATGGAGATAGACCGGCCTTGAGCCACGGGGATATTGCTGAACCAACCGTCCGACCATGCTTTGTCCTTGGTCTGCAAGGTCGAACCTACGCCATCGAACAGTCCAGAAACGTTTTGAAACGTTACGTGCCACTCGCACCCGTATGAGTCGGTTCCGTACAAGGGGAAACCGTTCAGGGTAAGACGAACGTCGCGCGGGTCAAGGGTAAAGATAGCCATACCCCTCAGTCTACCCGCGCGTCATGTCACACGTAATGAAAATTAATCACCCTCACGGTTTCCTGTGCCGCTGCGTTCGGGTCAAGCGCGTTCACCGTAATAGGCGCGCTCACACGCGGGCCACTATTCGCGTTCATGGGCACAGGGCTAGACACTACCGGCATGGGCGTCACGATGGACGATGGTAGAAGAGAATTCACCATGTCTTCCACCGGACGAGTGGCCGCACGCTCGTTCTCCGATACGCCACGGCCAAGACCAGCAGGAATCATCCGACCTATCTCACGGTCGAACACCTTAGACGGGGACGCGATACCCAGTAGGCTCTTGGCACCGTCGATGATACCGCCAACAGCGTTCTTGACTGCTGAGATGGCACCGCCGATGGCGTTCGTGATGCCGTTAATCAGACCCTGAATAATGTTCTGGCCTGCACTCAGCAACCATGATCCGGCTCCGCTGAACACGCCCATGATACGGCTTGGGATACTGGTGATGAAATTCATCATCGAGCTAACGCCACTGCTGACAGCACTGGTGATGCCACTCCATGCACTGCTTACCGCGCCCTTGATGCCGTTCCATACACTGCTGAAAATACCGCTTATGCCGCTCAGCACGCTTGAGATGACGCCTGACACTGCATTGATGGCACCGGAAACGATACTTTGGATACCGTTCCAAACACTGGAAACGATACTTTGGATACCGTTCCATACTCCAGACCAATCACCGTTAATCGCTGCCAATACGGTGCTGATTATCGCGTTGACAACGTTCATAACGGATGTGACAATCGTTTGAATGAATGGGAAAACCGCGTTAATGACACCCTGAATCGCGGAACCCCACGATTGAAACGCTGACTGGATTACCGGAAGCACCGTCTGAATCAACGCAGCGATGTTATTAATCACCGGCGTTACAGCAGTCGCGATAACACTCATGGTTTGCCCGATGTTGCTCACTATGGTAGACAACACTGGTGCAATGGTCTGGATTGCGGCCGTGATAATAGGCATGATGGCATTACCGAGATTCTGCAAAGCACTCATAAGCGGCTTGAGTGCCGGAAGCAACTGAGATTGCACCATTTCCACAACTGGTTGAAACGCTGTCTGGAACGTTGTGCCGATTTGTGAGAGAATCGGGCCGATAGTCTGCACCAGTCCCGTAAAAACGCCACTAAGTCCGCTGATGCCCTGCGCCAACATGCTGATGCCTGATGTCAACGGGCCTTTGAACTGGTCAAGAATCGTTGTACCCACGCCGACCACGGACGCTTCCAGATTACCCATCGCGCCCTCGATAGTGCTAGTGCTGGTAGCGGCTTCCTTCGCGGCGTCCGTCATACCCAAGTCCATTATGGCTTGGTTGAATTCATCGGCGCTGATCTCGCCTTTCTCCATCGCGTCGCGGAAGTTCCCGGTATAAGCGCCGTTCTTCAGCATCGCCTCTTGAAGTTTGCCGGATGCACCGGGAATGGCGTCGGCTAACTGGTTCCAGTTTTCTGTGGTGAGCTTGCCCGCGCCAGCGGTCTGCGTAAGCACCATACCGACCGAGCTGAAAGTTTCCGCGTTACCACCGGCGACAGCGTTCAAATTGCCTGCCGCCTCGGCTAGTTTGTCGAAGCCCTGTACTCCGTTCGCGGCAAGCTGAGCGGTCACGTTACGGATATCGCTGATACTGTAAACGGTCTGGTCGGCGTAAGTCTGAGTGCTGGCGGTGAGCGCGTCAATCGTACCCGTATCCAGTCCGGCGAAGTTCAGCGTGCTTTTGAACTTGTCCGCAGAGTCGGAGGCTTCGATAATGTCTCCGGTAAGATCACCGATGGCGTCCACAGCCATACCGATACCCGAGGAAACAAGACCGCCAACGGCACCGGCTGCGGCACCGAACTTCCCGAACCCGCTGGAAGACTTACTAGCAGACTTGTCAACGTCACCCAACGCTCCATCAGCCTGTCGCGCCGACTCTTCGATCTGACGGCTACCCGATTGAATATCCTTTACGCCAGCGTTCCAATCGCCGGTGTTAATCTCGGCGTCTAGGGTCAGTGTCGAGTCTGCCATTACACATCCTTCCCGAGTTTTTCGATAATCGTGTTAATCCTGCGGTCGCCATTCTTGCTGAACGCGGCGGCTATGCAGTCGAACGTCATGAGGTATTGTTCCGCCAGCCGCCGCCGTCTGATACGGCGTCCTTCCCTGAGCAGTTTCATCATCAGGGAAGGAGACACGTTGTTTTCCAGCACGTCGCGGATAGCCTGCCACCCATACAAGTCACCAAGCTCAGCGAGGATATGAACGCTCGGAAGCGGCTTGCGAGCCGCCTCCTTCTGCTTGTAATTCTTCATCGCCTCCCGTTCGGCGGGAGTAAGCAGGCTATCCCACGACTTCATTTATTCGCCCTTGATGTCAACGGTGATGTTCTTCGCCATCAGACCGCACAACGCGGTCATGGCACGCTGATAGGCAAGGTCGCTACGCTTACGGGTCTGTTCAGCCCACTCGGAGAATTTATCAGCTGGACTCATAAGCGATTCAACCATCGGGAAAATAATCTTTTCCGCGGTTTCCAAAGTCTCACGGTTCGCCACGCCAGCGCTCAGCTTGTCGATTGTCTCCGCATTATCCAAGATCGTGAGCATATCCTTCGAGCCGAGCGGGCGCATGGTGTACACGGTGCCGTCGATTTTCACGGTGAGGGTGCGGAACGATTCGCGGGTGTCGATGCTCAAAACCGGTGTGGTCATTATTGCTCCATTCGTGTGATATCATGTGACTGTTCCCCCTCTAGGAACATTCTCTCAACTGCGCCCGCCACCCACAATTCTGGTGGCGGGCGTTACTTATGCTCACGCAGCGGCGACATTGAAGTTAACCACGGTTTGCACACTGCCGCTCTTGAACGTGACGGTACCCGTACCAAGCTGCTTCAACTGAATATCCCAAGTACCATCCCCGTTGTCCGTAGCGACAACCTTAGCAGTTTCAGCTACGGTGGCGGTGATAGTACCAGTCGCACCATTCGGGGAGGCCACCACATTCACTGTCACATGATCACCGACTTTGCCGGAAATGTTCGCCGGGGACGCGGTAAGCGCGGTGACCTGAACGTTCTCCGTCTTGATGGTGCCGGAATCCTCGTCGTAATATGACGGGGTATTCAGATCAAGTTCGCCCATGACCACGGCACCGTTCGCACCGGAGGTCATCGAGCCGGACAGTGTGACCACGAACGGGTCGGACAGGCTCACGGTGAACTCGCCGCCCGCGCTGATTAGCGCCTGCGGGATACGGAAGTCCTGCGCCGACGAATGACCATCGCACACGTTATGGATAATGATGTCACGAGGAGTGTTGGAAACACATTCGGTGCCGCCGAAACGCACCTGACCCGTCTCGGACAGCGAACCGGAGATAACACGCTTGAACTTCGCATTATGGTACAGTTCCGGAAACAGCATACCGAGGTAGCGGACGCTCGGACAGATAATGTTCAGCTCGAAACTCATTTCCTCATATGAGCCATTCGGTACGTTGATAGTGCCGGACTGCGAGGACACCTCGGTAGTGCCGGGAGTCAGGGTAATGGTGCCAACTTCATCCTGAACGTAGTCGGGGGAGATCACCATATCGTCGATGTAGACTGTCTTCTTGCCAATAAGGGGGTAGGAAGCCATTGTTTGTCCTTTCGTCGGGCGGGACTGCACACGCGGCGACTAATGGACGGTTACTATTCTACCGTTGCCGGGTCGAGTTTGTAATCCACGTTGAACCGGATGCTTTTCACCCAGCGGCCTTCACCGTCGATGGCGTCCATGTCGATGGCGGTCGCCGGATGCACGCGGATTGATACAAAGTCAATATCAGCAATGGGATTACAGGTCAGTCGGCAATAGTCATGCAGACGATTGTTGACGAAGTGCAGGAGACGGAGCATCAGACGGCCTTGTTCGATCACGTCGAAATAGCGGCTACTGATAGTGAGCTGATCGGTGTACAGATCGCCGTTGATGTCAACCGTGTTCGCGTTGACCCAGATGCCTTCGACGTTCGTAACGCTACCCGTGTCCAATACGGGACTAGTGCCGAAAAACAGGGTCTTTCCGTAAGTGCCGAAACCCTCGTTCTGGAGGGTCATGCACATAGCCAGATCAATCATGATGGCGCTCCTATCCTAGGTTGAAATACGATTTAGCACGGCTGGCGGCAGTGTTCCGCGCCCGCTGGAGGTAGCGTACCGTGTTCGGGTGCAAACGGTTAGAGTATTCGCGGATACGCGCGTATGGGACGCGACTGTTGCCGAACGTGATACGCCACTTCACGGTGGAAAGTTGTTGGAAGCGTCCGCTGTTACGCAAAGCGCCGGTCAAGACGGGAGCGTTCTGACGTGCCATCTTGAGGATGTCTGTCATCATTCTCACTCCGCCCTTGTTCAACTGTTGGGTGGAGAGCTTACGCGCCCATTCAGCGGACAACTGTAATCGGTAACTCATATGCTGTCCCTGCCATACGGGTTCCCATACACGGTAATAAACCGGGTTTCCCCCATGTCCATATCATCGCCTCGACTGGCTTGCGTGACTTGGTACACTCTGCCATCGGACAATTCCACCATGAGATCGGGCCATAGTTCCATGTTTTCCCGCAAGTTCTCGGGAACCGTGTCCGTTTGAATATGGAAGCGTCGGCTGCTGATACGCGAACCGTATTCAGTCGGCTGGTCGGACTGGGTTGAATGCTTCACAATCACCTGCAAGTCGGCCAGTCGTTCGTTAGGCAGACCGGGAGCCGTGTACCGCCAAAGCGTAGCCGTCTGGACTTGGTTAGGGAACAAGCGGAACGGGTCACAGAGCGTTGCCATAAGCGTAGTCACCTCCCATGGAATCCTGCGGGTTGAGCCACCACGGCAGATTGCAGTGCTTGCGAGGCATGGAGAGAATGCCACCAGTCTGGACTCCGTTCCGGCATAGGCTCCACTGGCTGATAAGCGACTGGTACGGGGTCAACGCGCGTTCCATAGCCGTCTCGTTGATCGTTGCGTAGCTTACGCTCACATCCTCGATGCTCTTCGACGTGATGCGATCCGTCTGTTCAAGAACGTTCTGGTCTGCCTCGATAACAGCCGCCAATACTGAAGATAATGGGGCGGGAAGCTTGGCGAACCCGTGCGTTCCGGTCACGGTTATTGCCGTGCCGACATTAAGACGTTGCGCGATTGTCAGGCAGTTGGCGTACTTGGTTTCAGGCGTCCACCCGTCGCCCATATCGTAGTTCACGCGAAAATCGAGCTTCACACCGTTGGTGGTCTGCACGTTGGTCACATCCGAATACCATGCCAGTAACGCTATGTGGCGGCCATCTCCTACGACAATTCCCACGTAATCATCCGTAATCGGGAATAGGTCTTTTTGGCATATGATGTTGGCGAGGTCTGCGAGCGCGGCGTCCTTCCATCGCGCGTAAATCGTCTCTCCCACTTGATCGATTACGCTTGCGTCGATGTCCATGATCGCTCCTTCCGAAAATGAGTTAGGCCCTACCTCCCATTGTAGGAGATAGGGCCTTTGCGGTGCAGTCCCGCTACTGTCTAGGGTAGCGTGTCAGGCGGACGCCATCAAACCTGCGGCGATCAGAGCGTTCACTACTTGCGTTACTGTGCCGGATGACGGGTTAACGTGAGCGGCCTTAGTGATCGGGCCAGCAGGCCCCTGCGGGCCACGCTCACCCTGCGGGCCAGCAGGCCCCTTCGGGCCAGCAGGCCCCTGCGGGCCAGCAGGCCCCTGCGGGCCACGCTCACCCTGCGGGCCACGCTCACCCTGCGGGCCAGCAGGCCCCTTCGGGCCCGTCAAAGACACTGGTTCGCCGGACTTGTCCACGATGTTAATGACCTTAACCGTGTTCAGGTTGTCTTCTGGCAGCGCTTTGCCGCCGACTCGTGCGTACATTTCAGCGTTCATCACTTGACCTTCGGCTTGATGACCACGGCGGACTTCTCAGCGTCCAGACCGCCACCAGCGTAAATCTCCTGAAGATACTCGTTGGTGTTCGTGGACAACGCGAAGTTCGTGAACGCCTCGATGGACGTATCGCCAACCACCGCGTAGTGGGATGCGGCCATGATGACACCCATAGTGGTGGTGTCGTCCGTGTCAGTCCACCATTCCGGGGTAATGATCTGCTGGACGCCGAGGGCGCGGGCCAGAGTATCGTCACCACCGAGAGCGATGTACGTGTTGCCGTTAGCGTTCGCGGACATCAGCAGGTCGGCAACAGTGTCAGCGTTGCACAGGAGTACTTTGTTGCCCTGCGCTCGCACCATGTGGGAGGCGCGCACGAAGTCCATCAGCGGGGCCGCGTCCGTCATGGTGTAGGAGAGTGCGAAACGGTTGCCCTTCCAGTCGGACGTGTTGTCTTCCGCGTCGGTGACGACGCTACGGAAGTGCGCCATGTCCGTGTAGCCGCCGAGAGTGACCTGACGTTCGGCGGTCTGAACGATGTAGTTCGGGAGTTCCTGAAGCACGTAGCGGAGCAGAGCGCCCGGACGCTGGGTGCGGCGGATATCGCCCTTGTTCAGGGTGATGTACTTGTAGGTGTAGTCGGCCTGAAGCTCACGCTTCACGAACGAAAGCTCCTGTTTCTTCTTATTCTGGCCGTACTCGCTCACCGGGTAGCCGTGGGCGCGGGTCTGATCAGTCAGACCAGTAATGTTGCCGCCGATGGTGAGGCGATCCATGCCGGTCTTGCGCAGCAGGTTCCACAGGCCGGAGCCGCGCGTGTTCAAAGCGTCCGAGATAGTGGTGATGGCTTCGGTCGGGATGAACTTGTTCACATCGTCAGCGTCAACGCCGAACGATGCGGTGTCCGACATGTTACGGTTCACGGTGTCAGCCCACTCACGGTGGAACGCTTCGACACCCTTGTTGTCAGTGTTGATAAGGGCACGCTCGAATGCGATCATGGCATCGTCGGAGTCAAGCCACGTCTTACGGTCATGCGAGAACTTCACAGTCCCCGACTGGTGGGCCGCGTGGTTGGCTTTGTTGATGATGATGGTCTTGCGACCGCTGGAAGTCTGCACGGGTTCCTCCGGTGCTGGAGTGTTTTCCTGATTGTCAGATTCGGACTGTTCTCCGATGGCTTCGGTGATGTCATCGAGAGCGCCCTGCATGATGTCACCGATAGACGTGGTGAGCTGTTCCGCCTCGTCCGGCGTGAGCTTGAACTGGGCGATGGTACGCGCCAGTTTCTTCAGGAGTTCCGGGTTCATGGTGTCTCCATTCGTGTTGTTGCGGCTGTTGATTGCGGTGAAAGCGGCCCTTGGGTCGGCCCCACGATATACGACGCTGATTTCCAGAAGTTCGCCATCGTGGATGATGCCGTCCTTGCCGGGACGCTGGTTGAATTCAACGGTGATGCTGAAACTGTTGGTCAAACATCCGTCTGCTGCAAGCTGGCGGATACGTTCGCCTTGGTCTACCTCACTGAGTTTAGCCTCGGCCATTAGTCCAGCGTCGGTCATCCACAGTCGGGTGATTGCACCCGCTTGGCATTCGATGCTTGGCATGTGGTCGATCAGCAACGGTAGTGATAGTTTGTCGGACTCGGTGAGGTCGGACACGAGTTTCAGAGTGCCGTCGATTAACGGAGCTTTCAGTGTCTTCAAGTCTACGGTGAGTCCGTCGCACATCACTTTGCCGCTGTTGGCGAGGAAGGTGAGGGTACGACCATTGGTTTCAGGGGCACCGCTGTTGGAGAAGCTCTTGCGAGTCTTCATCTTGGCCCTTTCAATAGGTAGTGGTGCGGTCGAACGTCCTTAATGGGCTTAATGTTCTGTACTCCATAGTAGCACGATGCGGTACGTGTCCAAACCTTTGCAGTTCGGGCACTTCAACGTAACCATCGTGTCGCGGGTGCAGGAGCCTAGGTAGCGTCCGCAGCGTTTGCAATGGATGTCATACGTCATGATTCCACCACCTCGTAATCCTCGTAGCATCGGCAGTTGGGATGTCCGTTCGGTGTTTGCATACTCTCGAAGTTGTTCACGTAGGTGCGCTCGCCGATTTCGACGCTGGCGTTCTCGGCCATATACGTGTCATCCAATGCGATTCGCTTGCCTTCCATGTGGTTGCAGAATTCGCACACTTTGCCATCACCGGAAGTACGCCACACCTTGTCCAGTCGGACGCCAAGAGTCTCACTGAGATTGCGGGCGCTGTACAAGCTGCCGAGCCTCTGCGATTGCACCGTCTCGCAGCGGGCAATGAGTTCGGCGTGATCGTTGCCTAATTGTTCGAGACGGTCGCGCAGCTGTTCGGCGTCCCACTGTTCCACGTCGGCCCGGTTCAACAGTTCGAGCACGTCATTCGTAATGGTCTTACTGGTGGACTTGGCGATGCTCCGCAAGTGTTCCACGTATGCTTCACGCACGGTTGCGGGGAGTTCCGCCCAAAAGTAGAGTTGCCGCCAATCATCGGCGGTGTATCCCTCGACCTGCACGGCAATGGAGCTTTCCGGATGGACTTCCGCCCACGCTGTAATGACCTGTTCCAGCTCGTAGCCGGTACGGCGTGCGTAGGCGGCGAGGTTCTTCATCAACTCGTCTTCCACGTCGTTTATCCACTGGTCGCCGATATCCTCCAGATCATCGCGTAGCCCGTTCTGGGAGCGGCGTGCCATGCGGATTACGCGGTTCACGTAGGTGCGAGTGGCGGGGAGGATACGGGTTTCGGTTGCCGTTTCCTGCGGTTTGATATTACGCGCATATCGTTTCGCGGCTACTGGGATAGTCAGCGTCGGAGCCTGCTGGTGCAAGTCAAGACGCTTGTACGAGTCGGGGAGTCCGAGCGCGTCCACGGCTGATTCCAGACTGGCTCCCATGTTCAGGAGTTGGGTCAGCGAGTCGATACGTACTTTCTGGATGTCGGCCTGTACCTTCTCTACGTCGGTTTGGGACGGCAGGTTGAGATCGAACGTGATACCGTAGCCGAGTCCCCCGGTGATGCGGTCAAGTTCGAACTGCCATTTATCCCACACCGTCATACACAACGGTTTCAGCGTATTCTCGATGAACGCGCGTTCCGCCTGTTCGGCGTTGGCGTAGGTCTGCCCGTTATCGATGCCGCGAATAATATCCGGGACAGCGAGCGCGTTCGACAACCTGTTGTTTACCACGTCGTTCACGGTCTGCAAGTCCAGCGTATCGTTGGCGTTCTGGAACGGCACCCACACCAGCTTGCTCGTGGTGCTGGGTTTATGGGTCATTGGGTCAACCGGGATCATGTTGTAAACGATCCCGTTGTTGTTGCCTGCGCCTCGGAATGTGCTTTCGAGGCGTTCGCGGTTACGTTGGAAGTCTTCAGTGTTTTCCGAAACGATGCCGAGCATTCCAGCCGGGACAGCGTTGTTGCCGAAGAAGCCACGCTCGTAGTCGGCGATCATATCGTCCACGTTCGCCCACTTCTTCACGGTCATGGCTGGTGCGATGCCGCGCGTCGGGTCGTTGGGGTGCTGGCTGTAGCTGAGAGCGATGGTTTCATCACGGGAGAATTCGTAGACTCGTTCGCCGTCGCCCAAGTCCATAGTGACGCGATGGTACCAGTCCGAGCGGGAGGAATTATACTGTCGGCTGTTCGACGGTAGTAGCGTATAGCCGATGATGTTGTCGGCTGTAATGTCTCCGCCCGGCCCGTTAGATGTCCAGATAAGGATGTCCAAGTGGGATTGAGTGAGGATGGTGGCGCAAACGATCTTGAGGAATTCCAAGCATGAATACGTGTCGTTGGGCGCGTAGAGTGCGGCCAATGGTGCGGGAGCCGGGTCGATGCGCCTGTTCTCCGAGTCCACGGCGTAGGGGATTACCGTGCTGAACCGTTGTGCGATTGCGTTCACATACGGGAACACGTTATCGTAGGTGTCGTGCAGTGGAATGGTGTTGCCGCCCATCGGCTGCCAAATGTTCCCGCCCATCGGTGTGGGGGACATGCTGGGCGCATGGTTACGGTCGAACGCGCTCATAAAACCTTCACGGAGATTGTTCAGCAGGCTCACGGTTTTCCTCGATTCATAATAATAAATCCTATGTCTAGTCTACTGGGTGCAGAGTCTAAAGAGCTAGCAGACCGCTACGTCCCATGAGGGGAGTTGCAGCGGCTTGTAGTATGCGAGAAGGACGCTATCCGCTAGATCGGGGCTTCCGGTCTGGTTCTCTGTTTTGTAATCTTTCTTCCGCTGCACTTCGCGTAGGTTCCGGTTGTTGATCATCCATTCACGGGTGCTGAGTTCCTGAAACAGTTCGGCTCGGTGTTCCAGACTCGGGTTGATGGTGATTTCCGGAAGCTGTTCGGCGAACTCGAACCATAGTTCCGAACTGACTGCCGGGTAACGGTCGGGGTGCTTGGGTTTGGCTCCGAAGTTGACGCCGTTCACTGGTTGGTTTCGGCTGCGGAGAATGTCCGTTACGCCTCCGCCTACGCCGGTATCGTCCACGTTGATGATGCTTGGATGATGTGTTCCGGCAAGGGTGATTATGCGTTCCGCTGTTTCGACAAGACTGGTCTTGCTCCAGCTAACGAGGTCTACTAGGTGGCGTCCTTTTACGATGGCTACGGCGGTTCTGTCGGCTCCGTATCGGGCCACGTCAACGCCGAAGCTTACGCCGCCGTCTGTTTGCGGTTGGCGTTCGGTCGCGTCTGCGAGTTGCTGCCAGCTTATGATCTGGTTGATGGTTTTCTCGTATGGCATTCCTTCCCAGATGTGGGCGAAGTTTGGGTTGTTTCGTGATTCCTCGACCTGTCGCAGTATTTCTTCCGGGAGTATTCCGGCCTGTTCCGCGTCCCGCCATGTGGTGTGGTGGTGGGTGGTGCGCTGTTGGGTGAGCTGGCTGGGGTGGGTGACGAAACGTGTGGTTATCGCATCCTCCGGGGTCAGTGGGTTGCGGGTGAAGATGATGGTGCTGCCGTTCTTTCGGATGGTCGGCAGCAACACGTCTAGGCTGTGGTCGGTGATGAACTGGGCTTCCTCGATCCAGCACCTGTCCACGCCTTCGATGCCTTTTAGTGTGCTTTCGGGATCTTCGTGCAAGCCTTTGAACCAGAACACACTACCGTTCACGTGGGTTATTTGTTCGCGGGTGATGGTGAAGCCGGGAAGCTGATAGCGGTTGATGATGTCCGCTAGGAGCTGTTTGACGCTTTCCTGAATGCTGTTCTGGAATTCGCGGGTGCATAGGATGCGGGTGGGGTACATGCTGGCTTCGAGTGCTAGGGCTAGGGCGACGCTGGTGCTTTTCGCGCTCGAACGGCCTCCGCTGTAGTCGTAGTAGCGGTATGGTGGGTTGTCGCGGTCATGGAGGAAGAACAGTAGGTCTTCGTATGCTTTGGGGATTACGAGGTTGAATGTTCCGTTTTGTTCCATAATGTGCGCGCGATTCTCAATAGGCTGGTCTTCACTCGAGGAAACCCGAGCCTTATTGAGAATAGTAGGCTCGGGTTTGTTCACTTCACTGTGACGTTGATTGTTGGCGGCTCGTACATCTGCACCGTCTGGTCAACCTGTTGGCGTGGCATTCCCTCGGTACGGTTGGCGATGTCCTGATAGGCGCGGAATGCTTTCTCACCGTCCTTCTTCGATTCGAGTACACGACGGAGGGCGATCTGTTCGGCTTGGGTCAGTTCGTCCATACGCTGCACCCATTCCGCGAGTTCCTCGTTCGTGAGTTCAAGGAATTGTTGGAGGTTGTATTTCACGCTGCCGCGTTTTGTCCATTTACGGCTGCGGTCTTGTGGGCGTTCTTGGAAGCCGCCTTTGCCGGTCGGGTTGTTGACGCCTCCGGTGATTCTGCCGTGGGCGTCTCTGGTTACGTTGCTCATAGGGGTATTTTATGCTTTCTTGAGTTTAGTTTGTTGTTAGTGTTGGTTGATTGGCATGATGGTTCCTTACGCGAGGATGTAGGTTATGAGGAGTTTGAGTAGGGCGATGGTGCCGGTGGTGATGAGGAGTACGGCTAGGGTGATGAGTAGGCCGCCGAGGATGCGGCCTAGCTTGTAGCCGGGTGTGGTGTTGCGGAAGTAGTCGAATTCGTTTGGTTTTTTCATTGGTTTGGTTTCCATGTGATTGTGAGGGATACGCCGGTGGCGGTGTTGTCGGCGTATCGTTTGTGGCTGGTTACGTCGGTGATCTGACAATCATCGTGCCAGATGTGGGTTTCGGTTATGGCGTCGTATAGGGCGCGTTGGAGTTTGTCTATGTCTGGTTTGACTGTGGGGTGTTTTCGTTTTCTGGGTGGGATGGTTTTGGGTCTGGGTAGGTAGAACGTGGTTTCTACGGTCACGTATGAGTCGTGGGGGATGGTGGGTGTGCGGTGGCTTAGGATGGTGTCGCGCACGTGGTCACGCCACGGGCGTTCCTTTTTGTCCATTGGTATGAGGCGGGTTACGGGTTTGCCGGTGGTTCGGCTCCTGCCGGTGATTGGCCGGTAGGAGCCTTTACTGGCTGGTATGCCGGGAATGAACAGGCTGAATGCGTATGGTTCGCCGGTCATTGGTTGATCTCCTCCAGATCGAATGTCGGTTGCGTCTCCGCCTTGAGTTTGAGCGTGCGCAGTATGTCGGCACGGTTGCTTTGATGCTTGTAGGCTAGTTGGTTTTGGCCGACGTATTTGAATCGTTGACCGCAATTATGGCAGAAGAGCGGGTCAGGGGTGTTCTTGTAGATTTTGAGAATTCGTCGGTAATATTCGGCGTCGTTTTCGTGTTGCCCGTTGATGCAGCGCTGTGTGGTGTCTGGCCAGATCAACGCTCCGCAACGTGGGCAGTATGAGACGGGTGGGATGCCGTCCACGGGTTTCGGACTGGCGGTGATGAACTTCATGGGCGTCCAGAAGTCGCCGGTTTTGCTGAGCATGTCACGGTAGTTTTTCACGAGGCCTATGAGGTCGAATGATTCAGCGGTGAGACAGCTTTCGAGGATGTCGAATTCGTCCATACTGTTGACGAACGCATAACGTTCCAGCAGGTAGAGTAGGGCTACCGGGATGCTGTTGAGTTCGTTCGCGTCCTCGTAGTCATAGAGGGTTATGGTGGTGTCTTCGCGTTCATCTTCCGGGCAGTTCTGCCACACCTTGACGTAGGCACGTTTCGTGAATTTCATGATTACTCCTTAACTGATCGTGAATATGATGATAGGGGCGACGCACAGGCAGACCGTCAACGTGACCGCGAACAGGATTCCAAACGGGTTGTGTTTCATTCGATGGTCTCCTTGTACGGGTTGTCAGTGGTATATTTCGGAAAGTCGCATTCTTGGTCTTTCCATCCGGCTGCGTAGCCTTCCTGCCATGCCTTGCGGCGTTCGTGTTCCAACCATTCCAAACTGCACATGGTTTCCGGTTTATCGTGTTTCATGATTTCTCCTTGTTGAGTCGTTTCGCCATCTGGCAGGCTCGTTGGTCTGGCGTGGCGGTTTCCTTGTTGCGGCTGGGCTATGATGTCCAATGCTTCCGCGATCTCCACCAAGTCCGGTGGGGGCCAAGGAAGAATTCCAACATCTTCCATCACATGCTCCCGAATCGCTTGTAGAATTCGCTGTCGGTCATGCCATACAGCGGATCCATGCCTGTCTGCTTGCGCGCGGCCAGCTTGAATCCGCAGTACGGGCATGTGACGTAGTAGGTGCCGACAGTCTCGCCGCAGTGGGCGCATTCCACGTATCGGATCGTCTTGCTCATTCCGCGTCCTCGCCTTCCAGGAATGGGTCATCGGCCTGCATTCGCTCGTATTGCCTTGCCGTCTTGCGCGCGGTCCATTCTTCCAACTGCTCGTCGGTGATGCCGTACATTTCCTTGAGCATGTGCAGGCAGATGGTCACGTCGGCCATTTCCTCCGCAAGATTGTCGATAGCACCGGGCTTGCCGCGTAGGCGCTTGCTGATGGCTTGGATGAGTTCGCCGCATTCCTCCATGCACACGATGCTTTGTATCTCCTTGCCGTATTTTCTGATGCTTTCACGCCAGACAACTTGCTTATCCTTGTTCATCGGCTTACCGCCTTTACATTCGCGTCCTCGCTTTGATTCGGCACTTCGGACGGCATGGAGCCGGAATAGCCGAGCATGGAACGGCAAAGCTCTAGCATTTCATGGAATGCGTTAACTTGGCCGTCATAGAAGTCTCGGTCGCTCTTTCTGCGGACATCGAATCTGGAAAGTCCGGCTTCATGACAGCGACTTTTCGCCCAGTCGATGATCTCGTTGAGCGTCTTGTCTTTCTCGGTCACGTTCACTGCCATTTAGAACACGCCCCATTCGTCGCCGGTCTGGTTGAACGAGCTGGTCGGGTCGAACGTGTCGGTTCTCGGCCACTGGTTGCCGGACTGCTGGTCTTGCTGAGCCTGCTGATTCTTCGCCTTGAGCATGGCGAGACTAATGGTCGCGTGTTCGATGATGAAGTCAGTGCGAGGCTGACCTTGGTTGTCGGTACCGGTCTTCCATTTCAGGACGCCCTCGACCAGTACCGGTGTGCCTTTGCGCAACATGCGTTCGTAGGTTTCCGCCAGTCTCATGTCATACTCGAAGATGGTCGCCCACATGGTGTCGTGGTCCACCCATTGCTTCGTGTTTTTGTCCATGTGGCCTCCGGTGGCGGCGACTCGGATAAGCAGGTAGGGGGTGCCGTTGCGGGCTTGTTTGCGTTGGGGGTCTGCCGCCAAGCGTGCGAGCGGTAGCGTGATTCTTGGGTCATTCATCGTTGATTGTTTCCCCTACCGGTAGTGGTGTGATGTCGAGGTTGAAGTAGTAGCGGTGGCCTACCTTGATGTAAGGCAGTCGTTTCTCACGGCAGTATCTACGGACGGTCTGGATGTTGAGGTGCCAGCGTTCCGCGTACTGCTCCACCGTTGCGGTGTAGTCTTTAGCGTTCATAATTAAAAATATACATTATATTGTACTCGATTGCAAGTGGTGTCGTCGTAATATATAATAAATATATACGCAAAAAAAATAGCGTCAAGTAGAAGTCGAATACGGTCAAATAAAGTTAGCGCCTCCCCAAGAGAGGCGCTAACAGAAAGGTGGAAAATATGTCCGATACGAGTATAGCACAGAACACTGGTTTTTCGATGCTGCCGAATTGGGCGGTGGACGATGACCGGTTGGGCGGCTACGACCTGCTGGTGTACATGGCGCTGATACGCCACGCCGACAACACCGGCATATGCTGGCCGAGCTTGGAACGGCTGGCGAAGATAGCGCGTTGCTCACAACCCACGGTATCCAAGAGCCTCAACAGGCTTGAGCAACTGGGGTACATTCGACGGGTCAAGGCCGAAGGCAGGGCCAACCGGTATCACGTCTCGTTGTGGCAGCCGACCCCAAAACAGGGTTATGACCCTGTACCGACCCCAAAACCTGCTTTTGACCCCTCAAAACCTGCTTTTGACC
>ENA-OPAA01000396-OPAA01000396.1-human-gut-metagenome-genome-assembly--contig:-NODE-396-length-30433-cov-3.904602_pt1 | contig 30433 bp, 25 predicted proteins | sample MGYA00241049_ERZ501414 | MGnify/ENA primary metagenome ERZ501414 (study PRJEB25962, sample SAMEA2042520) | human gut metagenome | biome: human gut; feature: human-associated habitat; material: faeces... | reverse complement strand
CCGCCGTAGGTTCCCAGCCGACATTACAGACAGAGATGGGTGCTCTGCAGGAGCGTATCACATCTACAAAGAACGGTTCTATCACTTCCGTTCAGGCGGTTTATGTGCCTGCGGATGACTTGACAGACCCGGCTCCGGCAACCACGTTCGCACATCTGGATGCAACGACCGTACTTGAGCGTTCTATCGCAGAACTCGGTATTTATCCGGCAGTGGATCCGCTTGGTTCTACTTCCCGTATCTTAGACCCGCGTATCGTTGGCCAGGAGCACTTTGAGGTAGCCCGCGGTGTGCAGGAGATCTTACAGAAATACAAAGAATTGCAGGATATCATTGCAATCCTTGGTATGGACGAGCTTTCCGAGGATGATAAACTGGTTGTAAGCCGTGCAAGAAAGGTACAGAGATTCTTATCCCAGCCGTTCTGCGTTGCAACACAGTTTACCGGTCTGGATGGAAAATATGTTCCGATTGCAGAGACAATCCGCGGATTTAAGGAGATTCTTGAAGGAAAGCATGATGATGTACCGGAGAGTTATTTCTTAAATGCAGGTACGATCGATGATGTCCGCGCAAAGATGCAGTAATAATGGAGGGTGTGTATGGCAGAAGAAAACAGACTCTTTCAGGTAGAGATCATTACGCCGGATCGTGTTTTTTATACAGGTGAGGGTGATATGATCGAGTTTACCACTGCCTCCGGTGAGATCGGTGTGTATAAAAAGCATATTCCGCTCACGACCGTGTTAGCACCCGGCATCGTAAAGATCCACAAGACGGGTGAAGATGACGTGATCGCGGCAGTACATTCCGGCTTTGCGGAAATTCTGCCGGATAAGGTAACACTTCTTGCAGAGATTGCAGAGTGGCCGAATGAGATCGACAAGAACCGTGCTGAAGCTGCGCGTCAGCGTGCCGAGGAACGGCTTGCCCACCGGACAGAGGCAATCGATGTCAAACGTGCTGAATTTGCACTTCGCAAAGCACTGGTGCGTATTGATATTGCAAAATAAGATTTACTTGACAGAAATAAAATTTACTGGTTATAATATAGTTCCAAAACCATTTTATGGAGTGGACTTTTCTTGAGTGATGAACTCTATTTTTCGCCACACAGCTGCAATGATTTGCAACTGTGTGGCGTTTTTTTGTTGTCAGATTGCACATAAGCAGTCCCGGTTTTGTGGAATCTGCCAATTAAGAAGTCTGAAACCACGATGTGTCCTCATGTCATGAAACGAAAGGAATGAAAAATGAACCAGAATTTTATGAAAGAAAAACCGGTCATGCCGCTTGTGATCTCCATGGCATTGCCAATGACATTTTCCATGTTAGTCAATGCGCTCTACAATATCATTGACAGTTATTTTGTGGCGCGCATCAGCGAAGATGCGATGACGGCACTATCTTTGGTGTTCCCATTGCAGAATCTGGTCAATGCAGTTGTTATCGGATTTGCAATTGGAATCAATGCGACAATCGCATATTTTCTTGGAGCACAAAAGCAGAACACGGCGGATAAGGCGGCGTCGCTTGGAACACTTTTTAATATGATCCACGGACTGATCTTAGCGGTAGTCTGCATTGCAATCACAGCACCTTTTCTTGCCATGTTTACAGATAAAAGGTCGATCATAGACATGGGCGCAGCATACGCGCAGATCGTATTTCTTTTTGCAGTACCCAATGCGGCAGGGCTTTGCTTTGAAAAAATTTTTCAGTCAGTGGGGCGCATGAAAACGTCCATGCTTTGTATGCTGATCGGCTGTGTGACCAATATTATCTTAGATCCTTTTATGATATTTGGAATTGGTTTCTTTCCTGAAATGGGGATCCGGGGAGCTGCTATCGCAACCGGGATCGGTCAGATGGCTTCTCTTATCAGCTATCTGCTGTTTTATTTTTTTAAACCGATTCCGGTAAAGATAAGATGGAAAGATATGAAACCGGAAGCGGAACTTAGCAGGAAAATGTACTCAATCGGTATCCCGGCAACATTGAGCATCGCGCTGCCGTCTGTACAGGTCTCTGCATTAAATGCGATTCTTGCGGTTTATTCTGCCAGCTATGTACTTGTACTTGGGGCTTATTTTAAATTACAGACATTTTTATATCTGACAGGAAATGGTGTCGTGCAGGGGATGCGTCCTCTGATCGGATATAACTACGGTGCGGGAGAGTCAAAGCGTGTCAGAGAAATTTTCCGGTCAGCGCTGGTATTGATCGCGGGGGTCATGGTAATCGGAACGATACTTTGTATGGCAGTGCCGCAGACGCTCATTGGATTGTTTACCAGTAATCCGGAGACGATACAATTTGGAAAAGAGGCGCTTCGTCTGATCAGCATTGGATTTATTGCGTCATCGGTCTCCGTCACGGTATCAGGTGCGTTGGAAGGACTGGGAAAGGGAAAAGAATCGTTGGTAATTTCTGTGCTCAGGTACATAGCAGTTATTTTACCATTGGCATTTATTTTGAGTAGAATATTGGGGGCTGCGGGCGTCTGGCATGCGTTCTGGATCACGGAAGTGGTTGTGGCAGGGATCTCCTATGTGATCTGTAAAAAAGAAATATTTCAGTAATAAAAACACCTGTAATTATATGTTGTTGGGTATGTAATTACAGGTGTTTTTGAAAATAGAATATGCGTGGAGTGTGTAGTCTGTTGTTTGAAATAATGAGTTTAATTTTCTTTTAGTGAATTGTAAAGATCTTCATCTGACCAGTCAGGGTGAGCCTGACATAGAGAATACACTTTGCTGATAAATGTAACGTCCTTGTCAAGCAACTTAGCACAGCTTTGTGCAGGAATATTTTCCTGGAACATGTTGTGGATGATGTGTAATTGCTCAAGACGTTTGCCCTCCGCTAAACCCTCCGCTAAACCCATCGCTAAGCCATCCTCATGTCCATCCGCATAGCTGTCCCTGCGTTCCATCTTAATATACTCATCCATATCGAATTCTTCCAATAACATACCAACGACCTCCGATCTGTGTTTGATAAGAAAATCCTTTAGGATACCGTTCCTGATACATTCCTGTACAGCGGCATCCGCTGCCTGTTCTAATGGAATACCGGTTCTGACCTTCGAAGAAATTCTGCCGATCAGAATGGAATATTCCTCTAAAGTCCGGCATCGTGCCATCAGTTCCTGATTGTGTCCGTAATTAATGTTGTAAACCCTCGCAGTGCACTCTAAGCAGGGGCGGGTGCCGATGGCGCTGAACGTATTTTGCGCAGCGGAGTCAGGGACATCAATATCAGAAACAGGAATATCAGTAGTGACGACTGGCTGTCTGGATGCAGCATCTGTTGTCAGGTGGTTTGATTCAGCACATATAAACGCATCTGAAAGATGCAGCTCTATGTAATCTTTATTATCTTCCAACGGTTCAACCCCATTATAAAAAATAACAAACTGGGGAAACGGCAGTGAAAGCAGTTTTTTCCCGTAAATGTTCAGGTTATTTTGTTTGATATAGCTTTCATACTGTTTGCCGAAATAGATCAGTCCGCAGATCGGCATGTTTGGGTTTAAGGTACTCTGGTGTTCATACAGATTTAATGTACCACGGACAATAAATGATACATCATTTTTATATCCGAGATAGATCACGTCATCGATCGTGTAAAAGATCAGTTCATCTGCATCGTCATAATCTGTCTGATTCAGGGCATTGTATAACTCCAGCAAAACCGGTTTCTCATTAAAAATTCTGCGGAATAAGGCATCCCGGTACTTCTTCTGCACAAAAACATGTTTTGTGTGACTGCGTTTTCTTTTATTTTTCCCCATGTAGTTTTCTCCTTTGATTATAAAAAATTGAAACGTTTTTCACAATAGTTTTCTGAAATAGCTGGCGAAATGCCGGAATGAAAAAGAGTGGTATTCAGAAAATGATTTTATGGAAATAAAATCGAATTGCGATAGATGTAGTATAACATAAAAACATCATAACAGACAAGCAGAATGTATCTGGAAAATAGGATGCGTATTGTGGGTGGAAATCATTTGAATCAGAAAAATCAGGTGTGACAGATTTGCAGTTAATTAAACAGAAGGTGTATCAATTTCAACATCTGAGTGAAAGGACAACAGTACATATGCCGGAATATCAAGTGCATCTGCAATATCCATAAGTGTCTCAAGAGAAACGGAGGTTGGCATGTTAGGGGCTTCGATATTGCTCATGTGGGTACGGCTGATACCGATCGTTTCTGCTAATTTCATCTGGCTGATGCCCTTCAATTTTCGAAAGTAAGCAATATTAAGACCGATCATTTTAAATTCCTGTTCGTGTTTCGATGTCATGGCAAATCTCCTTTCTGATAAGTTTATACATAATATGTCAAACAATAAACAAACTAAAATAATGCTATTGCAAACTACTAGTTTGCATAATATAATAACCATAGTGCAATTTAAAAAAATGAACACAATTATATTACAAACGGAGGAAAAGCATGAGAAAGAGAAAAATGTTAATCGGCGTGTTGACGGCAGCCATGCTGCTTGGAAATGTCAGTCCTGCAATGGTGCAGGGCGCGCAAGCAGCAGATGTGACAGAAGTGCCTGCAGAAACAGAGACGGAAGAATTAGCGACGGAGTCTGCGGTAACGGAAACGGAAGGAGAGGAGACGACAGAAACTGCGGTAACGGAGTCAGAAGAGAACCAGCCGTCGGAAACCACGGTAACGGAGACAAATGAGGAACGGCTGACAGAAGAATCAGCGACAGAAGCTGCGCCAACAGAAACAGAAGAGGAAGCAATAACTGGGGATGCTGACAAAACAGCAGATGCCAAGGCAGACAAAAATGGATTTATCATTGAGGATGGTGTGCTGACAGGGTATACAGGACCTGGCGGGGATATTGTGATCCCGAAAGGAGTAACAAGTATAGGAGATTACGCATTTTATGATTGCGATAGTATAACAAGTGTAAGTATTCCTAAAAGTGTAACAAGTATAGGAGAGTTTGCATTTGCGGGTAGCAGTCTGAAAAGTATTGAATTATCCAAGGGTGTAACAAGTATAGGAAACGCATCTTTTGCCGATTGTACGAATCTAAGTAGTATCACTCTTCCGGATGGAATAACGGATATAGAAGAAGGAGCTTTCGCTGAGTGTAGCAGCCTGAAAAGTGTTGTGCTTTCAAATGGGGTGAAAACAATAAAAGAGCGTACATTTTTTGAATGTAGCAGCTTGACAAGCGTAAGTATTCCTAAAAGTGTAACAAGTATAGAGGATAAAGCATTTGAAGGATGTAGCAGCTTGACAGGTATTATGCTCCCGAATGGGTTGAAGAACATAGGGAATAGTGCATTTATTGACTGTACAAGTCTGACAAGCATAAAAATTCCTAAAAGTGTAACAAGTATAGGATGGGGCACATTTTTTAATTGTAGCAGTCTGACAGATATTAATATTCCAGATGGTATAACGAGCATAGAAAACAGTGCGTTTTATGGATGCAGTAAATTGCAGGCAATCCGTATCCCAAAGAGTGTAACAAGTATAGGTGATAGTGCGTTTGCGAGAAGTGGTTTGAAAAATGTAGTGATTCCAGCAAGTGTAACTGACTTTGGAGATGATATATTTAGTGATTGTAATGAATTGCAATATGTTACTTTTTCTAATGGGATTACAAAAGTTTTGACCAAGGATGGAAGATGGTTTTCAAGATGTAAAAAATTAAAAAAAATAACCATTCCCAAAAGTTTGTGAAATATAGATTTTGGAAGAATATGTAGGGAATGTTATTCTTTGGAAATGATTGAGATAGACAGTGATAACCAGGCATACCTGGCGATAGATGGAATTGTATATGATAAATCGAGGACTAAAGTGTTATATTGTCCTCAAGGATTTAAAGGAGAATTAATCATTCCAGATGGTATAACAAGTATAGAAGGGGGTGCATTTCTTGGATGTAGTAAATTAGAGGCAATCAGTATCCCAGAGAGTGTAACAACTATAGAATCTCATGCATTTGAGAATAGTGGTCTGAAAAGTGTGGTAATTCCAGGAAGTGTAAAAACTATAGAAGAGAGTGTGTTTAGCTGTTGCACGGAACTAAAAAAAGTAATAATAAAAGATGGGGTAGAAACTATAGGTAGGCTTGCATTTGAATTTTGCACCGGTCTTACGGATATTACTATTCCATCAAGTGTAACAGAAATAGTTGATTATTCAACTGCTGTTGGTAATCTGAGATATGAGCCGTTTGCTGGATGCAATAAAAATAATATTACAATTCACTGCGAGAAAGGTTCTTATGTTTATGGTTATGCATATGGACAGGGTTATAAGATTAAAACAGATATAACAGGAACCAATCAGATAATTATTGCATCAAATTTCACAAAAACCTATGGCGATGCAGCCTTTTCCATCGATGCTGTGACGAGCGGCGACGGTAAATTATCATATGTTTCTGATAATGAATCGGTTGCAAAGGTGGATGCAAAAGGCAAGGTAACACTGACGGGTGTGGGAACAGCGCATATTACGATCACTGCATCTGAGACAAAGAATTATTCTGAGGCAAAGAAAGTGATCACGATTACGGTAAAGAAGAAAGATTCTGCCGGAAATACAGATAATAATTCCAACCTGATCACTGCAAAAAACATTACCAAAACCTACGGCTGCAAAGCATTTTCCCTTGGCGCAAAGAGCAAGAGCGGCGGAAAACTGACGTACAGCGTAGCGGACAAGAAAGTTGCGACCATAGATAAAAAAGGAAAAGTAACAGTCAAAGGATATGGACAGACTAAGATCACGATTACGTCGGCTGCAAAAGGAAAATATCCAAAATCAAAGAAAACGATTACTTTGACAGTAAAACCGGTAAAGACCAGGATTGCATCTGTAAAATCCACAAAATCCAAAAATATGGTTGTGAAGTGGAAAAAGGATACGAAGGCGACAGGCTATGTGATTCAGTATTCTACGGATAAGAAATTCAAGAAGGGTGTTAAGACTGTTACGATCACAAAGAACAAGACAACATCTAAGACAATTGGAAAACTGAAAGGCGGCAAAAACTATTATGTCCGTGTCTGCACCTATAAGAAATCCAATGGAAAGCAGATCAAGGGAAGTTACAGTGCGGTAAAGAGCATAAAAGTGAAAAAATAACATTACAGAAGGAGGAAAGCACACATGATGTGTGAAAAAGAATTTCAGATCGAGATCATAGAGGCAAGAAAGACACAGAAAGTACGGCAGAGTGTAAGACCAAGCGGGAGATTTGTAAACGGTGGGGATTTTGAATACGATCCTGCGATTACGGAAACAACCAGACAGACGATGTTTTGTTATACCTACCGGTTTTTAAAGCCGGAGGAATGTGTGATCGAATATCAGGGACATACCTACAGGATGCCGGAAAAATTTACAATTGATATTTATGAGTCTGCAAAGAAAAAACTCAATAAAGAATATCTTCCGGGTGATCAGAGAAAAGATTTAGAGGGGCAAAAGGGATGCAAATTCGGATTAAAATTGCAGTATGATCCGGCAGAAATTAAAGAAATCCCGGAGAAGAAACAGATTGTATTAAAGGTGACCGTTTTGGCATGGGATGTTCAGACAGATATTGTTATGGAGCAGATTGCGTAAAATAGGCTGTTAATTACCAAATATTAAATTCCCCGGGTTAATGTGAGGATGATCACATTAACCCGGGGAATTTTTATAATGAGATCTAATTTTCTTTTAATGCATGGTAAAGATCTTCATCGGACCAGTCCGGGTGAGCCTGGCACAGGGAATATACTTTATTGACAAAGGCAACGTCTTTGTCAAGTAACTTAGCACAGCTTTGTGCTGGAATATTTTCCTGGAACATGTTGTGTACGATGTGTAACTGTTCAAGATGTTTGCCTTCCGCTAAGCCATCCTCATGTCCATCCGCATAGCTGTCCCTGCGTTCCATCTTAATATACTCATCCATATCGAATTCTTCCAATAACATACCAACGACCTCCGATCTGTGTTTGATAAGAAAATCCTTTAGGATACCGTTCCTGATACATTCCTGTACAGCGGCATCCGCTGCCTGTTCTAATGGAATACCGGTTCTGACCTTCGAAGAAATTCTGCCGATCAGAATGGAATATTCCTCTAAAGTCCGGCATCGTGCCATCAGTTCCTGATTGTGTCCGTAATTAATGTTGTAAACCCTCGCAGTGCACTCTAAGCAGGGGCGGGTGCCGATGGCGCTGAACGTATTTTGCGCAGCGGAGTCAGGGACATCAATATCAGAAACAGGAATATCAGTAGTGACGACTGGCTGTCTGGATGCAGCATCTGTTGTCAGGTGGTTTGATTCAGCACATATAAACGCATCTGAAAGATGCAGCTCTATGTAATCTTTATTATCTTCCAACGGTTCAACCCCATTATAAAAAATAACAAACTGGGGAAACGGCAGTGAAAGCAGTTTTTTCCCGTAAATGTTCAGGTTATTTTGTTTGATATAGCTTTCATACTGTTTGCCGAAATAGATCAGTCCGCAGATCGGCATGTTTGGGTTTAAGGTACTCTGGTGTTCATACAGATTTAATGTACCACGGACAATAAATGATACATCATTTTTATATCCGAGATAGATCACGTCATCGATCGTGTAAAAGATCAGTTCATCTGCATCGTCATAATCTGTCTGATTCAGGGCATTGTATAACTCCAGCAAAACCGGTTTCTCATTAAAAATTCTGCGGAATAAGGCATCCCGGTACTTCTTCTGCACAAAAACATGTTTTGTGTGACTGCGTTTTCTTTTATTTTTCCCCATGTAGTTTTCTCCTTTGATTATAAAAAATTGAAACGTTTTTCACAATAGTTTTCTGAAATAGCTGGCGAAATGCCGGAATGAAAAAGAGTGGTATTCAGAAAATGATCTTATGGAAATAAAACCGAATTGCGATAAACGTAGTATACTATAAAAACACCATAAATTGCAAGCAGGTTCCGTCACTGAATGGATTCACATAGACAAATCAAAACGAATTGTTTATACTTGGTTTATGACAACATCACCCAAAAGAGGAGAAATCAATGATTTTATATTTTGTACGTCACGGAGAGACGGACTGGAATGTAAAAAAGAAGATACAGGGCAAGACAGATGTGCCGTTGAATGAGAATGGCAAGCAGCAGGCGAAAGAGCTTGCGGACATGCTTTTGGAGCGGAAAAAGGAAGGTGCGCTTCAGGTTGTGCGGGCTTATACCTCCCCGCAGCTTCGCGCTGCACAGACAGCACAGGCAGCGGCAATTGCGCTTGATATTCCATGTATTGCAGCTGATGGTCTGCGGGAAATGGATATGGGCGACTGGGAAGGCAGAAGATGGGAAGATATCACAGAGGAAGATGCGGCAGAGTACCGGGACTGGGATGCGCACAGGCGTTATGTCCATACACCGCATGGAGAGTGTTATAATGAAGTGCTGGGGCGTGCACTCGATACCCTGGGAATGATTATGGAACGGGAAACGGAAGATGTTCTGATCGTGACACACAGTGCGGTACTGATGGCGTTGCGCTGTTATATTGCCGGGCTGCCGTTCGAGGAAATGGTTGCAAGATACAAGGCAAAAAATGCCGAACTGGTTGAAATTTTTGCGGATGATGTGAAAGACGCGATCAGGCGTTTTCAAAAGGGAGAGTAAAGCGTTTATGGCTGTGTAAATCACGGAAAACAGCGTGAAAAACACAAAGACTGTCGTAAGAAATGATATCCTGTCGGGGAAACAGGAGGCATTCTTCCGGCAGTCTTTTTTGCATATTTCACAATTTTTAAAATGAATTTTTGTGAATGATTTTGACGGATTTTGATTGACTGTGACGGAATGGAATCATATAATAAAGCTATCAAAGATGAACGAATTTGAACGGTTGTGAATGAAATTGGAGGAAAAGATATGCTGACAGAAGAAAGATTTACAAGAATTTTATCCATACTAGAGAGTATGGGCAGCGTGACCGTTCAGCAGCTTATGACAGAACTGGATGCATCAGAGTCAACGATCCGGAGAGATTTAAATACACTGGATGCAAATGGTCAGCTCATTAAAGTCCATGGCGGTGCAATTTTAAAAAACACCTCATACAGTACCGAGGATGACGAAGTCATGCAGCGTAGAGAACGGAACAAAGGTGCAAAAGAAAAGATCGCAAAATATGCGTCAGGGCTGATCGAACCTGGAGATTTTGTTTATATTGATGCAGGTACGACGACGGATCTGATGATCGATTTTATTACGGTCAGACAGGCAGTGTTTGTGACAAATGCGATCACACATGCAAAAAAGCTTGCGCAGAAAGGATGTACTGTATATATTCTTGGCGGCGAGTTCAAGACGGTGACAGAGGCAATCGTTGGAGAGGAAGCTGTTTCTTCGGTTGAAAAATATAATTTTACAAAAGGATTCTGGGGAGCAAACGGAATCAGTATGCAGCGCGGATTTTCCACACCGGAGCTGAAGGAAGCACTCGTAAAAAAACGTTCCATGGAGAACTGCAGAGAATGTTATATCTTAGCAGATGACAGCAAGTTCAATCAGATATCAAGTGTGACATTTGCTCCGTTTGAGAGTGCAAAGGTCATCACGACAGGTCTTACAAAACATGCGTACCGTAAATGTAAAAATGTAATTGAAGTATAAAAAATACGAAGACCTGCGGAACAAAAACGCGGGAAAAGCAGAAAGGAGACTGAGAAAATGATTTACACTGTTACATTTAATCCATCACTGGACTACATTGTGACAGTTCCGCATTTCACCTGCGGAATGGTCAACCGGACATCAGAGGAGAAGATTTTTCCGGGTGGAAAAGGAATCAATGTATCCATGGTGTTAAAAAATCTTGGACTGGAGAACACGGCACTTGGGTTTTATGCCGGATTTACCGGAAACGAACTGGAGCGTCTGATCAGGGAAAAAGGAATCCGGGCGGATTTTATTCTGGTAAAAGAAGGAATGACAAGGATCAATGTAAAAATGCGTTCCGACGAGGAGAGTGAGATCAACGGACAGGGACCGGCGATATCAGAAGCTGACATAAAAACACTTTATGAAAAACTGGATCGGCTTTCAGATGGAGATGTTTTGGTTATGGCGGGAAGTATCCCGGATGTGATGCCGCAGACCATCTACATGGATATCATGAAATATCTTGCAGATAAGGATTTAAAGATTGTTGTGGATGCGACAAAAGATCTGCTCGTAAATGTATTACAGTATCATCCGTTTTTAATTAAACCGAATAATCATGAGCTTGGTGAGATTTTCGGTGTGAAAATAACAGAAAAAGAAGATGTGATCACTTACGCAAAGAAGATGCAGGAAAAGGGTGCAGGAAATGTCCTCGTTTCCATGGCTGGCGACGGAGCAGTGCTGGTTGCTGAAGACGGCAGCATCTTTCAGGCGGAGGCACCAAAGGGTAAGGTCGTCAATTCGGTTGGCGCCGGGGACTCCATGGTAGCCGGATTTGTAACAGGTTATTTAAAGACGGGAAGCTATAAAGAAGCTTTCCAGATGGGGGTTTGTACTGGAAGTGCATCGGCATTTTCCGAGGAACTGGCAACAGAACCGGAAGTTTTGGCGCTTTTAGATAAAAACAAAGGCATATTTAAGTAGGAGGAGTAAAATCCTCTGCTCCTGCAAGGGCACATGCTATGCAAGCTATTAGGCATAGCATGCATAGCAGACATTTTGCTCCGTAAAACAAGGAGGATTTAAGCATGAAAATCAGGGATTTACTTGCCGTAGAGAGTATTGACTTAAATGGCAAAGTCACTGGAAAGAACGAAACCCTTGATGCAATGGTTGCATTGATGGCTAAGAGCGGAAAGATCAACGATGTTGAGAAGTACCGCAAGGGCGTATACGCCAGAGAGGAAGAAGGAACAACCGGAATTGGTGAGGGAATCGCCATTCCACATTGCAAGTCAGATGCAGTCAGCAGACCTGGTCTTGCAGCAATGGTCATCAAAGACGGGGTGGATTTTGATGCATTAGATGGAGAAAAGGTCAGCCTGATCTTCCTGATCGCAGCACCAAATACGGAAGACAACGTACATCTGGATGTACTTAGCAAGTTATCTGTTCTTCTGATGGATGAGAATTTTACAAGCGGACTTCGCAATGCAAAGACGGTTGAGGAATTTTTAAGTGTGATCGACCGCGCGGAAGCTGAGAAAGATGCCGAAGAAGAGAAAAAGAACAGCGCAGATACAAAGAATGCGGCAGAGGAGAAAAACACAGAGAATGGAAAGCTGATCCTCGCTGTAACCGGATGCCCGAACGGAATCGCACATACTTATATGGCGGCAGAAAATATTGAGAAAAAAGCGAAAGAGCTTGGATGCCGTGTGAAAGTTGAGACAAGAGGTTCCGGCGGTGCCAAAAATGTATTGACAAAAGCTGAAATTGCAGAGGCTGCATGTATTATTGTTGCAGCGGATACACAGGTTCCGATGGATCGTTTTGCAGGCAGACCTGTGATCCAGTGTAAGGTTTCTGATGGAATCAGTAAGGCGGAAGAATTGTTAGACAGAGCGTTAAACGGCAATGTTCCATTGTATCAGGCGAAGGGAAGCAGTCAGGCAGCAGACAGTGAGGAAGAATCTGACAGCGTTGGACACCAGATTTACAAACACCTGATGAATGGAGTTTCCCATATGTTACCGTTCGTTATCGGCGGTGGTATCCTGATTGCGATCGCATTTCTGATCGATGGTTTTGCAGTTGACTTAAACAGCCTTCCATTTGATGAGCGTTCAAACTTTGGTACGATCACACCGATGGCGGCAATGTTTAAATCGATCGGTGGTGTTGCATTCGGATTTATGCTTCCGATCTTAGCCGGATTTATCGCAATGAGTATTGCAGATCGTCCTGGTCTTGCGGTCGGTTTTGTCGGCGGAGCAATCGCAGCAAACGGAACATCCGGATTCCTTGGAGCTCTCGTTGCAGGTTTTGTTGCAGGCTATCTGGTACGTCTGTTAAAGAAACTGTTTGAGAAACTGCCGGAAGGCTTAGAGGGTATCAAGCCAATGCTTCTCTATCCGGTAATCGGTATCTTTTTGATCGGAGTGATCATGACTTATGTGGTAGAGCCTCCGATCGGAGCATTAAACGTTATGATCAACAACGGATTAAACAGCATGAATGGTGCAAAGGCAATCCTGCTTGGCGCACTGCTCGGCGGAATGATGTCCGTAGATATGGGTGGCCCGGTAAACAAAGCAGCATATGTATTTGGTACCGCATCTATCGCAGCAGGCAATTACAATATCATGGCAGCTGTTATGGTCGGTGGTATGGTTCCACCGCTTGCAATCGCACTTGCAACCATGTTCTTTAAAAACAAATTTACCGAAGAAGAGAGAAAAGCAGGACCGACAAACATTGTTATGGGACTTTCCTTTATCTCAGAGGGAGCAATCCCGTTTGCAGCATCGGATCCATTGCGTGTGCTGCCGTCCTGTATCATTGGTTCCGCAGTTGCAGGAGCATTATCCATGGCATTTAACTGTACATTAATGGCACCACATGGTGGAATCTTCGTATTCTTAACCGTAGGCCATCCGCTGTTATATCTCATATCACTGGCAGTTGGTTCTGTTGTAGGATGCGTAATCCTTGGACTTTTAAAGAAGGATGTATCAAAAAGATAGGAAACGGAAAAGGTAATTAAAATCGCAGGCTTTATGTTGCAACAATATAGAGACTGTGAATATGTAATCATAAAACAATGTGTTATGTACAAAGAAAGGAGAAAATCATGAAAGAATTTAAATACGTGATCACAGACAAGGGGGGAATCCATGCAAGACCGGCAGGAGCACTTGTAAAGGAAGCAGCAGCATTTCCATGCAGCATTACCATTGCAAAAGATGGAAAAGCAGCAGATGCAAAACGTATTTTTGGAGTTATGGGACTTGGTGTAAAATGCGGCGAGGAGATCACAGTCTGCACCGATGGAGAGAATGAAGAGGCAGCAAGTGCTGCAATCGAGGCATTTTTGAAAGCAAATCTGTAAAAATTGATAAAAACAGAAATAAAAATCTAAAATGGAGGTAACGGGCATGGAACTGCACGGAAAAAGTGTATTCGGCGGAATTGCCATGGGCAGACTGTCTGTCTATCATAAGACGGATAACGCAGTAAAACGAACAAAGATAACGGATATAGAAGCAGAAAAAAAACGTTTTGAGGATGCAAAAGAAGAAGCCAAAAGGCAGCTTGGTGTTTTCTATGAAAAAGCAGTCAGGGAAGTCGGTGAAGTCAATGCGGCAATTTTTGAGATGCACCAGATGATGCTGGATGATCTCGACTATGTAGAGTCGATCACAAACATGATCGAAACCCAGCAGGTCAATGCAGAATTTGCAGTTGCTTCCACCGGAGATAATTTTGCGCAGATGTTTGCTGCGATGGATGATGATTATATGAGAGAACGTGCGGCGGATGTCAAAGATATCTCCAATCGCGTGATCTCTATTTTACAGGGAAACGGCGATGCAGGCTTAAGCGGTGATGAACCGTTTATCCTTTTAGCGGATGATCTTGCACCGAGTGAGACTGTGCAGCTTGATAAATCAAAAGTACTTGCTTTTGTAACACGTCACGGTTCCACCAATTCCCACACGGCGATCTTAGCGAGAACCATGAATATTCCGGCATTGATCGGAGTTGATTTTCCGGAAGAGGGCGTGGACGGACAGTTCGGTATCGTGGATGGATTTGATGCAAAGTTTTTCGTAGAACCGGATGAGGATACGAAAGCGGAATACCGGAAGTTAAAAGAAGAAAATGAGCAGAAGAAACGTCTGCTTCAGGAATTAAAGGGTAAGGAAAATATCACAAAGGATGGAACGAAGATCAATCTTTATGCCAATATCGGGGGTGTTTCCGATGTGGCAAATGTACTTGCCAATGATGCGGGTGGAATCGGACTGTTCCGGAGTGAGTTCCTTTATTTAGAGTCGGAGGATTACCCAACAGAAGAAGCGCAGTTTGCAGCATATAAGACAGTTGCGGAAAATATGGCGGGTAAAAAAGTTATTATCCGTACACTTGATATCGGAGCAGATAAACAGGTCGGTTATTTTGGCCTTGAGAAAGAAGAAAACCCGGCAATGGGTTACCGTGCGATCCGGATCTGCCTCGACCGCACTGAAATTTTTAAGACACAGCTTCGGGCAATCTACCGTGCCAGCTATTATGGAACGATTGCGATCATGTTCCCGATGATCATTTCCGTAAATGAGGTGAAAAAGATCAAAGAAATCATTGCGGAAGTGAAAGCGGGACTTGATGCCGACGGCATTCCGTATAAGGATGTGGAACTCGGTATTATGATCGAGACACCGGCGGCAGTTATGATCAGTGATCTTTTAGCGAAAGAGGTTGATTTCTTTTCGATCGGGACAAACGATCTGACACAATATACACTTGCAATCGACAGGCAGAATCCGAAACTGGATAATATTTATGATTCACACCATGAAGCAGTCCTTCGGATGTTAAAAATGGTTGTGGATAACGGACATAAGGAAGGATGCTGGGTTGGCATCTGCGGTGAGCTTGGCGCGGATGAAACGCTCACAGAGACATTCCTCCGGATGGGATTTGATGAGCTTTCCGTATCACCGTCCATGATCCTTCGGATCAGGGATAAGATCAGGAATACGGATTTGTCAGAGAAATAAAAGTGCATCAGGGATCTGCAGCGTATGATTCGCATGCAGATCCTTTTTTGCAGGATAACGCTATAAGGTATCGGCATGATTGTCAGTTGTGCGGTGAAATGGGCATATACAGCAGAAACGCTGCTGTTATCCTATTTTTTGTGTGATTTTGGGCATAATCACAAAGTTTTTCCTGTATATGGAAAATGAGGAGCCGGATAAAAAGAATACATGGTATAATGTTGGTATGATATGGGAATTAATTATGTAAGACAGAATGGCGCAAAATGCGGATTCTGATCAAAACAACGGTAAACAGGATTTTTACAGTCACCAGACATAAAACAGGAGGCACACATGAGCAATTACTTACTGATCAAACAGGGAACGATCCACAACGCCATAGAGAAAGAGCCATTTGTGGCAGATATTTTAGTGGAGAATGGAAAAATAAAAAAGATCGCACCGGTCTTAGAGGGGAAGATCATCAATGACGCGGATGTGATCGATGCAACCGGGATCGATGTTTATCCGGGATTTGTGGATGCGCACTGTCACATGGGATTAGACGGGTATGCGACCGGATTTGCCGGCGAGGATTATAACGAATTAGGGGATCCTGTGACACCGCAGCTCTCCGCGGTGGATGCAGTCAATCCGCAGGATGAGACTTTCCAGATGGCACGCGAAGGCGGTGTGACCTGTGTGTGCACCGGACCGGGAAGCTCAAATGTCATTGGCGGAACATTCTGCGCCATCAAGACTTACGGAAAGCGTGTGGATGACATGTTAGTCAAAGAAAAAACAGCCATGAAGATCGCTTTCGGTGAGAATCCGAAAAACTGTTATAAGGAAAAAGGTGTTTATTCGAGAATGTCTGTTGCCGCGAAGCTGCGGGAGGCACTCACAAAGGCAAAAATATATGACACAAAATTACATGCTGCCGGCTGTCCGGAGGGCTGGAATGAACTTGAGATGGAACAGGCACAGGAACAAGTGATGGACGATTCGCAGAAAACAGACGCGGATAGGAAGGTGGATTTTTCAAAGATGCCTGCTTACGATGCAAAAATGGAGGCGCTTCTTCCAGTTATCCGCGGCGAGATGCCGTTAAAAGCCCATGCGCACCGCGCCGATGATATCTACACCGCAATCCGCATTGCAAAGGAATTTCATGTGGATCTTCGGATTGATCATACAACGGACGGAGCATTGATCGCAGATGATCTTGCAAAGGAAGGATTTCCGGTTGCGGTGGGCCCATCTTTTGGACATGCAACCAAATATGAACTGCGCCACAAAGGATTTCATACCCCTGCGGCACTTGCAAAAGCAGGATGTCAGGTTTCTATCATTACGGATTCCCCGGTGATCGAGGAGCGCTATCTGGCACTTTGCGCAGGAAGGGCGGTATTTAACGGGTTAAGTGAATTTGATGCGTTAAAGGCAATCACGATCAATGCAGCGAAACATATCGGAATCGAAGACCGTGTCGGAAGTATTGAGGAAGGAAAAGATGCAGACTTTGTGCTGACGAGGGAAAACCCATTTGCCGTGGATACTCATATTTTGTATACGATCATTGATGGAAATGTGGTGTACGAGGGCGGGGAAGCATAAACGGATTGTGAAAGTGCACTATTGTATAATTCTTCCATGTCTGATATGATGATGCAATAACTATAGTACCAGATATAAGGTACAATCGCGGGAGGATACCATGATAAAAAGAAAAAATTGGACGAAAAAGATGTTGGCGGTTGCGGCATGTGCAGGGCTTCTGATGACGAACCCGGCGTTTACTGAAGCTGCAACAGCGGCAGAACGCAGCGCATATCAGGCAGTTTTTGATGCAGATTATTACCGCAGTGCATATCCGGATGTAGCCGCTGCTTTTGGCAATAATAAAGCAGCACTTTTTAATCATTTTGTAAATTACGGATTAAGAGAAGGAAGAAGCTGTTCTGCGGATTTCAATCCACAGGCATACCGGGCAAAATACGCAGATCTGCAGCAGGCATTTGGTGACGACATGGCAGCATATTGCCGCCATTATGTGACATGTGGTAAGGCAGAGGGAAGAGACGGAGGCGGAACAGGAAGCGCATCCGCTGCTACTGTTACTGATGCAGCTACAACGGATACTGCCACGGTACAGGGCAATGTGATCGGTACCTGTACAACAGAATATGATGCGACAGTTCCGAGAGCTGTTAACGTAGAGCTGGCAGCAGCCCGCATCAATGGTGTTGTAGTACAGCCGGGAAAATCATTTTCCTTTAGCTCGACTATTCTGCCGCGTACATCAGCGAACGGTTATGTTGTAGCACCGATCTATATCAGTGGAACGGTCGGCACGGGAACCGGTGGAGGTGTGTGCCAGGTATCATCGACACTTTACGCTGCAATGTTGCATGCAGGTCTTCCTGCAACCGAGCGTTATCCGCATTCACTGCCGGTAATATATCTTCCGGCAGGATATGATGCAGCGATCGCAGGAACGAGCAAAGACCTTAAGTTTACCAATACTTTTTCACAACCGCTTCTGATCCAGGCATCTGCATCGGGTGGAGTATTGACGGTAACACTTTCATTACAATAGAGGACACAAGCAAATTAAATCCTTACAAAGTCTGTTGTATTTACAGACAATGTAGGGATTTTTTTGATATAATTGGGAAAAAACAGAATATATGTTCGATAATCATTGCTTTTTTTCGAGGTATAAAGTATAATAAAAAGACAAGATGGAGGAGATCGTATGCTGAAAGAGATAATGAAAAATACAATTGAATATGTAAATTCTTTTCCTAAAAAAGAAAGAAAGAGCTACGGTCAGTTTTTTACTCCGATACAGACGGCAGAGTATATGGCATCGCTTATAAGAACGGAATCTGAAAAGGTTAAAATACTCGATCCAGGTGCCGGGAATGGTCTGTTGACAGCAGCAGTGGTAGAGCATTTAATTGCACGAGGAACAGCACGGGAAATTTCTGTAGTATTATATGAGAACGACAAAAATATACAGTCATTGTTAAAAAAGAATATAGAAATAATAAGTAGTTATTGCAGCCAAAAACAGGTAAAATTATTTATAAAGACCCAGAAAGAAAATTTTATTGTTGACAATCAGAAATATTGGGAGATGCAGAAAAGCAAAGGATTATTTGACATTGTGATCAGCAATCCTCCATATTTGAAAATTCGCAAGGAGGCCGCAGAGTCCGTGTGTATGAGTGAAATAGTGCATGGTCAGCCTAATATGTATTTCCTGTTTATGGCTATGGCAGTTAAAATGCTGAGGACAAATGGAGAGTTTGTATTTATTACGCCAAGATCCTGGACATCAGGGACATATTTTAAAAGTTTCAGAAGCTATTTTATGGATAGTATGGATATTCAGCGTGTACATTTGTTTGAATCTCGAAATAGCGTATTCAAAGGGAAAGAGGGACATAGTGATGATATCTTGCAGGAAACAATGATTACTTATGGAAAGAAATCGAAAAGTCAGTCTCGGAATATTATCATTGCGATTAGTCAGAATGCGCAGGATTTAGGCAAAGTAAAAGAAATTCAGGTAGAGAGTGGAAATTGTTTGCCAGAAGGAAAAGAGCATTATTTTGTACTTCCATCAGATGAAGAAGATTTAAAGGTATTAAACTATATGAAGAAAATGCCTAATACGGTCGAAGAGGCGGGCTTTCGATTTAAAACGGGACAGGTAGTAGAATTTCGTAATAAGGAGTATATAGCGTGGGAGAAAAAAGAGTCTACAATTCCATTGCTTCATTCATGTAATGTATTAGAAGGAAGAATAGTATTTCCTGCTCAGACAGAGAAACCACAGTATTTTGTAGTAAAAGATGAATCTAAGAAGAATGTGATGGAAAATCAGAATACAGTTTTTTTAAAGAGAGCGACGGCAAAAGAAGAAAAACGCAGACTACAGCCAGCCTTGCATTTAGCAGATGCTTTTGCATATAAACAATTTACCGCAGAAAATCATTTAAATTATTTAATTAAAGTAGGAGAACGGATTAGTCTTTGTGAGGTATATGGGTTTTATACGTTATTGTCTTCTGATATATGGGAACGTTATTATCGGATGTTAAATGGCAGCACACAGGTAAATTCGGCAGAATTAAATACAATGCCGATTCCGGCAAAGGATGTACTACAGAAAATAGGAAAAACTGCAATGAGAGAATGGAAAAAACAGGGTGATTATTTTACCAGAGATAATATGTTATCCAGCGATGAAATTTTAAGGCAATGTATTGGATAGAGCAGAAGAAAAAGGAGCTTTAAATGAAAGAATACCCTTACAGAAAGATGAATGAAATGCGCGAAATACTTGAAGTATTGCAGATGCCTTCAAAATTGAAAAATACACGGACTATTCTGACTTTACTGGCTGTTGCACGTGTAAAAGAAAAATCAAAATGGTCTCAGGTAGAGGAAAGTTATGCCAGAACACATGATATGATTGTGTTCATGAATGAATATTATCCTAATAAAGGTGGAACAGATTTAAAGCGTGGTGGTTATAGTGAAAATTCCCGTGAGACAATTAGAGATGATTCTGTTTCACCTTTGTGCAGTATGGCAGTTATGGAACATAATGGTGCTAAATCCCAGAGTGAGAAAAGCAGTTATCGTTTGACGAAAGAGTTTGCAACTCTGTTAAGAGCGTACGGAACAGAAAATTGGGAAGAGGAACTTTGCTATTATTGTGAGACACATCAGACTTACGAGGAGAAATATTCTCAAATAAGACAAGTAGATAAAGGGCTGTCAGTGTTATATAATGGGGAACAGTTTCATCTGAAAAGATCGGCTCATAATAAGCTTCAAGCAGCAATCTTAGAAGAGTTTGTCCCTATATTTGTACCAGGTGCAAAATTATTATATATTGGTGATACAAAGAAGCGGGAATTGGTCAAAGACGTTGAGTTTTTAAATGAGTTGAACATAACAGTGTTGGAACATGCAATGCTTCCGGATCTGATATTATACCAGGAAGAAAAGAAATGGCTGCTTTTTATAGAGGCATATACGTCAACAGGAGAACTTACGATAGAACGTGTATCCAAAATTAAGGAATATTGTAAAGATTGTCCGAAAGATATAGAAATTATTTTTGTGACGGCATTCCAGACAATGAAGAAATGCCAACAAAAATTTTTATCAATTGCATGGGATACGGAAATATGGGTGGAAGAAGAACCGACACATATGATTCATAAAAATGGAAATAAATTTTTAGACGCACATTCAAATACTATATCAAAAAATAAGTAGAAGAGAGAATTTATGCGGATTTTAGTAGTAAACGATGATGGAATTAAAGCACCGGGCATAAAGCGTCTTGTGCAGATGGCAGCAGGACTTGGCGAAGTATGGGTGGTGGCTCCGGCAGCACAGTGCAGTGCCATGTCACACCGGATCACCGTGCGTGGCGATTTAGAGGTAAAACCGTATGATTTTCCGACCACAGGTGTGACGGCGTACAGTGTGGGGGGAACCCCGGCAGACTGTGTGAAAGTGGCACTTGGATGTCTGATGACAGAAAAACCGGATATCGTATTTTCCGGGATCAATGCAGGCTATAACGTTGGACGGGATATCTTATATTCCGGTACGATCGGAGCGGCGATGGAGGCTCTCTGCTGGGGTGTCCCGGCGATCGCATTTTCCGTTGCGGAGGAAGATGAGTGTGAGGTTTTAAATACATATTTAGAACCGGTTGCAAAAGAACTGATCTCCAAAACATTACCGCAAAATGAGATCTGGAACGTCAATTTCCCGGGATGCACTTTAGAGGAATACAAAGGAATCCTGTGGGATCGTATCCCGGATCAGAACCAGTATTACCGGGATAACTACAAGAGAACGGACAGACCGGACGGAAGCTGTATTTTTTCAGCGGCAGGGCTGCCGGAAACGGAAGCAGCGGATGGAACGGATGCCGGAGCAGTTCTTTCCAATTACATATCCATCGGAACAATCAAAAATATGATCATATAAAAAAGGAAAAAACAGGTTTGTTTTTCAGTAAACGGGAGAATATTTATCAGCAGAATTAATGATTTTTATTAACGTACCTGATAAATATTCTCTCTTTTGTATAAACTGGGTAAAATTTTAGTAAAACTTTACTAAAGCTATTGAAATCTGCAAAATCGTGAAATATAATGCAGAAGAAAGGCGTGATTATATGGCAACAATCAAAGAGATTGCCAAGCTGGCACATGTGTCGGCGGCAACGGTGTCGAGAGTGTTGAATCAGGATGAGACATTATCTGTGACACCTGAGGTAAAAAACCAGATAATTAAGATCGCTCATGAGTTGAAATATGTCCCGCCTAAGATGCGTCATGCCAAACGAGACAGACAGATCGTCATCGGAGTTGCGGACTGGCATATCGTAAGAAGAGACAGACCGGATGTGAGCATTACATCGGAGGATATCTTATCCGGAAGTATTGCGCAGAAAGCAGATATCGCCTTTTTACGTCTGATTTATGGAGAAGTAAAACAGGTGGACGGTATCATTGCATTTGGCTTGTTCTCGGAAGTGGAAGTTGACTTTTTGCGGTCACTGAGCACGGAGATTCTGTTTGTTAATTCAGATAAGAAGGATTATGAATTTGATCAGATCCTCATGGATTATGAGCAGGGATTAAACGATATGGTGCATTATCTGATGGACGAGAAAGAGTATCGCAGCATTGGTTATATTGGCGGTATCTATGAAGATGATATGGTGCGTATCGGAGTGCGTCGTCTGAATGGATTAAAGCAGATCCTGCAAAAAAAAGACTGTTATCGGGAAGACTATTTTAAGGTTGGAGAGATCAGTCATGAAAATGGGTATACACTCACAAAGGAAATGCTTTTGACGAAGGATGTGCCGGAAGTTCTTATTTTAGGAAACGATGAGGTCGCAGAAGGGGCATTAGAGGCGATCAAAGAGTTAAAATTCCGGATCCCCAAAGATGTTGCGGTTGTAGTTTACCGCGATATTGAGACGCTGTCGACAAAATACCCGACGTATACAAGTCTTCGCATGCTGCCGGATATCGTATGGACGACTGCCATAAAGCTTCTTTTGGAGCGGATCTTAGATGGCAGGAAAGATACGATGAAGGTATATCTGCCAACAAAGCTTGAACTTGGAGACAGTGCCTGATCATTGGCTGGACAATTCATGAAAAGAGCAACAACAAAAGTGTGCACGCCTGCATGGGAATGGATGCAGGAGAGAGAGGAGAACATTTCATTATGAAGAAAAAAATTGCTATGTTACTTGCAGCAGCATTATGCATGGGTACATTTGCAGGATGTGGAAACAGCACATCAAACAACAGCAGCGCAGCAGACAACAATACGACAAATAATACGGCAGCTGCAACAGAAAGTTCTGACGTGACAGCTTCTGCTGATAACGTAAAGATCGATACGTTAAACGTATATTTCGTTCCATCCAGAGATCCGGATGAGATCGTAACTGCAACAGAGCCGCTTGCAAATTTAATGCAGACAGAGTTAGCAGGCTTAGGATATGATATCGGAGAAGTAAAGATTACCGTTGGTACAACTTTTGAGGCAGTAGGTGAGGCACTTGCAGCAGGAACTGCTGATGTTGGATTTATTCCGGGTGGTACCTATGTACTTTATGATGATGGAGCAGATGTGATCTTAACAGCAACCAGAGATGGTTTAAATAAAGATTCGGACAACCCTGCAGACTGGAATGACGGACAGCCTACAGAAGGTACTGACAAACAGGCAGTTTCTTACCGTGCATTATTCATCGCAGGTCCTTCTGACAAAGGACAGGAACTTGCTGATAAAGTTAACTCCGGCGAAGAACTTACCTGGGATGATTTAAACGGCGCAAACTGGAGCGTTATGTCCTCCTCCTCACCGGCAGGTTACATTTACCCGGCTTTATGGTTACAGGACAGATACCAGAAAGGTATTACAGATCTTTCTTCTGCAGTACAGTCTGATTCCTACGCAAGTGCATTTGCAAGACTTGCTTCCGGACAGATCGACGTACTTGTAACTTATGCAGATGCAAGACGTGACTATGAAGAAAGCTGGACAAGTGAATTTGGTCGTACAAAATCTATCTGGGAAGAGACAAATGTTATCGGTGTAACAGATCCGATCTACAATGATACAGTCTGTGTCAGCAAGACATCTCCGATCATGGATGACGGCTTAAAATCAGCAATCCAGACAGCACTCATCAATATCGGTAACACAGAGGAAGGTAAGGCAGTTATCTCTATCTACAGCCACAACGGATATGAGCCGGCACAGTCTTCTGATTATGATAAAGAGAGAGAAGCACAGAAACTGATCCAGGAATTAAGTGCAGCAAACTAATCGTTACTGGAACGTCTGACAGGGAGTGGACAGTAACAACGAAATAATAACAGGCAGTATGACGGGCAGCAGGAGGGCTGCTGCAGAGCCGGGAAACCGGCTTTGCGGCAGCCTTTCAATGAGTATACACCTATAAAAAACACACACCATAAAAACAGCAGGTAAAAGAAAGGTTTGGTTTAAATTTATGATCGAGTTTAAGGACGTATCGAAGGTATATCCGAACGGGGTAGTGGGACTGGATAATGTCAATTTAAAGATCGAACAGGGTGAATTTGTAGCGATCATCGGTCTTTCCGGTGCAGGAAAGTCCACGTTACTGCGGACGATCAACCGTATGCATGACATCACATCAGGAACTCTGACGGTGGATGGATTAGAGGTTAAAAACTTAAAAGGAAAAGAGCTTCGTACTTTCCGCAGAAAGATCGGAATGATCTTCCAGTCATTCAATCTTGTCACACGAACAACAGTAATCCGTAACGTATTGATGGCAAAAGTGCCGGAAATGCCTTTCTGGAGAGTTCTGCTTGGTGTGTTTAAAAAGGAAGACAAAATGCAGGCACTTGAGAGCCTGGATAAAGTCGGTATTCTGGATAAAGCATATATCCGTGCAGATCAGCTTTCCGGTGGTCAGCAGCAGCGTGTTGCCTTAGCACGTACACTTGCGCAGAATCCGGAGATTATCTTAGCAGATGAGCCGGTTGCAGCACTTGATCCGGTAACGGCAAAACAGGTTATGAGTGATTTCAGAAAGATCAATCAGGATATGAACATTTCAATCCTGATCAACATCCATCATGTGGAATTAGCACTCGAATATGCAGACCGCATCATCGGAATCCGTGCCGGAAAGATCGTCTATGACGGACCTTCCGAGAATGTGACACAGGACGTGTTAAACACAATTTACGAAGGAAAGATTCCGGAGAAAACGGAGGAAGCGTAATGGGATTGTACGATAAAATATTTAAACCGAAAAAACTTGTGCTTGCAAACGGCAAAGTTGTGGAAGAAAAATGTTCCCGCGCGCCGCTCATTATTATTCTGATCGTGATCGCAACATGGATCTCTGTGAAAGTTACAGGTTTTTCCATGACAACACTTGTGACGAGAATACGGTTTTTCTTTGACATTTTAGCGCAGATGTTCCCGCCGAAAGCCGGCTACATCTCAAGTATCTGGGGACCACTTTTTGATACGATCAAAATGTCTCTGCTCGGCTCTTTTGTGGGTGGTGTGCTTGCGATCCCTTTTGCAATTTTAGCATCCAGCAACCTGATCAAAAATAAAGTTGTGATCGGTGTGGTCCGCGTATTTTTAAGTATCGTGCGTACGATTCCGACGCTGGTTGCAGCCCTGATCGCAACCTATATCTGGGGACTTGGCACCATGGCAGGTACCTTTGCAATCGCAGTATTTACTTTTGCTTATGTCGGAAAACAGTTATACGAGATGATCGAGACGGTCGACATGGGAGCTTATGAGGCAATGGAAGCCATGGGTGCAGGAAAGGCGTACTCCTTTATTTCTGCGATCATGCCGCAGGTACTGCCGGCATATATGTCAGTCTGTTTATTCTGCTTTGAGGGAAATGTCCGCTATGCAGCGATCTTAGGTTACGTTGGAGCCGGCGGACTCGGTCTGATCTTAAATGAAAAGATCGGCTGGCGTGAGTATGACAGTGTTGGAATGATCCTGATCGTTCTGTTTGGTACAGTTCTTATTATTGAAGCAATCAGCCATTATATCAGAAAGAAATTAACGTAGGAGGAACCGGCAAAATGAATGAATCAATCAAAAAAATGTACGAGCAGGAACCAAAGACCTGGTACGCAAAGATCATTGTGGCTTTGATTGTTGCAGCGCTTCTTGCATGGTCACTTTCTACGGTTCAGTCCACCGGATCAAACGGAAGCGGACTTTCCGTCGCAGGAAAGATCATCAGTGGTATTTTCCATCCAGACACCGGATTATTGTTTGACCTTTCTACATCCGGAGTGGCATATCTGTTACTGGAAACAATGTGTATCGCATTCTTAGGAACGATCGTTGGTGCTGTATTATCAATCCCGCTTTCTTTCCTTGCGGCAGCAAATCTGATGCCGAAGCCGGTTGCACTGATCTTCCGTGTATTTATCATGGCAATCCGTACGATTCCGGCATTTGTATACGGACTTATGTTTATCCGTGTGACAGGACCAGGACCGTTCGCCGGACTGCTCACCATGTCACTCTGTTCGATCGGTATGATCAGTAAAATGTTTATCGAGAGCATTGAGGATCTGGATACCAAGATCTTAGAGTCACTGGATGCAGCAGGCTGTACGATGTTCCAAAAGATCCGTTACGGTATCTTATCCCAGCTTTTCCCGGATTTTATGTCCACGCTGATCTATCGTTTTGATATGAACTTAAGAGATGCGACTGTACTTGGTCTGGTTGGAGCCGGTGGTATCGGTGCACCGCTGATCTTTGCCATGAGTGCATACAAATGGAACCAGGTAGGCGCCATCCTTGCGGGACTGATCGTGCTGATCTTAATTATTGAAGTCATCTCCTCAAAGATCCGTACAAAATTAGCGAGGGGTTAAAAGATGCAGCAGAGAAAATTAAAAATCTATTTTACCTCGGATGTGCACGGTTATTTTTACCCGACGACCTATGGGGATATGACAGAAAAAAATGTCGGTTTGTTCGGATGTGCAGGGAATTTTAAGAAGGATGAGGATACGCTGATCTTAGATGGCGGTGATATTTTGCAGGGTTCTGCCTTTGCATATTACTGCCGTCAGGTGGCAGACTCACCGGAAGTGATCGCCGATATCATGAACGACTGTGGTTATGATTACTATACACTCGGCAATCATGACTTTAATTACGGGCTTGAATATCAGGCAGCATACCGCAGCCGGAACAACGGTGTATGCGTCTGTCAGAATATTACGGATGAAGCGGGAAACACATTGTTCCCGTGGAAACTCCATACGATGAAAAACGGACTGCGTGTCGGCATCGTGGGTATTGTGACCGATTATGTTAATATCTGGGAAAAAGAAGAAAATTTAAAAGGAATTCACATCACGGATCCTTTTGAGGCAGCAAAAAATGCACTTGCGCAGATGAAAGAACAGACAGACCTTACGATCTGCATCTATCACGGCGGTTTTGAGTGCGACTTAGAGAGCGGAGAGACATTGTCCCAGACGACTGAAAATGTCGGATACCGTATCTGTAAGGAACTGGATTTTGATATTTTACTGACCGGACATCAGCATATGTCCGTGACGGGAAGGGATATATCCGGTACTTATACGGTACAGCCTTGTGATAATGCGAAGGAGTATCAGTATCTGGAGGTTACGATGACAGATCATGAAAAAAGTATCCGCTCCGAACTGCGTCAGTCAGACGCGGCAAAGGGAACGGTGCTTGCGGACAAGTATCGTTCCACAGAAAATGCGGTGCAGGCATGGCTGAACCAGCCGATCGGTCATTTAAGCCGCGCGATCCTGCCGGAAGAGAAAGTGAAAATGGCATTGTACGGCTCACCGATCGCTGACTTTTTAAACCGCATCCAGCTTCATTTTTCCAGGGCAATGCTCTCATCGGTCGGTCTGGCCAATGAGATCGCCGGATTCCGCAGTGAAGTGAGCACGCGCGATATTATTGCGACATATCCATATCCGAATACACTCGTGGTCTGTGAGATCACCGGAAAACAGTTAAAGACCGTGATGGAGCGCAGTGCGGAATATTTTGCTTATGATAAGGATGGAAATGTCTGTGTTTCCGACAGTTTTCTGATTCCGAAAGTCGAGCACTATAATTACGACTACTATATGGGTGTGGATTTTAAGATCAACCCGGAGAATCCAATCGGCAGCCGGATCGAGGGAGTGTCAAAGGACGGAAAACCGGTTCTTGATGATGATAAATTTACGATCTGTCTCAACAATTACCGTTACAGCGGTGCCGGTGGATATGATGTTTACACGGAGTGCCCGCTGGTCAAAGAGATCAATGTTGAGATGGTGGAACTCATTATGGATTATTTCCACGAATATCCGTATATTGAGGTGTGATGTATCACATAATGGACTTGACAGAATGCCAGGTTTGAAATATAATCAAGACAGCGTGTTGAAGAGAAGAGTACTGATCGGAAATTTTAAAGAGAGAGATACATTTTGGTGCGAGTATCTTAAAATGGAACATCAGGAAGACCACCTCTGAGCGGCCCTAATTCGGTCCGGTGATTCCGTTATCATCAAAATGAGAGATTTTCCACATGGAAATAAACGGGGTGGAACCGCGGATAAAAGATTGTTTATTCGTCCCTTATACAGATAAGTTGTCTGTATAAGGGACTTTTTAGTTCAGGAAAAGGAGATTGATCATGGTAGATTTTAAAGAAGATGAGAGACTGAATACGCTCAACCATTCCTGTGCACATGTGATGGCACAGGCAGTAAAACATTTATATCCGAACGCAAAGTTCTGGGTAGGACCTGTTGTAAAAGAAGGATTTTATTATGATATCGATCTTGGCGATACCGCAGTCAATGATGATGTGATCGCAGCGATCGAGAAAGAAATGAAAAAAGTCTGCAAAGAAGGTAAAAAGATTTACAGACGTGAGATCTCAAAGGCAGAAGCATTAGAGCTGTTCAAAGATGATGAGTATAAGCTTGACTTAATCGATGGTCTGGAGGATGGAAACATTTCCGTTTACGATCAGGGCGATTTCACAGATCTCTGCCGTGGACCGCATGTCGACAATACCAAGTTATGTAAAAACTTTAAGCTGATCAAATATTCCGGTGTTTACTGGAAAGGTGATGCAGACAACCATGTTATGCAGCGTATCTACGGTGTATGTTTCCCGACCGCAGAAGAGTTAGAGGAGCATTTAAAACTCTTAGAGGAAGCGAAAGACCGTGACCACAGAAAGATCGGCAAAGAGATGCACCTGTTCATGTCCGATGATCTGGTTGGACGTGGACTTCCGATGTTTCTTCCAAAGGGATATACCGTATGGCAGGAGCTTGAAAATTATATCAAAGCAAAAGAGAGAAAACTTGGATATCTTCATGTTATGACACCTTGTGTTGGTACGGTTAATCTGTATAAAACATCCGGTCATTGGGATCATTACAAAGACAATATGTTCCCTGCAATGGAAGTGGAGGGAGAGTCCTTTGTTCTCCGTCCAATGAACTGCCCGCATCATATGATGATTTATGCAAACAGAATGCATTCCTACAAAGATCTTCCAATCCGTATCGGTGAGATCGCACATGACTTCCGTTTCGAAGCCAGCGGTACTTTAAAAGGTATCGAGAGAGGACGTCATTTCTGCCAGAACGACGCACATCTTTTCGTGACACCGGAACAGATTGAGTCAGAGTTCTCACAGGTTGTAGATCTGATTTTTGATACTTACAAGGATTTCAACATCACAGATTACCGTTGCGTGCTCTCCTTAAGAGATCCTGCTGATAAAGTAAAATATCATGATGACGATGAGATGTGGAACACAGCAGAGAATGCACTCCGAAAAGTATTAGATGACCTTGGAATCGACTACACAGAGGAAATCGGTGAGGCTGCATTCTACGGACCAAAACTTGACGTAAACGTAAAACCGGCAATCGGAAATGAATACACACTTTCCACCTGCCAGCTTGACTTCTGCTTACCAGAAAAATTCAATCTGACATACATTGACAAAGATGGCACAAAGAAAACACCAGTTGTTTTACACAGAGCAATCCTTGGTTCCCTTGACCGTTTCATGGCTTATATCTTAGAGGAAACAAAAGGAAATCTGCCACTCTGGTTAGCACCGGTTCAGGCAAGAATCATTCCGGTTAAAAATGAGGATGAAGAGTTGAATGCATACTCACATGAACTTCTCAGCTATCTGGATGAGAACGGTATCCGTGTGGAGATTGACGAGCGTGCCGAGAAACTTGGCTATCGTGTAAGAGCTGCACAGGTAGAGAAAGTTCCTTACCTCATCATTCTTGGCAAGAACGAAGTAAAAGACGGAACAGTAAGCTACAGACTTCATGGCGAACAGGCTACCACAACCGTTCCAAAAGAAGAGTTCCTTGCAATGTTAAAGGATGAGATCGCAACAAAGAAGATCAATCCTGCCGCATTAAAATAAAAATGAATAAAAATTGAAAGAAGGGCATATGTCAGAAAATTATGGCATATGCTCTTTTGCATATTTTTTTCAAAAATCGCCATACTAATCTAAGACAATTGCGAAACTCATGAAAACCTAAATTGAATTGTGAAAAATTAACAAAAGA
>ENA-OPAA01000367-OPAA01000367.1-human-gut-metagenome-genome-assembly--contig:-NODE-367-length-31596-cov-4.158587_pt1 | contig 31596 bp, 20 predicted proteins | sample MGYA00241049_ERZ501414 | MGnify/ENA primary metagenome ERZ501414 (study PRJEB25962, sample SAMEA2042520) | human gut metagenome | biome: human gut; feature: human-associated habitat; material: faeces... | reverse complement strand
CGGCGCCTGGATGCCGCTGTCGCTGATGGGCCCGGCCGTGCAGACCGTGGCGCACTTTGTGCCGACATATTGGGTGAACGACGCGATCGGCAAGGCGCTCGCCGCGGACCTGACGTCCACCGTGCTGGGCGACATCGCCTGCGACCTGGGCGTCACCGTGCTCTTCGCCGCCGCCATTGCCGCCGTAGGCCTGGCCCTCTCACGCGCCAAATCCCGCGCCTAGTCTGAAATAAATCCTAGGCCTCGCCCCAAAATAGTTCGCCAAGGTTTACTATTACGTTCATAAAGTAGTACGAGGCTAACAATGGGGGATACCATGGCAACGCAGGAAGCCTACGTCCAGGTTAAGGATCTCAAAAAGCACTACGGTGACGGTGATGCGCGCCTGACGGTACTCGATGGCATCGACACGTCCATCAACCGCGGCGAGGTCTGCGTCATGCTGGGGCCCTCGGGCTCGGGCAAGTCGACCTTTCTTAACCTGATCGGCGGCCTGGAGGATGCCGACGGCGGCTCCATCATGGTGGACGGCTGCGACCTCACGGTGCTCAAGCCTACCGACCTGGGCGAGTATCGCCGCCGTGAGCTGGGATTTGTCTTCCAGTTCTACAACCTGGTGCCCGATCTCACCATCAAGGAGAACATCGAGGTCACGGCGCACCTATCCAAAAACCCGCTCAATGTCGACGACCTCTTGCGCTCGCTGGGCCTCTACGAGCACCGCAACAAGTTCCCGCGCCAGGTCTCGGGCGGCCAACAGCAGCGCTGCGCCATCGGCCGTGCGCTCGTCAAAAACCCAGGCCTGCTACTGTGCGACGAGCCCACGGGCGCGCTTGACTACAAGACGTCCAAGGAAATCTTGCAGCTCATGGAGGATGTCAACCGCACCTACGGCTGCACCATCATCATTGTCACCCACAATGCCGCCATCGCGCGCATGGCCAATCGCGTGCTGCGCCTGCGCGACGGGCGCATCGTCGAGGATGAGCTCAACGAGTCGCCCGTCGCGGCCGCCGAGCTCGATTGGTAGGCGGCGCCATGACACCTCTCGCAAAACGTCTTCCGCGCGAGCTGCGCCGCAATATCGGCAAATACCTGGGCATCTTTTTGCTTATGTGCGGAAGCATCGCCCTTACCTCGGGCTTTTTGCTCGCGGCGCATTCCATCGGTTGTCTTATCGACGACATGCGCGATGCGTACACGATTGAGGATGGCCGCGTGACCACCTCCTTCGAGGCCACCAAAGACCAGCTCAAGGCCGCCGAGGATGCTGCCGGCGACGTCGGCGGCGTCACGCTCTACAAGAATTTCTCTATCGATGCCATCATCAAAAAGGCGTCCGGCGACGACGGCACCAAGCGCACGCTGCGCACCTATGCGCACCGCGCTAAGGTGGACATTGCGTCCTACTGTGAGGGCAAGCAGCCCAAGGCGGATGACGAGGTGGCCATCGACCGTGTCTTTGCCACCAATAACAACCTGTCCGTGGGCGATAAAGTCGAGCTCGAGGGCCGAACCTACACCATTTGCGGCATCATGACCCAGCCCGATAGCCAGGCGCTGTTCCTCAACAATTCGGACTTTACGGTGAACACCATCACGTACGGCGTAGCCGAGGTCACCGATGGCGGCTTTGCCGCGCTCGAGGATGCCGGCGGCGCGCCTGCCTACACCTACTCCTTCACCTTTGCCGATCGCGACCTCTCCGCTGCAGACCGTACCGATGCCGAACAGGATATGGTCGAGGCGCTGACCGACGCCGACGCGCGCGTGGACGATCTGATCGACGCCGATTCCAACCAGGGCATTGGCTACGCGCGCGACGACGTAGACGGCGACTCCATGATGTGGATGACGCTGCTCGACATCATCATCGTAATCATGGCGTTTGTCTTTGTGGTCCTTACCGATGCCACCATCGAGGAGGAGAGCGCCATCATCGGCACGCTGCTCGCCAGCGGCTATCGTCGACGCGAGATCGTGCTGCACTACCTTGCGCTTCCCGCCATCGTGGGCGTGGTCGCGGCGCTTTTGGGCACTGCGCTCGGCATAGCGTTCTTTACCGAGCCCATGCGCAGCCTCTATTACGGTTCGTACAGCCTGCCGCCCTTCCAGGTGTACTGGAGCTGGGAGATCTTTGTGAAGTGCGCCGTGGTTCCCGCCGTCGCGCTCATCCTCATCACGCTGGTGGGCCTGCTTCGCAAGATGGGGAAGACCCCGCTGCAGTTCCTTCGTCACGAGGCGAGCGGCAAATCGGGCACCAAGCGCGGCCTGCAGCTGCCGGAGCGCATGGGTTTTGTTTCCCGCTTCCGCCTGCGTATCTTCCTGCGCAACCTGGGCAACTTCGCCACGCTCTTCGTGGGCATTGCATTTGCCTCGCTGCTGCTGCTCTTTGGCCTGGCGATTCTGCCCACGATGACGCACTACGCGGACAACCTCGAGACGGGCCTGGTCGCCGAGTACCAGTACACGCTCAAGGCTCCGCTGGAGCTCGAGGGCACTGCCGAGGAGCGTGGGCAGTGGTCAGCACTCGAGCGCTTGCAGTCGGTTGACGGCGCGCTGCTTTCTGCCGCTCAGGATGCCGATGACGAGCTTGACGACGCGGCCGATACAGCGCAGGCGGCAGCCGATGCTGCGACCGCATCTCCGTCTGCCGAGAGCCTGGCCGTAGCGCAGGATGCGTTTGCCAAGGTCCAGGACAAGAAGGATGTGCTCTACGCGCGCCTTGACGATCTTGCCGATGCCCTCGGCTGCAACCGCGATGAGGCTATCGACCTGATCGACAAAGCCTCCAAGATTGACACTGACAACGACGATATTCACCCGGTCAATACGACCGACAACGGCGCGGGCGCAATCGCGCAGGCCGAGAAATATGCCGTTTACCAGCTGCAATACGACCGCGGTGATGGTAATGGTCAGGAGACGATTTCCGTCTACGGCATCTCGCCCGATTCGCGCTATTGGAAAGACCTCAACGTCGGCGATGGGCGCGTCGTCTTTGGCGGCGGTCTGCTCGACAAGTTTGGCTGGAGCGAGGGTCAGAAGGTCACGCTCGGCGACAAGTACGAGGGTGAGCATTATTCCCTTGAGTACGCGGGCAAGGATTGTGCCTGGGGCTCCAAGTCGGACATGAATATCTATATGAGTATCGAAGACTTTAACGAGCTGTTCGACAACGACGCCGCCTACTTTAACGGCTATGTGAGCGACGAGAAGCTCGACCTCGATGCGCGTTACTTTGCCGGCGACACCACACCCGACGACATGCGCGCCGTGGGCGATCAGTTCATCGGCATGATGAGCAAAATGATCGGCATGATGGTCGGGCTTGCGGTGTTTATCTTCCTGCTGTTTATGTACCTGCTGACCAAGGCTGTGATCGACCATAGCGCCCGTTCGATCAGCTACATGAAAGTCTTTGGCTATCGCGATAGCGAGATCTCGCATCTGTACATCCGCTCGATCACACTGTGCGTGGTGGTGTCGCTCGTGCTAAGCCTGCCGGTCATTATTGGCTCGCTCACGGCCATCTTCCGCTCGATGCTCCTCGCCTACAACGGCAATATCGAGATCTACGTGCCCGCTTGGTCCATGGCGGCGTGCGTGGGCATTGGCTTTGCGACCTACCTGGTCGTGGCGCTGCTACACACGCGTTCTATCAAGCGCGTCAGTCTGGCCGAAGCCCTCAAAGTCCAAGAGTAGTCATCGGGGACGTTTCTAAAAGACTAGTCGCTGGGGACATTCTTTCGCCGCCCGGCAGGAAAGGGACGTCCCCAACGACTAGGTTTCGCGCTTGACTTTGACCCTACTTCAGCGGGTACCATCCTCTTATGTCTGTAACGCCATATAGACCGAGGGGATAGATCTATGACCGCAACTGCACCCGCAGCACCCGCTAAGGTGTACTTCACCAACCTGCGCACGCATGCTCGCGAGAGCCAGCTCGACAAGCTCAAGCGCCTCATCCGTCACGCCGGAATTGAGCAGATCGACTTTGAGAACAAGTTCGTCGCCATCAAGATTCACTTTGGCGAGTTGGGCAACCTGAGCTTTTTGCGCCCCAACTACGCTCGCGCCGTCGCGGATGTCGTGAAGGAGCTGGGCGGCAAGCCCTTCCTCACCGACTGCAACACGCTCTATGTGGGTAGCCGCAAAAACGCGCTCGAGCACATCGACACCGCCTACCAGAACGGTTTTACTCCGTATGCCACGGGTTGCCAGATCATCATCGCCGACGGTCTCAAGGGCACCGACGAGGCGCTCGTCCCGGTCGAGGGCGGCGAGTACGTGCGCGAGGCCAAGATCGGTCAGGCACTCATGGATGCCGATATCGTGATTAGCCTCACCCACTTTAAGGGCCATGAGCAGGCCGGCTTTGGCGGCGCCATGAAGAATCTGGGCATGGGTGGCGGCAGCCGTGCCGGCAAGATGGAGCAGCATGCCGCCGGCAAGCCGAACGTCGCGACCGAGCACTGCGTTGGCTGCCGTGCCTGCGAAAAGATCTGTGCGCACAACGCCATCTCGTTTGACGATACCCGCGAGCGCGAGCTTGCCAACGGCAACACCCGCACGGTGCACGTGGCCGCCATCGACCACGATCGCTGCGTGGGTTGCGGACGCTGCATTGCGGCATGCAACCAGGACTGCATCAAGCCCGGCTATGACGCTGCGGCCGACGTGCTCAACTGCAAGATCGCCGAGTACACCAAGGCCGTCGTCGACGGCCGCCCGAGCTTCCACATCTCGCTTGCCATGGATATCAGCCCCAACTGTGATTGCCATCCCGAAAACGACACGCCTATCGTCAACGATATCGGCATGTTCGCGAGCTTCGACCCGGTCGCCATCGACCAGGCCTGTGCCGATGCCGTCATGGCGTCCGAGCCGCTGCCCAACACCGAGCTCACCGATAGCGCGGCTAAGATGGAGCACAACCACGAGCATCTGGAGGGCGAGCAGGCCAAGGACCCCTTCTGCATCACGCATCCCGACACCGACTGGCGCGCCTGTATCGCACACGCCGAGAAGATCGGCCTGGGCACGAGCAAGTACGAGCTCATCGAGGTCAAGTAGCGCCTAGTTATTGGACAAATGAAGCGCTTTTCTGGCGCAAGTAGAGCAAAAGCCGCCCGTGGGCACAGCGCTCACGGGCGGCTTTTCGGAAGTATGCGGCAAATTTCGAGACCGCCGAGCACACGACGTTTTTTGGCAACAAAACCCCTGATAAATTGTTGGTAAAACTGCGGTCTGGTCGGCAGTTCCAGATTTTGCCGCATACTTTCGAAAATAGGGGGTCAGATAAAGCCCCAGACGTTGCTTTTTGCCTAAAAATACTCGTCGAGGAAGTTGTTGACTGTGTTCCAGTAGAGCTCGGGGTCAACTTGCGCGCTCTTGGCGTGGGTGGCGCCATGGATGGTGAGCTTTTGCTTGACTTTGCTGGCGCACGCGTCGTAGTTTTGGTCGAGCATGTCGTACGGCACAAAGGTGTCCTGGTCGCCGTGGATAAACAGCATGGGAACCGTCGCGTGTTTGAGTTGCTCCACACTGCTCGCCTTATGAAAGTCGTAGCCCGCGCGCACGTTGCACACCAAGTCTGCTACATCGAGCAAGGGAAAGCTGGGCAGGCCGAACACGTCCTTGAGCTGCAGAGAAAACTCGTCCCAAACACTCGTATAACCGCAGTCCTCGATAATGCATTTCACGTTTGCGGGCAGAGATTCCCCCGCGACGTTCATGGCGGTTGCCGCACCCATCGACTCGCCAAAGACCAGGATGCGCGCCTCGGGGTCAGCTGCGACGATCCGCCCAATCCATGCAACGACATCGAGGCGCTCGGGCCAGCCCATGCCGATATAGTCGCCGCCGGAGCGCTCGTGGGCGCGGGCGGCAGGCGCGAGCACGTTCATGCCGCGGTCGTGGAAGCGCTTGGCGTATCGGGCCATGCCGATGGGCTCGTTGGTATATCCATGCAGGCAGACGGCGTAATCGTGGGTGTTCTCCGAGGCGGCAAAATACCAAGCGGCAAGTTCGGTTCCGTCATCTGCGGTGAGGCTGCTGCTCTCGCGATTCTCTTTAAACCACGCCCGCGCCTCGGTTTCCTCGGCATCCGGCTGCTCGCCTTCTTTGTCGTTCTTGCTATCCTGCATCATCTTCATGGTGTAGGGCGCTTGGGGATTCAGGGCAAAGTCAAACAAAAAGTTGCCGGCAAACCCCAGCAGCGCGACAACGAGCACCAGCGCAACGACGCCGGCTATCTTGAGCTTTCGATGGGAACGTGCGTTTTGAGACATAAGAAGCTTTCCTATAAGATGTTAATACATCAACATTTAATGCAAGCGCATTATGGACGTTCGCCGTTGATGCGTCAACAGGCAAAGAATGGGTAAACAAAGGGTCACGTATGGTGCAAATTTCGCACGTACCTAGACGCTTTGATATAGTGTTGAGAACTCTTTACGTTGGAGGATGTAACCGGCATGTCCGATTCGAGCGACAGTTCTAAGCCGCGACCCAAGACCGCGGCCGTTCCACACTACACGGTGGGCGAGGAGATCATGAACTCCGTCACCCACGGTGTCGGCTGCCTGCTGGGCATCGCGGGCCTGGTGCTCCTGATCGTATTCGCTGCCCTGCGCGGCGGAGGCCCAGCCCATATGGCCGCGGCAATTGTCTATGGCGTCAGCATTATCCTCGAATACCTAGCCTCTACGCTCTACCACGCGATTCAGCCCGCGCGCGCCAAGCGCGTGTTTCGCATCATCGACCATAGCTGCATCTACCTGCTCATAGCCGGCAGCTATACCCCGTTTTGCCTTATCACGCTCGCAAACGACGGCGGCCCCGCGCTGTTCTTTGCCGTATGGGCCATCGCCATCATCGGCATCGCCCTCGAGTGCTTTATGCGCGAGCGTCAACCGCATTGGGTAAGCGGCCTGGTCTACCTGCTGATGGGCTGGCTCGTTGTCTTTAAGCTGCCCGAACTTGTGTCGCTGCTCAACCCCGTGGCACTTGCCCTGCTCGCCGTCGGCGGCGTGTGCTACACCGCGGGCGTGCCGTTCTATATCGCCAAAAACGTGCGCTATCTGCACAGCGTGTTTCACCTGTGGGTGCTCGCCGGCAGCATCTTCCAGTTCATGGCGGTGATCCTCTTCGTAATCTAGCGACCATGTCCGCGCGCCCGCGTCCTCGTTTGGGCGCCGGTGCAATTGCCGTATCTGTCATCAACGTTTTACCCTAACGTCCCGAATCTTGGAGGTTCGAGAAACTCCCGATGGACATAACCATCTCCCTTATCACCACCCTCGTTTTGACCCTCATCAACGGCTACTTCTCCATGTCCGAGATGGCGCTCACCACGGCAAAGCGCGCCGTGCTGGAGCACGAGGCCGAGGAAGGCGACAAACGCGCCGAGCGCGCCATTAAGCTGGCCGCCGATTCCGACCAGCTGCTCGCCACCATCCAGGTCGCCATCACGCTCGTGCGCTTCGCCGTCGCCTCGACGAGCCTGTCCGACCCGCTTGCCACATGGCTCATGAGTTTTGGCATCGCGCCGCTCTCTGCCATCGCGCGCGGTCTGGCGCCGGTCATCATCACCGTTGCGGTCGCCTTCCTCTCCATCGTAATTGGCGAGCTCGTGCCCAAGCGCATCGGCCTGGCCAACGCCGAAGGCGTGTCCAAGCAGGTCGTGGGACCGCTCTCCGTGTTCCAAAAGATCGCCCGTCCGCTCGTGTGGCTGACCGGCGCTTGCTCCGATGGTCTGGCCCGCATCCTGCGCATCAAGAGCGCCGACGACCGCCAGAATGTCTCGGAGGAAGAGATTAAGTACATGGTCTCGGAGCAGGACGACCTGCTCGACGAGGAAAAGCGCATGATCCACGAGATCTTCGACCTGGGCGACACCGTTGCCCGCGAGGTCATGGTGCCGCGCGTGGACACTACCATGTGCGAGGACGACGAGACGGTCGCCGACGTGCTGTCCACCATGCGCCAGACCGGCTTTAGCCGCATCCCCGTCTATCACGAGGATCCCGACAACGTCGCCGGCATCGCGCACATCAAGGATCTGATCCAGCCTTCGCTCGACGGCAAGGGCGACCAGCCCATCGCCGACTTTTTGCGCGACGCCACCTTTGTGCCCGACACCAAGGACATCCTGCCGTTGCTGTCCGAGATGCAGACCTCGCACGACCAGATCGTAGTGGTCGTGGACGAGTACGGTGGCACGGCCGGCATCATCACCATCGAGGACATCGTCGAGGAGATCGTGGGCGAGATCGAGGACGAGTTCGACCCCGACAACAAGTACCTCACGCGCCTTTCGCGCCGCGAGTGGCTCGTCGATGGGCGTTTTTCGTGCGATGACGCGATTGAGCTTGGTTGGCCGCTCGAGGAAAGCGATGATTATGAGACCATCGCCGGCTGGATTTTGGAGCTTTGCGACTCGGTACCCGACATCGGAGAGGTGTTTGAGGTCGCGGGGTACAAGTTTAAGGTGCAGTCGATGCGTGGCCAGCGCATCTCGCTCATTCGCGTGATCGCTCCGGCCGAAACCGATAAGAAGGATTCCGAGTCCTTGGCAGATAAGCCGGCGGCGTCGGGTGCGGGCTCTGCGGACCCGCACGACGGCGACGAGTAGGGCAAGGAAGAGTAGGGGAGAGTTATGGCAGGCCTGTTCAACATCCTTAAGGTCACCGTCAGCGAGGACAAGATCTGCGCGCATGTGCTGGTAAACCCCGGCATGCCGCTCATGACCTCGGAGGACATCGAGGCCACGGCGCGCGTGTACTACCTGGTACCCGCGATTGCCAAGCACCTGTGCCTGGGCGATTCCGGTCGCGAGTTCCAGGACTGCATGGGCCAGACCGAGCTTTGCCATCTGCTGGAGCACGTGACGGTAGAGCTCATGAACGAGACCGGTCTTGCTGGCAGCATTTCGTGCGGCCGCACTCGCGTGAGCGAGCACGATGAGCGCGTCTTTGAGGTCGAGCTTTCGTGTCCCGATGACGCGCTGGCCATCGGCGCGCTGCCACTGCTCTACGCAATCGTCACCCGCGTGCACATCCCAGAATCCGTGCGATTCCTCGAAGCCAAGGGTCGCGAAGACGAAGCCGAAAAGGCCGTGCGCTACTTCGAGGAAGCCGGGGGAGTAGCCCCGGTAACCTCTCCCAAGGGCAAGCCGCTGCCGAAGATCAAGACGCGCGAACTGTTCGGCTCCAAGTACCTGGCCCGCACCATCGCCATCTGGGCCACGTGGTTCTTCGTGAACTTCTCCTACTACGGCGCGTTCACATGGATGCCGTCGCTGCTCGCCGACCAGTTCGGCTCCCTGACCAAGTCATTCGGCTACACGCTCGCCATCTCCATCGCCCAGCTGCCCGGTTACTTCCTAGCCGCCTGGCTGGTGGAGGTCTGGGGCCGCCGCAAGACGCTGAGCATCTTCCTGGCCGTCTCCGCCGTGGCCGCCTTCGCGTTCTCGCAGGCCGGATCTGTGGCCCTCGTGCTCGTGTTCGGCATGCTGCTGTCCGCCTCCAACCTTGGTGCGTGGGGCGTGCTGTACGCCGTGACCCCGGAAATCTACCCGACCCGCCTGCGTGGCGCGGCCGCCGGGGCCGCCGCAGCGGTGGGCCGCATCGCCGCCATCATCGCGCCGCTCCTCATGCCGTGGTTCCTGACCCTGTCCGGCGGCAACAAGGCCGTGGCCTTCATCATCTTCGCCGCCGCCTTCATCATCGCCTGCGTCGCCGCCCTCTGCCTGCCCGAACGCAAAGGCCTCGATCTCGAAGACTGACGGAAGTCGATGACGGGAGAACAGATATTTGCCTGATTACCGGCAGAACCCCCGCGTCCCGGCGAAAGGGACGCGGGGGTTCTGCCGTTTGAAGGCCGTAAAAACGGCAGAAATCCCGCGAGGGGTTCGTCGAGACGCGGGAGTTCTGCCGTTGTGAGGTGCTTTTCTATGTTCCGACATAGTCAAGGTGTGCGAGTATCATCATGACGGTTTGTGTGTAGGTATGAATAAACACCTCAGAGTAAGTACTTAAGTACTCGAGAACGCAAGTACCGAACGATTACGCAAAAGAATCAGTATTAAGAGAGGTTTCGATGGCGGTTCGTGGAGATATCCGTAATGTGGCGATTGTGGCTCACGTCGATCACGGCAAGACCACCCTGGTCAATGCCATGCTTCAGCAGTCGCACGTGTTTTCCGAGCGTGAGGAAGTGCCGGATCGTGTAATGGATTCCAACGATCTGGAACGCGAGAAGGGCATCACCATCCTCGCCAAGAACACGGCCGTGGAATACACCGGTCCGCTGGCCGCCAAGTACGGCCACCCGGAGGGCATCACCCTCAACATCATCGACACCCCCGGCCACGCCGATTTCGGCGGCGAGGTCGAGCGCGGCATCTCCATGGTTGACGGCGTCGTGCTGCTCGTGGACGCCTCCGAAGGCCCGCTGCCGCAGACCCGCTTCGTGCTGCGCAAGGCCCTCGAAGCCAAGCTGCCGGTCATCCTGTGCGTGAACAAGGTCGACCGCCCCGACGCCCGTATCGAAGAGGTCGTCGGCGAAACCTCCGACCTGCTGCTCGGCCTGGCCGACGACGTGCAGCACGAGGGCATCGACCTGGACCTTGACCAGCTGCTTGAAATGCCGGTCATCTACTGCGCCGCCAAGGCCGGCTACGCCTCCGTGAACCAGCCCGCCGACGGTGGCCTGCCGGACAACGACAACCTCGAGCCGCTGTTCGAAACCATCATCTCCACCATCCCGGCCCCCGAATACGAGGAGGGCGCCCCGCTGCAGGCTCACGTGGCCAACATCGACTCCTCCGACTTCCTCGGCCGACTCGGTCTGGTCCGTATCTACAACGGCACCCTTGAGAAGGGCAAGACCTACGGCCTGTCCCGTGTGGACGGCTCCCTCGAGAACTTCCGCGTCTCCGAACTGCTGCGCACCCAGGGCCTCGAGCGTATCCCGGTCGAATCCGCAGGCCCCGGCGACATCGTGGCCGTTGCCGGCGTTAACGACATCATGATCGGCGAGACCATCGTCGACCCCAACGACCCGAAGCCGCTGCCGCTCATCCATGTGGACGATCCGGCCATCTCCATGACCTTCGGCACCAACGACTCCCCGCTGGCCGGCACCGAGGGCAAGGACCACAAGCTCACCGCCCGCATGATCAAGGACCGTCTGGACCGCGAGCTCATCGGTAACGTGTCCATCAAGGTGCTGCCCACCGACCGTCCCGACGCTTGGGAAGTCCAGGGCCGTGGCGAGCTGGCGCTGGCCGTGCTTGCCGAGCAGATGCGCCGCGAAGGCTACGAGCTGACCGTCGGCCGTCCGCAGGTGGTCACCAAGAAGATCGACGGCGTGATCAACGAGCCGATGGAAAACACCACCATCGACGTGCCGGAAGAGTACATGGGTACCGTCACCCAGCTCATGGCCGACCGTAAGGGCCGTATGGATGGCATGACCAACCACGGCTCCGGCTGGGTCCGTCTGCAGTTCACCGTGCCGTCCCGTGGTCTGATCGGCTTCCGCACCGCGCTGCTTTCCGCCACTCGTGGCACCGGCATCTCCTCCTCCATCTCTGCCGGCTACGCGCCGTGGGCTGGCGCCATCACCATTCGCCAGAACGGTTCCATGGTTTCCGATCGCAAGGGTATCGCCACCCCGTACGCCATGCAGCGTCTGCAGGCCCGTGGCAACTTCTTCGTCGAACCGCAGTCCCCGGTGTATGAAGGCCAGGTCGTGGGTGTGAACAACAAGCCCGACGAGCTGGACGTGAACATCACGCTGGCCAAGCACATGACCAACATGCGTTCCTCCACCGCTGACGTGCTCGAAACCCTGACCCCGCCGATCAAGATGAGCCTTGAGGAGTCCCTGGACTTCGCCAACGAGGACGAGTGCGTGGAAGTCACCCCGGAGTCCATCCGCGTGCGCAAGATCATCCTCGGCCGTGAGGACTGGTACAAGTGGCGCGCCAAGCAGCGCCGCCAGAACGCCGCCCAGCAGGGTAAGTGATTTGGTGCGGCTGTAGCCGACCATTCTCTCTAGCTCCCCTCTCTGAGGGGAGCTAAGTTTATTCCTCACCAAGTCATATCCCCACCTATACTGAAACGCATGACTGTGAAGAGCACTACTGAATTGCGTCCGTGGTCGTATCGCCAGAACGCGCTGGTCAAATCGTTGATCACGATTGCGGCGGGCGTGGCTTCCGCCTTTGTGGGCACGTTCGCCCACCGTATGGGTGCGGAACTGAATATTCCGTATGGTCTGGTGCTGGCGTTTCTGCTGATCGGCCTATCGACATGGTGCGCCCGTTCGCGCATGGGCGCGGTCGGACTGGCCCTGCACCTCATCGCCTCCTCACTGACCGCATGGGGCATGGCGCTGACCACCACATCCGGCAAAGCGCTCATCGTCGCCGGATTCCAAGGCGACATGCCGTTCTTCTCCCAACATGCCGGCTACATCTGGCTGTACGGCCTGATACTGGTCCAAGTCGTCCTGCTCATTCTTCCCGCCCGCTGGTTCGTCATTCCCACTCATTCTGAATCGCGCGCGTAACTATATATGGCGATACATTCCCGGGAATGCGTCGCGTATCGGCGGGCGTAGGGGATTACGGCCGCTACCATAGAACTTTATGGCACGCATGAAACTGTTTTACTTGGGCCCGGAGGGCACCTTCACCCATCAGGCGGCAATGACGGCCGCCGACCAGTTCGCCACACTCGGCGACTTCGACCTCATCGCTCTGCCCGACGTGCCCGCGATCATGCAGGCCGTACAGTCGCGCCAAGGCTGGGGCGTCATCGCATGGGAAAACAACGTCGAAGGCTATGTGGTCCCGAATCTCGACGCGCTGATCGACGCCCCCAACGCGGCCGGCTTCGCCCGGATCAGTGTGGACGTGGCCTTCAACGCCTTCACCGTGCGCGGCCACAGCATCTACGACTGCACCGGCAACCCCGTCAGCGCCCACCCGCACGGTCTGGCCCAATGCACCCGGTTCATCGCCGAACACCATTTGCAGCCCGAACCCGCATCCTCCAACGCCGCCGCCTGCCGCGACCTGAAGCCCGGCCGCGTGGCGCTCGGCCCCAGCATCTGCGGCGAACTCTACGATCTCGACACCCTCGCCGAACATGTGCAGGATTTCGATGGCGCGCACACCGAATTCCTTGTCATCGCCCCGCGTGATGTGGTCCAGGAACTCAACGCCCGCGCCCACAGCAATGACGCCGGCGACTTCGAAACCATCATCACCTTCATCCCGCTGGTCACCGGCCCCGGCGTGCTCGCCGACCTGCTGGACGTCCTGCGTGATGCGGGGCTGAACATGACCAGCTTCATCTCGCGCCCGATCAAAGGCCACGACGGAACCTACAGCTTCATCGCCACCCTTGACGCCGCCCCCTGGGAGCCGAGATTCCGCACCGCACTGGAAGAGATCGCCGGACACGGCGACTGGGCAAAAACCCTGGCCGTCTACCCACGCCGCGAACGCCCGAACCCGCCGGTCGACGCCTGGATGCTGCCCGAGGGCGGCGTCCACATCACCAATCGCGCGCCGGAAGGCTGGCAGTACACCGAGGAAGCAAGGAAGGAACTGCTGTGGTAGATACAGTCGGAATCGTCGGACTCGGATTGATCGGCGGCTCGCTCGCACGCCGCCTGACCGAGCGCGGCGTGCGCGTCGTCGCGTGGAACCATCGCCCGCACCCCTACGCCCAGGCCGAAGCCGATGGCATTTTCTGCAAGAGCACGCTCTCCGAACTCATGGATGCCGAGCCGGATGTGGTCGTGCTGTGCAATCCGCTCAAGGCGATGCCCGCAATCCTCGCCGCCCTGGCCCCGCTCATGGGCGACCATCCGAACACCACGCTCACCGACGTGGGCTCGGTCAAGGGCATGGTCCGCGATCAGGTCAAGGCTGCCGGGCTGGGGAAGTGCTACGTCGGCGCCCATCCGATGGCCGGCAACGAACTGTCCGGCTGGCAGGCCGCCGACCCGCATCTGTACGACGGTGCCCTATGGGCCATCACCGTGGACGAGTCCACGGACTACCGCCGCTTCCTCGACGTCGCCGCGATGATCACCAAGGACGTCGGCAACCGCGTCATCGTCGTGGACGACGAAACGCATGACAAGGCCGCGGCGATGATCTCCCACATGCCGCATGTGGTGTCCACCGCGCTGATCAACGAACTGGTCGCCAACCCGGACCGCAACATCGCCGCCGCGCTGGCCGCCGGCTGCTGGAGGGACATGACCCGCGTGTCCCTGACCGACCCGGACCGCACGCGCGCGATGGTCGAGGAAGACTCGCTGAACGTCGAAGCGCTGCTGCGCCGCATGGCGGCACGTCTGACCGATATGGCCGACCAACTGCACGCTGGTGCCGCCGGCGAGCAGGATGTGATGGGATTCTTCGCCGAAGGCGACCCCTTCCGCCGGTACAAGGCCGCCGTGACACATGCCGGCATCACCGCTGCACAAGACGGTACGGCCACCGCTGCGCCGCAAGCCGGCACAACTGCCGCCGGATTCCCGGAACGCGAGCTCGCCGTCCCCGAAGCCGGCTGGCAGCAGACCCTGCTGTTCTCCGCACGCCGAGGAGAAGCCATCACCGGCTTCGTCCATCCACGTCAGGCCATCATCCAACTGCGCCCCGCCATGTAACTGCGTACCGCCATGTAGGCCCGTGCGCAGGTTCCCCTCGCCGCCTGTCACGAAGAAGGCCGCGCGAGGGGGATGAAGTTCCCGCTTGTTTTCGTGAGAAGACCGTGTGGCTCCGCTGTTCGAAAGGCTCAAAGGAGTAAGGTAGTCTGTACCGTTTTTCGGGAAACGCATCGAAGTTGATGCGGCGAATGGTTAAGGGGGATGATGACGTATGACGTTACCAAGGCAGATTCCGGCCGGTGCCCGCGTGGTGGTGCGCATCACCGACGGCATTGACCCGGTCGACCACCGTATGAAGTTCCGCGACTATGTGGGTCACGTGGTTTCCTGGGACGGATACACGTTGGAGATGGTGCGTGACGCCGCCGCCAATGGTTCGCGCCCGGCCCAGAACGTGACCATCCATCAGGAACAGATTGCCACATTGAAACCCGTGCCGGAGCGGCGCAACACGCCACCCCGGCCGTAACCCAAGGCCATAAAGAATTCGGAGGAGAACGAGAGTGTCATCTACGCAGTTCGACGGCGATATCGACTCCTTCGTCTCCTATCTGAAGTCCAACCGCGGCCTGTCAGCGAATACGCTCAAAGCGTATCGCGCGGATCTCACGGCATGTCTGCACCTGTTCGAGCTGCGCGGCGTGACCGATCTGAACGAGATCACGCTGGATGATCTGCGTAGCTGGATGGCGGTGGAATCGCGCGATCACGCCCGCAGCAGCATGGCCCGCAAAACCGTGGCCGTGCGCGGGTTCTTCGCGTGGGCCTATGAGCATGGGGTGACCAACACCGACCCGGCCGCCACACTGATGACTCCCTCGATTCCCAGCACGCTGCCCGCGGTGCTCACCGAATCTCAAGCTGAGCAATTATTGGATGTCGCTGAACATGCCGTTGCAACAAACCAGTACAAGGACGATGGGGGAGCGGCAGCCGCGTCCGGCAGTGGCAGCGGCAAGGCAGTCGGCAAGACAGCTGATAAGTCAGCCGACACCGTAAACCGCAACGAGGCACCCGCCCGTGCAGACAAGCGCGACAACGCCCGAGTCACCGCCGAATCGCAGCGCAACGCCGCGATTCTCGAACTGCTGTATGCCACCGGCATCCGTGTCGCCGAACTGGTGTCGATGGATATCGCCGACATCGACTTCTCCAATCGCACCATCAAAGTCACCGGCAAAGGCAACAAGCAACGCGTGGTGCCGTTCGGACTACCCGCCCAGCGTGCGCTGGAGACTTGGCTGGAACAGGGGCGGCCGGTACTGGCCCGTACGGCAACGGATGCAGTCAAGTCCCGTGCTGCCAACGCCCTGTTCCTCGGCGCACGAGGCGGCCGTATCGACCAACGCATAGCCCGTGACATCGTGCACAGAGCGGCCCGAGAGGCCGGCGTGCCGGACATCAGCCCCCATGCGTTGCGTCATTCCGCCGCCACGCACATACTGGACGGCGGTGCCGATTTGAGGGAGGTGCAGGAGATGCTCGGGCATTCCTCCTTGAAAACTACACAACGCTATACGCACGTCTCCATCGAGCAGCTCAAGAACCGTTACGGACAGGCCTTTCCGCGGGCATGACCACTATGTGGACATTGGTTAACAAACTCAGCAAAGACTGAACCTAGCCGGCAAGAACCCCGGAATTTTACATGGGTGTAACAAAAAATACACTGCTTGTCTCCCAAGTGCGCAAAAATGACAGGTAATCAGCAACGGGGTTGGATTGTTCGAGACATCGTGAGATGCAAGTCTCACGGTGACGGGGAATCCAGCCCCGCTCGCATGAGGCGGGGCTGAGACGTCCTGCAACCTAATGAATAGGAGAAATCATATGAAGAAGAAAGCTCTTGCTTTCGCTGCCATGGCTTGCTCCGTGGCCATGCTGCTGAGCGCCTGCGGCGGCTCCAACAGCAACGCTGCCTCCGGTGACACCGCTGGCTCCAACATCATCACTGCGTACAACTCCGAACCGCAGAACCCGCTGATCCCGGGCAACACCAACGAAACCGGCGGCGGCAAGCCGGTCGACCTGCTGTTCTCCCGTCTGGTCTCCTTCGACAAGGACGGCAAGGCTTCCAACGAAGTGGCCGAGTCCATCACCCCGAACGATGACGCCACCCAGTACACCATCAAGATCAAGTCTGGCTGGAAGTTCACCGACGGCACTCCGGTGACCGCTGAGTCCTTCACCAAGGCCTGGTCCTACGTGGCCAACGCCAAGAACGCCCAGAAGTGCTCCTCCTTCTTCTCCGCCATCGCCGGCTATGACGATCTGCAGAAGGATGGCCTCAAGGGTGACGAGCAGCTCTCCGGCCTCAAGGTCGTGGACGACACCACCTTCACCGTCGACCTGAACCAGTCCGACTCCGTGTTCCCGATTAAGGTCGGCTACTCGGCCTTCGCCCCGCTGCCGGAATCCTTCTACAAGGATCCGAAGGCCTTCGGCGAGAAGCCTGTCTCCAATGGCCCGTACAAGCTGGACCACTGGGATCACAACAAGGAAATCGCCCTCGTCAAGAACCCTGACTATAAGGGTAACGAGCAGCCCAAGAACGACGGCGTGACCTTCAAGGTCTACACCGACGACTCCGCCGCTTACCGTGACATTCAGGCCGGCAACCTCGACGTGATGGAATCCGTCCCGGCTGCCTTCACCAAGACCTTCAAGACCGACAAGAAGGTCCAGGCTTACTCCGAGGCCGGCTCCGTCATCCAGACCTTCACCATCCCGTCCTCCCTTGACCACTTCAAGAACGACGAGGAAGGCCAGCTGCGTCGTCAGGCCATCTCCATGGCCATCAACCGTGACCAGCTCATCGACAAGGTGCTCAACGGCAACGCCACCGCCGCCACCGAGTTCACCTCCCCGAAGACCCCGGGCTACTCCGACTCCCTCAAGGGTGCCGACAACCTGAAGTTCAACGCCTCCAAGGCCAAGGAACTGTGGGCCAAGGCTGACGCCATCTCCAAGTACGACGGCCAGCTCACCTTCTCCTACAACGCCGATGGTGGTGCCAAGCCGCTCTACGATGCTATCGTGAACCAGCTCAAGAACAACTTGGGCATCGACGCGGCCACCAACCCGATCCCGACCTTCCAGGAATTCCGTGACGCGGTCACCAACCGTCAGATGAAGGGCGCCTTCCGTACCGGCTGGCAGCCTGACTACCCGTTCGCCGAGAACTACCTGTGGCAGCTGTACTCCACCGCTGCTGCTGATGGCAACGGCTCCAACGATGGTGACTACAAGAACCCGGCCTTCGATGACCTGTGCAAGCAGGCTGCTGCCGCTTCCAGCACTGATGACGCCAACAAGCTGTACCAGCAGGCTGAGGAAATCCTCCTCAACGACCTTCCGGCCATCCCGCTGTACTACTCCAACGCCTCCGGTGTGGCTTCCCTCAACGTGAAGTCCGGCTACGCCTTCGATTGGCAGAACCTCCCGACCTACACCGAGATGTCCAAGAAGTGAGTCTGACTCACTGAACGGATACCGTTAGGTAGTTCGGAAATAAAGGGCGAGGATCGCAAGATCCCCGCCCTTTTTGTTGTGTGAGGGGGTGCTTGCTCACGCCATCGGGAACCAAGTTAAAGTATCCACTATCCGACCGCAACCATGGACATATCCACCAACATTGCCCAATCTCAAACCTTGCGTTAACGCAAATTTACATATCACAGTCCGGGCATGCGGTAAACTGTCGGAGTATTTATCGACCGGCGGGGGCGTACTATACCCTTTCTGGCCGGTCTAGGAAATAAGGAGCAACCGTATGGGTAAGTATCTTCTGCGACGCATTCTGCAGATGATTCCCGTGGTTCTCGGTACGACTCTTCTGGTATATGCCCTTGTATTCGCCCTGCCGGGCGACCCTGTCAAGGCCATGTTCGGAGACAAGCCCGTCAATGAGGCCGTCGCAGCCCAGATCCGCGCAGAATACCATCTCGACCAGCCGTTCATCGTTCAGTACTTTATCTACCTGAAGAATGCACTGACCCTGAACTTCGGCGATACCTTCGCCGGCCAGCCCGTTCTCGACGAAATCACCCGCGCCTTCCCGGTCACCATCAGGCTCGGCTTGATGGCGTTCGTGTTCGAGGCGATTTTCGGTGTCGTCTTCGGCATTATCTCGGGCCTCAAGAAGGGCAAGTGGTACGACACCGTCATCCTGATCGTCTCTCTGCTGCTTATTTCCGTGCCGACCTTCGTCACCGGCTTCGTCATGCAATATGTCTTTGGTATTCAGTGGGCGATATTGCCGGTGACGGCAGGCGCCGACCCCGGCTTCCTTGATCTGCTCATGCCGGCCATGGTGCTCGGTTCGGTGTCGATGGCCTATATCATCCGACTGACCCGCTCCGAAATCTCCTCCAACATCGCCGAGGATTACGTGCGCACCGCACGCGCCAAGGGCATGTCGAACGGTCAGGTCATGCTGCGCCACGTGTTACGTAACTCCCTGATTCCAGTCGTCACTTACCTCGGCCAGGACATCGGCGCCCTGATGGGTGGTGCCATGATCACCGAGCAGATCTTCAACATCCACGGCATCGGCTTCCTCACCTACCAGTCCATTCTGAAGGGCGAGGCAAACCTGGTGGTGTCCATCGTCACGTTGCTCATGCTGATTTTCGTAGTGTGCAACCTCGTTGTCGACATGCTGTACGCGGCCCTCGATCCGCGTATCCGTTACGCGTGATAGGGAGGAGTGAGTCACATGGCAAACGAAACCACTGAAAACGAGCTCAACGAGACCGGCGAGCCAGGAACCGAATACTTCATGGAAACCCTGCCCGGTCAGGACCGTTACGTAGCTCCTCTCGACGAGACCCCGTTGCAGGACGTCGATTCCGTCGACGAATCCGCACCGGCCACCAGCATGTGGGCCGACGCATGGCGAACCCTGCGCCGCAATCCGCTGTTCATCATCTCCGGGCTGCTGATCCTCTTCATCATCGTGGTGGCCATCGCCCCCGGTCTGTTCACCAAGCAGGATCCGAACGCCTGCGATCTGGGCAACTCCTTGAGCCCCGCCTCCGCTGGACACCCCTTCGGCTACGACCTGCAGGGCTGCGACGTGTACACCCGCGTGGTCTACGGCACCCGTACCTCACTGTCCGTCGGCGTGCTCTCCACGCTACTAGTCGTGATTGTCGGTACCCTGATCGGTGCCGTCGCCGGCTTCTTCGGCGGTTGGGTCGACGCGGTGCTGAGCCGTATCACCGACATCTTCTTCGCCCTGCCTATGCTGCTCGGCGCCATCGTGGTGCTCCAGATGTTCAAGACCTCCAAGTCCATCTGGAAGATCGTGCTGGTGTTGACGCTCTTCGGCTGGGTCGGCGTATGCCGTATCGCCCGAAGCGCCGTGCTGGAATCGAAGAACCTCGAATTCAACACCGCCTCCACGGCCCTCGGCTCCACGCCTGCCAGGAATCTGTTCCGCCATATCCTGCCGAACTCCTTGGCCCCGATCATCGTCATCGCCACCACTTCGCTGGCCTCCTACATCGTGGCCGAAGCAACCCTAAGCTTCCTTGGCGTCGGTCTGCCGACCACCACGGTGAGCTGGGGTGGCGATATCTCCAGTGCACAGACCAACCTGCAGACCGATCCGATGGTGCTGTTCTACCCGTCCGCCGCACTGGCCATCACCGTGCTTGCGTTCATCATGATGGGCGACGCCGTCAAGGACGCCCTCGACCCGAAGAGCCGTACGGCCTGAGTGAGGGGAGTGGAGAATCATTATGACTGACAACACCAACGCCAAGATGCTGGCTATGCAGAAAGAGCATGGTCCGCTGCTCGAGGTCAAGGATCTGGCCATCGACTTCACCACTGACACCGGCAAGCCGGTGCATGCGGTGCGCGACGCCAACTTCACCGTCTACCCCGGCCAGTGGGTGGCCATCGTGGGCGAATCCGGCTCCGGCAAATCCACCTCCGCCATGGCTGTGCTGGGCCTGCTGCCCGGCACCGGTCACGTGGTCAACGGCTCCATCAAGCTTGACGGCGAGGAAATCGCCGGCGCCAAGCAGAGCGAGTTCGACAAGCTGCGCGGCACCAGGATGGGCCTCGTGCCGCAGGACCCGATGAGCAACCTCAACCCGGTGTGGCGCATCGGCACCCAGGTCAAGGAAGCACTGAAGGCCAACAACATGGACGTGGACCATGAGAAGCGCTCCGCCCTCGCCAAGGCCCTGGCCGGCGACGAGGTCGAAGTCAAGGGCAACGACGACGAGACCTTCCTCGGTGCCAAGGAACTGCCCGAGCTCATGACCGAGGCCAAGAAGGCTTTGACCGAAGCCGGCGTGTCCGGCGAGGCCTTCGACAAGGCCGTCGCCCGCTTCACCAACGAATGGGTTCCGGGCTCCGAAACCCGTTGGCGCGTGGCCGACGACCTCATCAAGGCCGGCGTGGCCGACGATCAGGCCTGGTACCTCGCCAAGAAGTACGTCATCGGCTCCACAATGGATGACCGTATCGCGGGTCTGCTGTCCGAGGCCGGTCTGCCCGACGCCGCTACCCGTGCCCGTCAGTTCCCGCACGAGTTCTCCGGTGGTATGCGCCAGCGTGCGCTCATCGCCATCGGTCTGGCCTGCCGCCCTGACCTGCTGATCGCCGACGAGCCGACCTCCGCCCTCGACGTGACCGTGCAGAAGCGCATCCTCGACCACCTGCACATGCTCACCGACTCGTTGGGCACCGCCGTGCTGTTCATCACCCACGATCTGGGCCTTGCTGCCGAGCGCGCCCAGCACATTGTCGTGATGTACAAGGGTCAGGTCGTCGAATCCGGACCGTCCCTGGAAGTGCTCCAGCACCCGCAGCACCCGTACACCAAGCGACTCGTGGCCGCCGCCCCGTCGCTGGCCTCCCAGCGCATCATCTCCGCCAAGGAGCGCGGTGAGAACGCGGACGCCCTGCTCGATCACCACATCGCCGGCGAAAGCACGCTTGAGAAGAGCGAGCACATCATCACCGTCGACCACTTGACCAAGGAATTCAAGCTGCCCCGCAAGAAGGAGATGTTCAAGGCCGTCGACGACGTGTCCTTCTCCGTCAAGCGCGGCACCACCCTGGCCATCGTGGGCGAATCCGGTTCCGGCAAGTCCACCGTGGCGAACATGGTTCTTCACCTCCTGAAGCCCACTTCCGGCAAGGTGTTCTACGAAGGCCGCGACACCTCCACGTTCAAGGCCAAGGATCTGCTCGGTTTCCGCCGCCACGTTCAGCCGGTGTTCCAGAACCCCTACGGTTCGCTCGACCCGATGTACTCCATCTTCCGTTCCATCGAGGAGCCGCTGCGCATCCACAAGATCGGCGATTCCAAGTGGCGAGCCAACCGTGTCAAGGAACTGCTGGACATGGTCGAGATGCCGGCTTCCGTGATGGGCCGTTACCCGAACGAGCTTTCCGGCGGCCAGCGTCAGCGTATCGCCATCGCACGAGCCATGGCTCTGGATCCGGACGTCATCGTGTGCGATGAGGCCGTGTCCGCCCTCGATGTGCTGGTGCAGGATCAGGTGCTGCGCCTGCTCAACGATCTGCAGGCCGAAAAGGGCCTGAGCTACCTGTTCATCACCCACGATCTGGCCGTAGTCCGCCAGATCGCCGACGAGGTTGTGGTGATGCAGCACGGCAAGCTCGTGGAGCATGCCACCACCGACGAGGTCTTCGACCACCCGCAGAAGCAGTACACCCGAGACCTGCTCGACGCCATCCCCGGCGGCAAGCTCCAGCTCGGTTTGGACTGATAATCTGCGTTTGAGCGCATTGTATTGGGTTCTTTCCATCCGTGGAAAGAACCCAATATTCGTATGCGCAGGTTTGCATGATGGTTCGCGTGGGACGAAAGGCAAAAATTGGTGTTTTCCCGATGTTGTCCCACAAATTGTGGGACAACATCAACATCAATCGATGGACATGAGTGTTGTCCCACAGCAGATTTCTCACGAAGCCCGGAATTACGCCATTCTTAGTGTGGTCGATAATTACTCATGCTGTGGGGTGTGGGACGGCCCGCGAAAATCGTCGATTTTCGGATGTTGTCCCACGGAATACGTCATACCTCGTATGTGATCGTGAGTGGGGCGTGATCGGACCAGCGTTTGTCATACGTGGGAGCCTTGTCGATGACGAATCCGCGTGCGGTCTCCGCCAACTCGGGCGTGGCGAACTGGTAGTCGATTCTCCAGCCGACATTGTTGTCGAAAGCGCGCCCTCGCTGGCTCCACCAGGTGTATGGCCCCTGAATGTCGCCGGCCAACGAACGCATCACATCCACGAACTCGTATTCGTCCAGCCATTTGTCCACGTAGGCACGTTCTTCGGGCAGAAATCCGGCGTGCTTCTCATTGGCCTTGGCGTTCTTGATATCAAGCGGCGTGTGCGCGATGTTGAAATCGCCGCAGAGCACGGCCTGTTTGCCGCCATGCGCAGCCTCGTCCCGCAACGCGCCCATGCGCTTCAGCATCGTGTCCAGAAAACGGTACTTCTGTTCCATTTTGGTCGGATAATCGGTGTTGCCAGCATGCACATATACGGATGCCACGGTGATCGCGTAGCCCTCAGGCGTTTTGACATCGGTTTCGATCCAACGCCCTGAATCCACATCCTCGCTCAGACCTGGCAGCCCATATCGCTTGTCAAGCACTTCCAAGTCGGTGAGCAGTCCGACTCCCGCGCGGCCTTTCACCCGGCAGACCTCGTTCATGGCATGGAGGTTGGCCGGTGCCTCGATCTTGCCGGCGGTGGCGTATTCGAAACCAAATTCATCGAAAATAGAATCGACATCGTCTTGAGGCGCGCGAACCTCCTGTATGCACCAGACATCCGGCGCATGCTTGCCGGCCCAATCCTCGATGCCCTTGCGCTTGGCCGCACGAATGCCGTTGACGTTAGACGTGGTAATGGTGATGGTCATGCGGCCATACTATTTTGGCCTCCCTACGAATCGAACCGGACATCGGCGGCCGCGATGCTCAGCTTTCTCTAAGCCTGAGTGCTAGTGTTAGCAAGGTTGCAACCGTTACATGAAACGAGGAATTATGGGACTGTTCGGATTCGGCAAGAAGAAGAGCAAGAAGGAAGCCGAGCCGGCCGTTGAGCCTGTCGATGAAGACAAGGTGGCTGCCGCAGAAGCAAACGCTGCCGCAAAGGCCGAGAGCGCGGAGACCGTGCTCGCCGAGCCGGCCAGCGAATACCAGGGCCGCGGAGAAGAGCGAGGCCCGTGGGACGTCAATGATGAGGACGTGCCCGATTATGACGATTATCTGGATCTGGGCGCCTACTACCTGCCCTTCCTCCAGGGCATCCAGCTGCGTATCAAGGCCAACCGCGCCACCCAGCAAGTGCTTGGTTCCACCATCACCTTCGGCTCCTCCAGCCTGGAAATCGAAGCCTTTGCCGCACCCAAGACCCTGGGACTGTGGGATGACGTTCGCGGTGACCTGCTTGAAGCCAACAAGGCCGCTTCTGAAGTGGACGGTGTGTTCGGCACCGAACTGAAGCTGCCGGTCAATGTCAAGGGCGGCAAGACCGTGAACACGCGCATCGTTGGTGTGGACGGCCCGCGCTGGATGCTGCGTGGCATCTTCTCCGGCAAGGCTGCTATCGATCCGGACAGCCCGGAGACCGAGGCGCTGAACAAGTTCTTCGCCGGCATCGTCGTCGAGCGTGGCGAGGAGCCTTTGGCGCCGCGCGATCTGATCCCGATGCATCCGCCGGTCGCCCCCGCTGAGCGTAAGGCCGCCAAGGCCGCGGCCGAAGCCGGCGAGGCGAACGGCAAGGAACACTTCAAGGACATTCCGGACAACAAGCCGAAGGGCCCGTTGAGCCAGGACCAGCAGACCGAAGTGAAGACCACGCTGTCTCGCGGCCCGATGTTCTCCGAAGTTCGCTGATTTATAGGAAGAGACTTGGCAGACAACAAACGCACCGGCCTGTCCGCTCTAGCCGACGCCGGCAATGAAGGCGAGGATTTCTCCGTCATCGACGCCATCGGTGGCCCGCGTGGCGTCATCGAATCCATGCTGCCTGGCGTGGTGTTCGTCGTACTGTTCGTGGCCACGAGCAATCTGAATCTCACCATTGCGGTTTCGGCCGTGTTGGCGGTATTGCAGGTTATTGTGCGACTGATTCAGCGCCAGTCGGTAATGGGCGCGGTCTCTGGTCTGGTGGCGGTAGGCATCTGCCTGATTTGGGCATGGCAGACTCATGAGGCCCGCAATTACTACATCTTCGGATTCATTACCAATGCTGGCTATGCCGCGTTGCTTGCCGTGTCGCTGATTGCGCGCGTGCCCGGACTGGGTTTGGTCGTCGAATTCATCCGTAGCCTGCCCACCGAGCATTTCAAGGCATGGTTCCATGACTGGATGGACGACAAGGCCCTGAAACGCGCCTATATGATTGTCACCGGCCTGTGGGTCGGTCTGTTCCTGCTGCGGCTGGTGGTGCAGGTGCCGCTGTATCTGACCAACCATGTAGCTGCACTCGGCGTGACCCGCCTGCTCATGGGCATTCCGTTCTGGGCATTGGCGATTTGGGTGAGTTACCTCATTATTGCCACGCCGATGCACCGGCATAAGGTCGCGGCTAGGAAGATACAGACTGAAGTCGCTGTTGATGCCGAACTCGAACCGAGCGCAACCGGAAAGGACGATGATGCAAGCTGAAGTTCGTATCGAACGATACGCCGACCAAGGCCGCTGCGTGGCCCATATCGACGGTCGTGTGGTGTTCGTCCGCTTCGCCTTGCCCGACGAACTCGTGCGAGTCGAACTTGACGAGCCCCACGACCGGGACGACCGGTTCTGGACCGGCGAAGTCGTCGAGGTTCTCGAGCCGTCCGAAGACCGAGTCACCCCGGCATGGCCACTTGCCGGTCCCTTGGCGATGGGCGGGGGAGTGGGCGGCGCGGATCTCGTGCACGTCTCTTTGCCCGGCCAGCTCAAGTGGAAGGCCATCACCGTCTCCGAACAGATGAGCCGACTCGGCCATATCGACGTGGCCGTTCCCATCGAGCGCATGCCCGGCGACAAGGCAGCCGGCGGCCTCAATTGGCGTACCCGCATCGAAATGATTGCCGACGACAACGGCATGCCATCCATGCGCCGGCGCGGCACACACAACCGCGTGGCCATCGACACCATGCCGCTTGCCACGCGCACGCTGCTGGACGTCGCCAAGCGCGAACACGTGTGGGAAGGCGGCTTTGAACCCGGCTCCCAGATTCGTCTTTCCGTGCCCGAACCGCGCGGCGAGATCGTCGATACCGCGGCAGCAGACGACAATTACGCCGTACTTGTGGACGGCGAACTGCGCGCCGGCTCCCAGCTGCTCACCGAACAGGTGACCATCAACGGCACGACCTTCGACTATCAGGTTGACGCCAACGGTTTCTGGCAAGTGCATCGCCAAGCGCCGATCGCCCTCGGTACGCACGTGATCAACCTGGTCAACGGGCAGCTGCAGTCAGCGGCGGACGCCGTAATCTGGGATTTGTATTCCGGTTCCGGCCTGTTCACCCTGCCGCTGGCCACAATGACCGGTGAACGCACCCGCATGCTCAGCGTTGAAGGCGCGCGTGTGGCCGTCAAGAACGCCCAGCGCAATCTGCGCGCCATGAACCTGAACGACGTGGACGCCCGCGCGGGTGACGTCTCGCGCACGCTGGACCATGTGCCGGCGCATCTGGCCAAGCCGAATGTCGTAGTGCTTGATCCGCCGCGTGCCGGTGCTCGTGCCAAGGTCTGCCGCCAGATTGCCGCGGCCGGCGCATCCAGCGTGGTCTACATCGCCTGTGATCCCACCAGCCTCGCACGCGACACCGCGACACTCATCGGCGAAGGCTACGAGCTCAAAGACATCCGTGCCTTCGATATCTACCCGATGACCCACCATGTTGAGACGGTGGCCCTGTTTACCCGCTGACAGGTGAGCATATGACACGACGAATTCTCGGATTGCTGGCCTGCATGGCGGCTGTGTTGTCCCTGGCCGCCTGCACGCCGGCCGGTAGGGCGGTCGGCGATACCCAAGACAGCATGCCGGAAGTCGCCCACGATTCCACACATCCCACGGATGTCACAGTCGGCTTTGTGGGGTCGACTGACACCGCCGCAGACGAGTTCGTCATCAATGCGCTGTCTGATGACAAACTCAATGTCTACTATGCCTCGCTCGAAACATCCGCAAGCTCGGCAAACGCAACTGATGGTGTATCCGGTGAAACCGAATCTTCTGACGCCGGCACTACCAGCGAAAACGGTGCCGATAGTATGGATGCTCATACTGGCGTCGACAAGAATGCGGTCACCGCACAGCAGGGTGTTGCCGATTTCGTAGCTCGCGCGGTCAAAATCGTGGTTATCAGCGGCATCGACGTTACCGACGCCAACCGGGAGAGCTGGAACCAGACGTTGACCAATGCGCGTGAAGCCGGTATTCCAGTCGCTCTCATTGATCCAAAGCATGCGCCCGAAGATGAACTGCTGTACGCCGTCATCCTTCACCTCAACACCAACAGTGCCGATTCTGGCGACACTGCCGATACCAAGCCAATGACTATTACTGACGCCGTGCTCACCATCACGCGCGACGAACCCCACGAACGCGAGATCAAAGTCACCGTTTCCTGAGCCGAATCAGGCCCTTGAAGCTGAGAAAGCACCCTGAATCATCCCTGAGCCTTAGCGGATTGCGAAACAAGACGCGGTAGGCTGGAGAATATGAGTGCAACAACAGCCGTGGAAATGCCTGAGATCGGAGCGACCGGTCTTACCCCCAAAGAAGTGGTGCAGCGTATCGAAAGTGGCCAATCGAATGCGGTGAAAACATCCACCTCGCGTTCGGTTCAAGATATCGTGCGAGCCAACGTATTCACGCTGTTCAACGGCATCATCTTCGCCGCGATGGTACTGGTGCTGATCACCGGTTCCTGGAGGGACGCGGTGTTCGGTTTCGTCATCATCATCAACACGGGCATCGGCATCGTCACCGAACTCAGGGCCAAGCGCACGCTGGACAGGCTTTCCATCCTTGTGGCCTCCGAATTCCTCGTGCATCGTGACGGCAGGGACGTGGAGGTGCCCCACAACGAGATCGTGCTCGACGACCTGCTGTGGATCCGTGCCGGCGAACAGGTGCCGGCCGACGGGCAGATCATCCAGACCTGGGGACTGGAGCTTGACGAGTCCATGCTCACCGGCGAATCGCGTACCGTGCGCCACAAGGTGGGGGAGCAGGTGTATTCCGGCGCCACCGCGGTCTCCGGCATGGCATTGGTCAAGGTCAATGCGGTCGGCAGCCATTCCTACGCCGCCACGCTCACCGCGCAGGCCAAGGTATACAAGAAAACCGTGTCCGACCTGAACAAGGGCATCAACACGATTCTGAAATTCATGACCTTCCTCGTGGTACCGCTGTGCATTCTGCTGATTCTTTCGCAGATTCATACGGTCGGCGGTTGGGGCACGGCACTCTCCACCGGCGAATGGCGGCAAGCCGTGGTTTCCGCGGTCGCCGGCGTAGTAGGCATGATTCCCGAAGGCTTGGTGCTGCTGACTTCGCTGAACTTCGCGGTGGCCGCCATGCGTCTCGCCCGTCACAATACGCTGGTGCAGGAGCTTGAATCCGTGGAGACACTGGCTCGCGTGGACGCGCTGAACCTCGATAAAACCGGCACGATCACCGATGGCGGTATCGCCTTCAACCGGCTCGTGATGCTCGATTCCGCCAATGCGGCTGCGGAACAGGCAGCCACGCAGGCCCTCTACGACTGCTGCAACGAAGAGCAGCCCAACGGCACCGGCCAAGCCGTACTCGCCGGGCTCAAGGCCCAAGGATATGGGGCAGGTGCGGTTGAGTCTCGTGTCCCGTTCTCTTCGGCGCGCAAATGGAGTGCGGTGCGTAAATCCGGCGAGACCTGGTACATGGGAGCGCCGGAGGTGATTATTTCTGCGCTTGAGGGTGACTATTCGTCGGTGTTGCAGCAGGTTAACGAGTATGCCAATGACGGCAACCGTGTGTTGCTGGTTGCGCGGTCTACAGCTCCCCTCTCCGAGGGGAGCTGTCGCCAAAAGCGACTGAGGGGAGCAGTTGAGGGAGCCAATGTCTCGGACGGCCGGCAACTGGATGTGCAGGCTGAGCCGGTGGCGTTGGTGTTGTGCTCTGAGAAGATTCGCGAGGACGCCGAGCGGACGCTCGCTTGGTTCCGTGAGCAGGGTGTGCGCTGTCGTGTGATTTCCGGTGACAATCCAGTGACCGTGGGTGCCATCGCCCGCAGAGTGAAACTGACAGGCGACCATGAGCCGGTGGCGATGGACGCGCGCGAACTGCCCGAGGACGTGAACGAACTGGCCCGCGTGCTCGAAAACGTCGATGTGCTCGGCCGCGTGCTGCCTGACCAGAAGAAGGCCATCGTGCAGGCGTTGCACACGCAGAACCACGTGGTTGCCATGACCGGCGACGGCGTCAACGACGCGCTCGCCATCAAGGAGGCGGACCTCGGCATCGCCATGGGCAATGCGGCGCCCGCCACCAAGGCCGTGGCCCAGGTGGTGCTGGTGGATTCGAAGTTCTCGCACCTGCCGGACGTCGTGGCGCGGGGCCGTCAGGTCATGGCCAATATGGAGCGCGTGGCCAGCCTGTTCCTCGTCAAAACCGTGTACTCCGCGCTGATCTCGCTCGGCGTAGTGCTGACGCAAATCCCATACCCATACCTGCCGCGCCATATCACGTATATCGGCGCTCTCACCATCGGCATGCCCGCGTTCATTCTGGCGCTCGCGCCGAACACGCGCCGCTATATTCCGGGATTCCTCAAGCGCGTGGTCACGTTCGCGCTGCCGGGCGGCATCGCCACTGCGCTGTCGGTGCTGCTGGCCGCTTGGGTGCTGCCGCCGGTCATGGGCTGGAACGTGACCGGCGATGCCGCGGACCTGTCCGCCCTGCGCGCCACCAGCGCCATCATCCTGTTCGCGATGGGCGTGTTCGTGCTGGCCCGCGTGGCCAGACCACTCAACGGTTGGCGTGGCGTGCTGGTGGCGGTGTTCGCGGCGGCGGGCGTAATCGGCGCGTTCGTCCCGTTCGTGGCGAACTTCTTCGCCCTGATTCTGCCGACCGGCGCCACGATGGTGGCCACGCTGATCGCGTTGGCCGGTTCCGCGCTGATCTTCGCGCTGTGCCTGTGGCTGGCGCCGCTCGTGCGCGGACTGACGGGCAAGCTCTCGCGTCGGCATTGAGACGGCGGCGCGATTGTCTCATACTTCAAGCCGACACGCCAGAGCCTCGGTAACGTGCCCGTACCATGTGTAGCGGATAATCAGCGGCATCATAAGCCGATTCATGATTTCGGAGGAAGCATGTCCTTACGCGACGACCAGCTGGCTACCCTCAAGGCAGCCGGCAAGGACTTCGATTACTACAACATCGCCAATCTCGACGGCATCGATCATCTGCCGTACTCGCTGAAGGTACTGGTCGAGAATCTGGTGCGCAACATCGACGGTGCCAACATCACCGACGAGCACGTCAAGACCCTGCTCGACTGGGATCCGAACGCCGAACCCAGCCACGAAATCCAGTTCACGCCGTCCCGCGTGATCATGCAGGACTTCACCGGCGTGCCCTGCATCGTGGACCTCGCCACCATGCGTGACGCGGTCAAGGACCTCGGCGGCGACCCGGAGGTCATCAACCCGCAGGTCCAGTCCGACATGGTCATCGACCACTCCGTGCAGATCGACAAGTACGGCATCGCCGACGCGGTCCAGCAAAACATGGACATCGAGTACCAGCGCAACGGCGAACGCTACCAGTTCCTGCGCTGGGGTCAGCAGGCATTCAAGAACTTCCGCGTGGTGCCGCCGGGAACCGGCATTATCCACCAGGTCAACATCGAATACTTGGCCAAGGTGGTCATGAGCAAGGCCGAGGCCAACGGCAACGCGCTCGCCTACCTCGACTCCTGCGTGGGCACCGACTCGCACACCACCACCGAAAACGGTCTGGGCGTGCTCGGCTGGGGCGTCGGCGGCATTGAAGCCGAGGCCGCCATGCTCGGCCAGCCGATCTCCATGCTCGTGCCGCGCGTGGTCGGCTTCAAGCTCACCGGCTCCATCCCGGAGGGCGTTACCGCCACCGATGTGGTCCTGACCATCACCGACATGCTCCGCAAGCACGGCGTGGTCGGCAAGTTCGTGGAATTCTACGGCGAAGGCATCGCCTCCGTGCCGCTGGCCAACCGCGCCACCATCGGCAACATGGGCCCCGAGTTCGGCTCCACCTGCGGCATCTTCCCGATTGACAACGTCACGCTCGACTACCTGCGCCTGACCGGCCGCTCCGAAGAACAGGTCGCGTTGGTCGAAGCCTACGCCAAGGCCAACAAGCTGTGGGGCGACGCTTCCGACCCGGATTACGTGGAACCGCAGTACTCCGAATACGAGGAACTCGACCTCGGTACCGTGGTGCCGTCCATCGCTGGCCCGAAGCGCCCGCAGGACCGCATTCTGCTGTCCGAAGCCAAGAGCATGTTCGAGAAGACCGCCCCCGCCTACGAGACCGAGAAGACCGTCAAGGATCCGGTGGCCGTGTCCACCGACTTCCGTGGCGATTTCGACATCGAAAACGGCGACGTGGCCATCGCCTCGATCACCTCATGCACCAACACCTCCAACCCGTCCGTGATGATCGCCGCCGGCCTGATCGCCCGCAACGCACATGCCAAGGGCCTTAAGCCCAAGCCCTGGGTCAAGACCTCGCTGGCTCCCGGCTCGCAGGTCGTGGCCGACTACCTCAAGGCCGCGGGGCTGCAGGACGACCTCGATGCACTCGGCTACCAGCTCGTCGGCTTCGGCTGCGCCACCTGCATCGGCAACTCCGGCCCGCTGC
>ENA-OPAA01000338-OPAA01000338.1-human-gut-metagenome-genome-assembly--contig:-NODE-338-length-32771-cov-3.362300_pt1 | contig 32771 bp, 27 predicted proteins | sample MGYA00241049_ERZ501414 | MGnify/ENA primary metagenome ERZ501414 (study PRJEB25962, sample SAMEA2042520) | human gut metagenome | biome: human gut; feature: human-associated habitat; material: faeces... | reverse complement strand
TGGCAACGTTACAAAACATTAGGTCGAAAGGACCTCTATTGGTGATTGTTATCGGTTTGGCGCTGTTTGCTTTCATCGCGGGTGACGCGTGGAAGGTGATGCAACCGCACCAGGCACATGACGTAGGTGAGGTGAACGGAGATGCTCTTTCCGCTCAAGAGTATCAGAATCTGGTAGAAGAATATACCGAAGTGATAAAACTCTCCCGTGGAGTGACTGCACTGAACGACGAACAGACCAATCAGGTGCGCGACGAAGTATGGCGTTCCTACGTTAATAACAAACTGGTTGAGAAAGAAGCAAAAGCATTGGGACTGACAGTTTCTGCTGCTGAAATTCAGGATATCCTGAAAGCAGGCGTGCATCCGTTGTTGCAACAGACTCCTTTCCGCAACCCGCAGACCGGTGCTTTCGATAAGGATATGCTCAATAAGTTCCTGGTAGATTACGCTAAAATGAACGAATCTCAGATGCCGGCTCAGTATGCAGAACAGTACAACAACATGTACAAATACTGGTCATTCATCCAGAAGACATTGGTTCAGAGCCGCCTGGCAGAAAAATATCAGGCATTGGTAGCAAAAGCGCTTCTCTCTAATCCGGTAGAAGCACAGGACGCTTTCGACGCAAGAGTGAATCAATATGACTTGTTGATGGCTGCCGTTCCTTATTCTTCTGTAGTAGATTCTACAATCGTTGTGAAAGAATCGGAACTGAAAGACCTTTATAACAAGAAGAAAGAACAGTTCAAGCAATATCAGGAAAGCCGTGATATCAAGTACATTGATGTTCAGGTGACTGCAAGTGCGGAAGACAGAGCTGCTATCCAGCAGGAAGTAGACGAAGCTACTGCACAGTTGGCTACTACAACAGATGACTATACTTCTTTTATCCGCTCTGTAGGCTCGGAAGCTCCTTATGTAGACTTGTTCTATAATAAAACAGCTTTCCCGTCAGATGTAGTTGCCCGTCTGGACTCTGCATCCGTTGGTTCTGTTTATGGTCCGTACTATAATGGTGCCGACAATACTATTAATTCATTCAAAGTGGTTGCAAAAACAGCTGCTGCCGACTCAATCGAGTTCCGTCAGATTCAGGTAGTTGCCGAAGATGCTGAAAAGACGAAGACTTTGGCCGACAGCATCTACAATGCTATTAAGGAGGGTGCCAGCTTTGCTGAAGTTGCGAAGAAATACGGTCAGACCGGTGAGCCTACCTGGATTTCTTCTGCTAATTACGAAGGCGCACAGATTGACGGTGACAACTTGAAATATATTACTGCTGTCACTACTTTGGGACAGAACGAGCTGACCAACTTGGCGTTGGGACAGGCAAATGTCATTTTGCAGGTAACCAACAAGAAGGCTGTCAAGGATAAATATAAGGTAGCCGTTATCAAGCGTCCGGTAGAATTCAGTAAGGAAACTTACAGTAAGGCATACAATGAGTTCAGCCAGTTTATTGCTGCAAACAATACTTTAGAGAAAATGATTGCCAATGCGGAAGATGCTGGTTATAAGTTGCTGGATAGAGCCGACTTGTACAGCTCTGAACATGGTATCGGTGGTATCAGAGGTACCAAAGATGCTTTGAAATGGGCGTTTGAGGCAAAAGCCGGTGAAGTTTCCGGTTTGTACGAATGTGGCGAGAGCGACCATATGCTGGTAGTAGGTGTTGCAAGTATTGTTCCTGAAGGCTATCGCCCACTGGCTTTGGTAAAAGACCAGTTGAGAGCTGAAATTCTCCGTGACAAGAAAGCAGAGAAGATTATGGCTGATATGAAGGCTGCCAATGCAACTTCGTTCGAGCAGTATAAGAATATGGCAAATGCTGTCAGTGATTCTGTAAAGCACGTTACTTTCTCTGCTCCTGCCTATATCCCGGCATTGCGTAGCAGCGAACCTCTGGTAGGCGCATACGCTTCTATTGCCGAAGTGAACAAGCTGAGTGCTCCTATCAAGGGTAATGGTGGTGTATTCGTTCTGCAACCTTATGCAAAAGAGAAACTGAACGAAACATTCAACAAGGAAACTGAAGAGGATAACTTGGCCAACATGCATGCACGCATGGCAAGCCAGTTCATCAGTGACTTGTATCTGAAAGCCAACGTAAAAGACCAACGTTATTTATTCTTCTAAGAATAGAAAAAATATATTGAAAAGCCGTCCGGTACTTCCGGGCGGCTTTTTCATTGTCTGTACATTTCATTTTCTACACTCTCCGTTGTCTTTGTGCAACTTTATTCCTACCTTTGCATTCTTGAAAGAGTTTTGTTTTAATGAAAAACGATATGCAGAAACGACCTCTATTGGGCTTGACGCTCTCTGAATTGCAGAATGTGGTGAAGAATCTGGGAATGCCCGGTTTCTCTGCCAAGCAGATAGCTTCCTGGCTGTATGACAAGAAGGTGATTTCTATAGACGAAATGAGCAATCTTTCGTTGAAGCATCGGGAATTGCTGAAAGAAATCTATGAGGTAGGTGCCAAAGCGCCGGTAGATGCCATGCGCTCTGTAGACGGTACGGTGAAATACTTGTACCGGGCAGGCGAGGGACATTTTGTGGAAGCTGTCTATATACCCGACGAAGACCGGGCTACGCTTTGTGTCTCCTCCCAGGTGGGCTGCAAGATGAACTGCAAATTCTGCATGACCGGCAAGCAGGGTTTTACCGCCAATCTGACATCTAACCAGATTATTAACCAGATCAATTCGTTGCCCGAAAGGGACAAGCTGACCAATGTGGTAATGATGGGTATGGGCGAACCACTTGATAATCTGGACGAGGTATTGAAAGCGCTGGAAATAATGACCGCCTCTTATGGGTATGCGTGGAGTCCCAAGCGTGTTACACTTTCTTCTGTGGGACTGAAGAAGGGCTTGCTGCGTTTTATTGAGGAATCGGATTGCCACCTGGCTATCAGCCTTCATTCGCCGATACCTTTGCAACGCCGCGAGCTGATGCCGGCAGAGAAGGCGTTCTCCATCACGGAGATTGTAGAATTGTTAAGAAACTATGATTTTAGCAAACAGCGCAGACTATCTTTTGAATATATTGTTTTCAAAGGAGTGAATGACTCGTTACCGTATGCAAAGGAACTTCTGAAGCTGCTACGTGGGTTGGACTGCCGGATTAACCTGATTCGTTTTCATGCCATACCTGGGGTGAATCTTGAGGGAGCCGATATGGAAACCATGATTGCGTTCCGTGATTATCTGACTTCTCACGGTCTGTTTACCACTATACGGTCGTCGCGTGGAGAGGATATATTTGCCGCTTGTGGCATGTTGTCCACTGCCAAGCAGGAGGAGAATAAAGAAGAATTAATATAAATTATTAACTTAGGTAGGGAGGATATTACGCATTCTTCGTAGCTTTGTGAAAAACTAAAATGATAGAGATATGAGAAAGCACTTGTTTTATTTAAGTATGGTTCTCGTACTGACACTTTTTTCCGCCTGCGGTGGTGGTAAAAAGGGTGTGTTTACTCCGACCTCCAGCGGTCGTGCGTATGAAGTTCTGGTAGTGGTGGAGCCCGGCTTGTGGGAACGTCCTGCCGGTAGGGCGCTTTTCGATGTGCTTGATTCTGATGTTCCGGGGCTTCCCCAGTCAGAACGTTCATTCCGAATCATGTATACTGCCCCTTCCAATTATGATGCCACTTTAAAACTGATTCGCAATATCATTATTGTCGATGTGAATAAGGATCTCTATACCCAGCCTAAATTCAAGTATGCAAGGAATGTGTATGCCGCTCCTCAGTCTATTCTCACTATTCAGGCGCCGGACGAGGTTTCGTTCGAGAAATTTGTGGAGGAGAACAAGCAGGTAATCATCGATTTCTTTACCCATGCGGAAATGAACCGTCAGATTTCAGTATTGAAGGACAAGCATAGCGACTATATAGCAACGAAGGTGAAAAGCCAGTTCGATTGCGATGTATGGGTGCCGGGCGAACTGACATCTACCAAGGAGGGGGAGAACTTCTTCTGGGCAGGTACGAATGCGGCTACCGGTGATCAGAACTTTGTAATCTACTCTTATCCTTATACGGATAAGGATACGTTTACTAAAGAATATTTTGTTCATAAACGCGATTCTGTGATGAAAATCAATATCCCGGGTGCCCAAGAAGGTATGTATATGTCGACGGATTCTCTGATGACCGATGTACGTCCCATCAGTGTGCAGGGAGACTATGCACTGGAGGCCCGCGGCTTGTGGCGTGTGAAGGGTGATTTCATGGGTGGTCCGTTCGTATCGCATGTACGTTTGGACAAAGCCAATCAGCGTATAATTGTATCTGAAATATTTATTTATTCACCTGATAAAATGAAACGTAATCTGGTGCGTCAGATGGAGGCTTCGCTCTATACCTTGAAACTGCCCGGCAGTAAGCAGGAAGGTGAGGAGATTCCGGTAGGTGTAACCGCAAAAGATACTACTAATAATAAGTAATAAAAATGGAAGATAACAAAATAAGAGTCGGCATTACACAAGGCGACATTAATGGTGTAGGGTATGAAGTGATTTTAAAGACGTTTGCAGACCCGGTGATGCTGGAATTGTGTACGCCGATTATCTACGGTTCGCCTAAAGTGGCAGCTTATCATCGTAAATCATTGGACTTGCCTGCCAACTTCAGTATCGTCAACTCCGCTTCCGAAGCGGCTCCCAATCGCTTGAGTGTAGTGAACTGTACGGATGATGAAGTAAAGGTTGAGTTTTCTAAACCTGACGTTGAAGCTGGTAAAGCTGCACTTGGTGCACTGGAAAAAGCCATTGAGGAATATAAGGAGGGGATGATAGACGTGATTGTCACAGCTCCCATCAACAAGCACACCATCCAGTCGGAGGAGTTCGCCTTCCCCGGACATACGGAGTATATAGAGCAGAAATTGGGAGATGGCGAGAAGGCCCTTATGATTCTGATGAAAGATGACTTCCGGGTAGCATTGGTGACCGGACATATTCCCGTTAAAGAGATAGCCGGAAGCATCACCAAAGAACTGATACAAGAAAAACTGAAGATATTCAACCGCTCCTTGAAGCAGGATTTTGCTATCGGCGCACCGCGTATTGCAGTGCTTTCACTGAATCCGCATGCAGGAGATGGTGGATTGCTGGGAACTGAAGAGCAGGAGATTATCATTCCGGCCATCAACGAAATGGCTGCTAAGGGTATGCTTTGCTATGGTCCTTATCCGGCAGACGGGTTTATGGGCTCAGATAACTTTATCCATTTTGATGGTATCCTGGCCATGTATCACGACCAGGGGCTGGCACCGTTCAAGGCATTGGCTATGGACGAGGGCGTAAACTATACTGCCGGCTTGCCGGTGATACGCACTTCGCCTGCTCATGGAACGGCCTACGATATCGCCGGGAAAGGAATTGCCTCTGAAGATTCGTTCCGGCAGGCTATCTATGTGGCTATAGATGTGTTCCGTAACCGCCAGCGTGAGAAAGAGGCACATGCAAATCCGCTGCGCAAGCAATATTACGAGAAACGTGACGATAGCGACAAACTGAAACTCGATAGTGTAGAAGAAGATTTGTAGAATGACAAAAGCGGAAATACAACAAGTAAAATTACGTTTTGGCATCATCGGCAATAACGAAGCGCTGATGCGTGCCATTGATATCGCTATCCAGGTAGCGCCTACCGACTTGTCTGTACTGATTACTGGAGAGAGTGGTGTGGGAAAGGAGAGCTTTCCGCAGATAATACACCAATACAGCCGGCGCAAGCATGGACAGTACATTGCCGTGAATTGTGGGGCCATTCCCGAAGGAACGATTGATTCGGAACTGTTTGGCCACGAAAAAGGTGCATTCACGGGGGCTATCGGTGAACGGAAGGGGTATTTCGGTGAAGCCAACGGCGGAACAATCTTCCTTGATGAAGTCGGCGAATTACCTTTGCCTACCCAGGCACGCTTGCTGCGTGTGCTTGAGAGCGGTGAATTCATCAAGGTAGGTTCTTCTAAGGTGGAAAAGACCGATGTGCGTATTGTTGCCGCTACCAATGTAAACTTGACACAGGCCATTGCTGACGGACGCTTTCGTGAAGACTTGTATTACCGTTTGAACACAGTACCTATTCAGGTTCCTCCATTGCGCGAACGCGGTGAAGACGTGGTGCTGCTGTTCCGCAAATTTGCTTCGGACTTTGCGGAGAAGTACCGTATGCCTGCCATTCAGCTGACGGAAGACGGCAAGCAAGTATTGCTGAGCTACTCATGGCCGGGTAATGTGCGCCAGTTGAAGAATATCACCGAGCAGATATCCATCATTGAGACCAATCGTGAAATCAATGCATCCATACTGAAGGGCTATCTGCCTGAGCAGAACAATATGCAGCGCCTGCCTGCCTTCTTTGGAGTGAAGGAGGACAAGAGCTTCGGAAGTGAACGGGAAATTCTCTATCAGGTTCTGTTTGATATGCGTCAGGATGTAACGGACTTGAAAAAGCTGGTGCATGAGATTATGGCTGAAAGGGGAACGGTATCCAATCCGACGGTTGCCACATCTACCTATTATGCGCCGGTCACTCCGGCGGTGGTACCTCCGGTGACATCCAGTGTCCCTACTATTATACATCCTTCGGTGAAGCCGGTTACTCCAGTGGACGATGACTTCCAGGATACGGAAGAATATGTGGAGGAGTCACTCTCCCTGGATGAAGTGGAGAAAGAAATGATACGTAAAGCGCTTGAAAAACATCACGGCAAGCGTAAGAGTGCGGCTCAGGATTTGAATATCTCTGAGCGTACGTTATACAGAAAGATAAAAGAATATGGATTGGATTAAAAAAGCGGCATTTGCTTCCTTGTTGGTAAGCTTGTTATTTCTGGTGAATTCATGTAGTATGAAGTTGGGACTTGCTCCGATAAGCTCTATTGACTATACAAAGGTAAAAACGATTTCCATTGCCGATTTCCAGAACCGGGCAGAGTATGTATATGCACCGTTGGCAACAGAGTTTAATCAGAAAATGAAGGATATGTTCATTCAGCAGACTCGCCTGCAATTGGTGAACTCCGGAGGAGACTTGGACATAGACGGAGAAATAACCGGTTACAACCAATATAATGAATCGGTGGATGCCAGCGGTTTCTCTTCGAAGGTGAAGGTGACACTGACAGTTAACGTGCGCTACACCAATAACACGAACCATGAGGAGGACTTTGAACAGCAGTTCTCGGCTTTCCAGACCTATGATTCCTCACAATTGTTGACCGATGTGCAGGACCAGCTGATAACCCTGATGGTGAAGGACATTGCTGAACAGATTTTCAATGCAACTATAGCTAACTGGTAAACTCATGACGCCTACCCATTTGCAACAATGGATTCAGCATCCCGAGACGCTGAATAGGGATACTTTGTACGAGCTTCGCACATTGGTGGCACGCTATCCTTATTTCCAGTCGCTCCGTTTGCTCTATCTGAAAAACCTCTATCTGCTGCACGACATCAACTTTGGCGCGGAGCTGCGCAAGGCTGTGTTGTATGTGGCAGACCGTCGTGTGTTGTTTTACTTTATAGAGGGTGACCGCTATACTTTGAAATCCCGGAAGGTCTCGTCGCTGTTTTCCGGCGATTTGGAGAAAGAGCCGAGTGTGGACCGTACCCTTTCCTTGATTGACGCATTTCTGGCTACTGTTCCCGAAGAGCATTCACAGCATACAGAGCTGGATTATGCGGTGGATTATACGGCCTATTTAATGCAGGAAGAACCTGGTGTAGATGCAGAAAATGAGCAGGAAGTACCTAAACTGCGCGGACATGAATTGATAGATGACTTTATCCAAAAGAGTGAGTCTTCGGATGCCTCGGATACGAGAAGGGAGTTTCTTGTAGAGAAGGAGGAAGAGACTGAAGAAGAGGAAGAGCGCTCCGTATCGCCGGTAACGGAAGAATTGGACGATAGCTGTTTTACGGAAACTTTAGCCAAAATCTATATAAAACAGCACAGATATGACAAGGCACTTGAAATTATTAAAAAATTAAGTTTGAATTATCCAAAAAAAAATGCTTACTTTGCAGACCAAATCAGATTTTTGGAGAAATTGATTATTAACGCTAAATCAAAATAACAAAATGTATTTATTATTAGTTATCTTAATGCTGATTGCATCTGTGCTGATGTGCTTCATTGTATTGATTCAAAATTCTAAAGGAGGCGGTCTGGCATCAGGCTTTTCATCATCCAACCAAATTATGGGTGTGCGCAAGACTACGGATTTTTTGGAAAAAGCAACTTGGACTCTGGCAGCTGTCATGGTAGTCTTCAGTATTGTTTCTGCTTACACTATTCCTTCTTCCACAGGTAAGGGCGGTGATGTGATTCTGGAACAGGCGCAACAAGAAGAAAAAACTAATCCTTATAACATGCCCGTAGGTACAGAAGCTCCGCAATCGGAGGCCCCTGCAGCTACAACTCCGGCTGAAGCTCCTGCTCCTGCAGCAGAAGCCCCAGCAGCAGAATAAGATAAGGATATTGCGGATGACTCCCGCTTGGAAAAATAAGAGAAAGGTTGATACTGAAAAGGTGTCAACCTTTTTTCGTTTTAATGAAGTATTTATTTACCTTTGTCAGCAATTTATGCAATCTGATTAATAAATTGAAATCCAAATAGTACAATGACAGAACAACTCAAACTTAAATTGAATGATTCCAAGGCTACCCGTTGGGGGGCATTGGTGATTGTTGCCTTCACGATGATGGCAGCTTATTATGTAAACGACGTGGTAGCACCGTTGAAGACAATGTTGGAAACGGACTTGGCTTGGTCGAGTACCGATTTCGGATTCTTTACCGGTGGTTATAGTTTTCTGAATGTTTTTTTCCTGATGTTGATTTGGGGAGGATTAATCCTCGACCGCTTTGGTATCCGTTTCACCGGAAAGCTGGCAACTATCCTGATGGTAGGTGGTACAGCACTTGAATACTATGCAATGACGGGACTTGCCGGTGCCGACGCGACTTTATTCGGAATCAATGAAATATTTGGCTATAAAACGGGTGTGTTTGTTGCTTTTGCCGGTTATTCCATTTTTGGAGTAGGAGCGGAGGTCGCCGGTATTACAGTTTCCAAAATCATAGCCAAGTGGTTTAAGGGGAAAGAGCTTGCCACGGCTATGGGGGTACAAGTCGCTTTAGCACGTATCGGTTCGCAAGCCGGTTATGCCGTAGCCATTCCTTTGGCCCGCGCTTTCGGTATTTCCACACCGGTGTTGTTGGGTTTGGTTCTGTTGTTGGGCGGTATGATTGCTTTCTTCATCTTTGCAGTGATGGACAAGAAGCTGGACAAACAGATGGAAGCTGCTGCCATTGCTGCCGGTACGGAAGATGAGGAAGAGAAGTTCTCTTTTAAGGATGTGAAGAATATTCTGGTCAATCCCGGTTTCTGGCTGATAGCATTGCTGTGTGTATTGTTCTACTCTTGTGTATTCCCATTCCAGAAGTTTGCTTCCGAGTTGATGATTATCAAATACGGTATCAATGAGAATGTGGCCGGTACATTTGCCGGACTTCCGGCATTGGGAGCGCTGATTCTGACTCCGGTCTTTGGTGGTTTCATTGACAAGCGAGGTAAGTCCGCATCTATCATGCTGCTGGGCTCGGCCATGCTGATATGTGTGCATTTCATTTATGCTATTCCCGATATAAACTATTGGCTGGTAGCTATTGTGCTGATGATAATTTTGGGTATCGCTTTCTCGCTGGTACCTTCTGCCATGTGGCCGGCTGTGGCCAAGATATTCCCGGTAAGCCAGTTGGGTACGGCATACGCATTGATTTTCTTTATCCAGAATATCGGTCTTTGGGGTATTCCTACATTGATAGGGTGGGTGCTTGATGCCTATTGTATATCCGGCAAGAAACCAGATGGAACGAATATGTATGACTATACGGTGCCTATGTGCATTTTTACCAGTATTGCCTGCTTGTCCCTTATAGTGGCTCTACTGCTGAAGAAGGCAGACAAGAAGTATGGTTATAAGCTGGAAGAGCCTAATATTCAGAAATAATAGGAAAAGCGGATACCGTATGATGGAAATACCCGAAGGAAAAGTAAGTCTGTTGGACGCTGTTCCGGTCCGCTGTGGACATATAACAACCGAATGGGAAGGTGAGTGCGCCGTACTCGCCTACCCACGGTTTAAATACGAATGGATGCGTCGTTTTTTATTGCCGAAGGGGATGTCTCCTGACATCCATGTGAGGCTGGAAGAACACGGTACAGCTGTCTGGAATCTGATAGATGGACATCGTACCGTGCGCGAAATCATCTATCTACTTGCCAGGCACTTTGGGGAGGAAGAGAATTATATTCCCCGGGTCACCGCCTACGTAATGCAGTTGCGTAAGGATGGATTTATCCAGTTGACAATCCGGAATTAGAATTCCTTTATTCCCTATCCACTTTTATCAATCCTCCCGTTGCCGTATCAAACAGCACTTTGATGGTAGAATTCTTGTTGAACAGTACCGGTGCGAGGTATTCTACGGTGCCGAATTGGGTAATGGGAAGTTGGTCGTCAAACAATTTCTTATTGTTATACACCAATGTCACTTGTGCCTTGCCCGGAAGGTTATAGGCTACACCGTCCACTTTCTTTTTGCCTTCCTCGGTGGCAGATACATCGGGACTTTTGAGGTCGGTGACGCTGATATAATACGGTTCACCGGCAAGGTCATTATTGGCCACCACTCCCAGCTTTCGGGAAAAACGGAAAGCCACTTCATCTTTCATCTCTTTAGGCGTCAGCCGGATGGTGAATGTCTTGGGTTCTTTCTTTATTTTGCCCGAGAACATTTCCGTCATAGCCGTTTCCTGCTGGTTCAGATTGTCAAGCATCAGCTTGAGTTGAGCGCCGTCCTTGGGCATATTGTCTGCTTCGCCGCGCAGGAGGGCATTCTTGCTTTCGCGGATGCTGTATATTTCCTTAGCCACCAGCTCGGCCATCTTGGCACTGGAGTTGGACATCAGTATTTCTTCCGTCAGAAAACTGCGTGGGTCAATGCTGCTTTCGGTGGCTTTGGCTTCGGGCGTCTTGGCAGCAGGCTTGCCGCTGAACGGAATGTTGATGGAGCGGACAATTCCGTCTTCGGTAAGCTCCATAAGGGGTGCTACGGTCTTGTCTTTCATCTTCACGAAATAGACGTTGTCCTTATCCGGTACACCGGCTATGCGGGTTTCTATCTTATCCAGTGTCCAGAACTCCTCGGGTTCGGCAGACACGTTGTTGAGACGCAGATAGCGGTCGGCATATCTGCAAAATTCTCCGGGAGTGTAGGTATGCTTGGTGGCTTGCAATACGATTTCTATTTCTGTTTTGGGTAACATATAGGTCACTCCGTAGTCTTTGCCACGCATCACACCGGTGGTTACGTCTGTTTGCGCCAGGGCAGTGGTAGACAAGAACAGAGCTGAGAGCATCAATATATTCTTCTTCATAATGTACATTCGTTTAGACTGATTTAGCTAAGGGACAAAGTTAATGAAGTTATCTTTGCTAAATATTGCTTTATAAATTATTAACAGAGCTGACGAACTGTACGCAAACCGGCATGTCAACTACAATGTCCTGATGAGTATCTTCCAAGAGTCCGGTAACTTCGTTTCGTTTGTATACCTGAATGACATTGCTGTCGCGGCAGGCGGCAAGCAAGTATTTACCGTTGGGCGTGATGTTGAAGTTGCGGGGATGGATGCCGGTGGGCTGATAACCTACCTTTGCCAAGGTCCCATTTTCGGGATTCACGGCAAAGATGGCGATGCCGTCTTCTTTCAGACGGTTGCTGGCGTAGAGGTATTTCCCATCCGGACTGAGGTGGATGTCTGCACTTCCACGGGCGGCTACGGTGTCGGCTGTGATGGTCTGTATCTGTTCCAAGCAGCCGTCGTCGTAACTGAAGGCAATGACCTTACCGGACAGTTCGGTGATGAGATAGGCAAACTTCCCGTTAGGGCTGAATGTCAGATGGCGCGGGCCGGAATCTGCCTCAATGCCAACGGCTTCCAGAGAAGCATGAGGAATAGGGTTGTCGGGGTGCATCACAAAGCGCAGGATGCGGTCGGCACTGAAGTCGGTGGCAAAGATGTATTTTCCGTCCGGTGAAAAGACCGTGCAATGGATGTGGGGAGTGGCTTGCCGTATGGCGTCGGGACCGGTGGCAGAGCCTTGAAAGAGCGTGTCTGCAGGAGCCAAAGTGCCGTCTTTCTGTAAAGGAAAAACGGACATGGTTCCACCGCTGTAGTTGGCAGTCAACACTTCCCGGCCATTGGTGGCCACGTAGCAGGGGTCGGCGCCGAAGGTGGGAACGGTGTTCAGCAGGCGCAGTTCTCCCGTTTCCCGGTCGAAGGCAAGGGAGCTGAGGGCTGCTGTGCTGTCGTTCATTTCACTGACGGCATAGACAAATTCGCCATCTTCCGAGGGGACGAGGTAGGAGGGATTGGGCAATGCCGCTGAACTGAGCGGAACGGCTGTTCCCGTCTCCTGATTAAAGCGGAAGGTATAGATACCCTTGCTTGAGCCATTCGTGTAAGTACCTATTAGCATGGCGAGTTCGTCCTGGTCACCGTTAGTGCCCTTTGGAGAAGAGCCACATGCTGTCAAACCTAATCCGAGCATACAGAAAAGAAGTGTTTTCATTAATTTAATGTGTTAATGTGCTAATATGCTAATGTGCTAATTGGCTGCGCTGTATATGCTGCATGGTCATTGGTACATTAGCATATTGGCACATTAGCACATTAAAATTTAACTTCGGCAATACTGACGCGGTCATCGTTCAGCACGATGCGGAGGTCGCTGGCGGTAGTGCCTTTGAACGGATAGGAAATCAGTTTGCCGTATTCGCTGACGGTGCCCGAATATACGGTGAGGAACTGTCCGCCACCGCCCGAGAGCTGGATTTCGAAGGTTGCCGGCAGGTTGTTGTCACGTGTAAAGGCAATGGCAACTTTATCTACCTTGGCTCCGTTCTTCAAGGCAAAGGTAATATAATCTCCCTTATTTCCTTGCCATGCGGTATTGATTTTTTCGTCGAGCACGTTTTCGGCATCCTCTGGGTTGGTGCTGGCACTCACACGCTTTGCTGGTTTTTGGGCTTCAATGGCTTTGGCACGGGTCTGGTAGTCTTCTACGGTCAGCGTTCCGTTCAGGCGGATGTCTTCGGAAGAGGCGCCGGCCATGAGCACGAAGTCGCCGGGTTCCACCACCCATTTCATGTCGGTGTCCAGAAGCTCCAGGTGCTTATGGTCGATGGTGAAGGACAGCTCCTGGGCTTCGCCCGGTTCGAGGTGGATGCGCTGGAAGCCTGCAAGATTCTTTTCGTAGGTGGTGATGCTGCTCAGTACGTCGCGGATATAGAGCTGCACTACTTCATCTCCGGCACGTTTGCCGGTGTTGGTCACCTTCAGGCGGACGGTGGCAGACTCGTTCGGGGTGATGACTCGGGGGGTGATGTCGAGGTCGGAGTACTCGAAGGTGGTGTAGCTCAAGCCGTAACCGAAGGGGTAGAGTGCTCCGTTGATGCGTGACATGTTGCCCGTGGGCCCCGGATTCTTACCACCGTCTATCTGTGAAGAAGGCTTGCAGGGGAAGTTGAAGGGGATTTGCCCTACGGTCTTGGGGAAGGTCACTGTCAGCTTTCCACCAGGGTTGTAGTCGCCGAAGAGGATGTCGGCCAGGGCTGTTCCGCCTTTGGAGCCGGGATACCAGGCTTCGAGGATGGCGGGGACGAACTTGTCTGCCCAGTTGATGGAGAGCGGGCGTCCGTTGATGAGTATCAGTACGACGGGCTTGCCCGTGGCTTGTATGGCTTGAAGCAGTTGCAACTGCCGGCCGGGCAGGTCGAGGCTGGTGCGCGATTTGTTTTCGCCGCAGGTGCGTTGTCCGCCGCCCAATACTACGACGGCAACATCAGCTTGGCGGGCATTTTCTACGGCTTTGTCTATCTCGGCTTGCTCGTCGTCGGTCAGAGGATAGTCTATAATTTCACTTTCGGGCCAGTGGGCATCCACTAGGTCGCAGCCTTTGGTGTAGAGCACCTCTGCCTTGCCTTTTGTCTTTTCTTGAATGCCTTCCAGTACAGTGGTCACCTCTACGGCAAGGGGGCCGTAATGGGTCAGCGCGTAGCCTTCTTCGTTGGCATTGGGACCACAGACGGCAATCTTCTTGATGGAGTTGATGTCTAAGGGCAACAGCTCACCGGCATTCTTCAGCAGAACGATGGACTCGCGGGATGCCTGCAAGGCGATGGCTTCGTTCTCTTCTTTTTCCACTTCATGGTCGGCACCGGCAAGGTCTGTCTGGTAGGGGGCATCGAACAGACCAATGAGGAACTTTACCCGGAGGATGTCGCGCACACGGTCGTTAATGACTTCTTCGCTCAGCCCGCCTTCCTTCACCAGTTCGCGGAGGGGAAGGACGAAGGAGTCGGGCAAGCGGAAGGTGCAGCGTACGTTCAGCCCGGCTTCCACGCTTTGGCGGACGGCTTCTTTCATGTCTTTGGCGGTGCCGTGCTTGGTGTAGAGGTATTCTACGGCGTCACTGTCGGATACGACGTAGCCACGGAATCCCATTTCGCCACGCAGGCGGGTGGTGAGCCAGTAGTAGCTGCCCTGCACGGGGATACCGTCGTAATCGTTGTACGAACTCATTACGCCCAGCATGCCAGCTTCCCGGATGACGCGTTTGAAGGGGTAGATGTGTATGTTTTCCACTTCGCGCGGCGACATTTGCGGGTCCACGCGTGCCATGCCTTCGCGGGCGCCTTTGTTGTTACTGTAAGCGGCAAAGTGCTTGCCGGTGGCGGCCACTTGGTGGTTGTGCTGCAAGCCGCGCACCATTTCGATGCCCAGTTCGGCTACGAGGTAGGGAGATTCGCCGTAAACTTCTTCGTAGCGTCCCCAGCGCTGGTCGCGTCCTACGTCGAGGATGGGGGCGTAGACGTTGGTGTAGCCCAGCATGCGGGCTTCGCGTCCGGTGATGAGTCCTACTTGGCGAATCAGTTCACGGTTCCAGGTATGTCCCAGTCCCAGTTGGGTGGGGAAGTTGGTGGCGCGGTAGCTTTCCACGCCGCGTATGCCTTCGTTGGTAAAGTCTACGGGGATGCCGAGACGGGTATCTTCCACAAAGAACCGTTGCACCTCGTTTAGTGCCCAGGCGTGGCGCGAGGCGGGCCAGACGTAGGCATTGTCCGAGGGAGGCAGCCCCCATTGCTGGAAGCCGTTCAGGTGTTCGTCGATGGCGCCGATGCCGTCTTTCCAGAGCAGCTCTTTCCATTCGGGGGTGGGGAGGTCGTCTTTCAGTACGCGTTTGTAGCCGTAGAGGGTGACCATTTGGCAGGTCTTTTCGTCCAGCGTCATCTGTTGCAGCAGGTTTTCGATGCGTGCTTCGAGCGGGGCGGAGGGGGCTTCGTACACGTCTTTCACTCCGTTTTTGTTGAAGTCTATCCAACCTTTGCGGTACATTTCACTTTTCACCGGCTTGTAGGTTGCCGGTGTTTTGGCAGGCTTTTGTGCGCAGAGCAGTGTGCTTCCTCCAAGCAGCAGGGTTAGGGCAATAAGGTTCTTCATGATATGTTCTAAAAATCTCTTGGTTATTATTGTTTCTTTTGTTGACAAAAATACGGCTAATGTGTGAAATAAAGGGATAAAATAGTCCGAAGTATCGGCTTTTATTGTCCGAAGGGTCTTCCTCTTACTAAAAATATCCTCCAAGACGCTACCGGGGAATTCAAATCATTATTAGACGAAACATATCATTCACTTTTAAAAAGAAAGAACACTATAATAACCTGAAAAGTAGATGCAATCGCGGTGTATACAAGTATTACGGCTACATCTGTTAAACGAGGGTGTATTTATATAATAGGAATCTGTTGGCGGAATTGTTGCTTGTACGGAAGAACTTTCTTTTCAACCTTGGGATGTCTAAACCAAACCTTGGTTTAGACATCTCAAGGCTGGGTATGGAAAAACCAAAGTTTGGGATAGATTGCTTCCTTAATTCTTTCCGGTTTTTCAGTTAACTTCAGAGACTTTTCTTGTAAAAATAGCGTAGTTCTCTTTAACTTTTTGAGTTTCAAAAGATAAGCGGAGCATAGAAAACAGACAGGTAACGATTTGGCGACGAAAATCCATCGCTTGCTTGCGTTTTTCTGCATAACCTCAAATAACTCTTCAGCTACAAAAGTAGTTGATATTCTTTATATTAGCAAATTTTCACAGGGAAAATTTCCCCGATAAAGTTCCTTGGTTTAAATAGTTTTTATCTTGAATCCATTTTCTTTTTTCACGGAAACGGATTTTTTCAACGGTCAAAGAAAACACCCGCCTTACCACCCTCCGTAACCGGCAGGAAGAGGCATATGGAAACCTGCTGAGGAACCAGGGAGTGGTTACGGTCGAACAGCTCAAGACCACTATATCAGATGCCAATTCCGTGTCGGAATACCTCTTGTAAGCCGAGGAGGTGGAACGCGAACGTCTTAGGAGCTGCTCCAAGGAGATTAACTCCACCTACCGCCAGTCGAAAACCACACAGCTCAATCTCAGGCAGTTCATCGAATCCCGCGAAACGAAGGACATCACCTTTTCAGACATCACCGGGGAGTTCGCCGAATCATTCAAGATTTTTCTCAAGAAGGAGTTGAGACGCAGGAACGGGTACATAAATGCTGGCCCAACCGGCTCATATATATCGCTGTAGACAGGAAAGTATGTGGCCCAACCCGATAAAAGATACGGCATACGAGAAGAAAGAAGCACCTAAATTAAAGCATATCAGCCGCAGTGAACTGAAGCGGATGACGGAAATCCCGATGCCCAACCTGATGATGGAGCTGGCGCGCAGGGTGTTCATCCTCCCTCGCTGACCGGTCTGGCCTACGTGGATACGAGGGCTCTCCATCACCGTCACATCGGAATAACCTCGGAAGGAAGAAGATTAAGGAAAACATGAGAAGCAAGCACGACCGGCAGGAATAGTCATGGATAGTCGTTTTGTGTCATATGGGGAGGAAAAAGAAAACTGAAGCGGGTCTGGATTCACGACCCCCTTTGGGTATGTGAAAGAAACGTTGCGATGAAAGAAAAAACTCCTTTTCGCACATGGATGAAACAATGCCGGAAGTCCGGCAATAAAAAGATGTGGCTTCTCTAACCCGAGTAAATGCCATGATTACAGACTTCTTTTTGTTCCTATACCATCAGGTTAAAAGCTTATCCAAAATATCTGAATCCAACCCGTGACAGACCCGGATGGGAAAGGCGATGATACCACCGGATATGCGTATAGCCATATGACCGGACATGGAGATACGACGATAACGATACGTCCTTCTATCGGAATAAGGATATAGCGGGATGCACAGATAACCATATATGATTATCGGAACAGCCGTATGGCAGGCTGTGGGTATATGACAGCATCCGTATACCTGATTTCGTTTTTTTATTATCGGTATTTTAAATGTTTCAAAAGCCTCTTTGACAGATTACCATCCGGGATGATCGCCTGAATTCGCATATATCGGACTTTCTATTTACCTGATTAGCAAACAGCCGGATTACCTCCAGTTATTTGTCGGATCTGTCATCCTGTAATGGTTCCTACCATCCGTTTTTGTTCTGCGGCTGTCGTTTTTTTTCTCGTGGTATCATGGTCTGTTTCCGGATGGGAAGAGTCACCTTCGTCACAGCTATGAATTATAGTGTAGCCATATTTGTATATAGCCGTATGATGCGCTATCCTGATAATGCTATCACAGAATAGCAATATAGCCGGATATCAAAATAAGGATAGTCGGAGACGAAGGGAACACGCACCCTTTCGGATACAGATATATTAAATTCTCCATTTGCAGATGTGTATAAGTAGCAATCCGTTAATGGAGACGATGAAAAAACAATAAGGCGTATACAGTTACATGTCCATTTCTCCATTTGCAGAAGTGTAGAAGTAGCAATTCATCAATGGAGACAATGAAGAAAAACCATACGTCGTACACGGCTATATGCCCGTTCTTCATTTGTAAATGTGTAGAAATAATAATCCATTAATGGAGAATAGGGTATGGAAAGGGCAGATTTCTCGTATATGCGTCTCCTTATTCCTGAACTATGGGTGTAAGTCACATGGTTATGGAAAGATATCCACCTTTTAATGGGGTGAGCTGCTGGTAAATATCTGATGGAAATGTCCCGTAAATCGCAGGAGAATAGCCATACAACGGGCTTGTACACAGTAATTATTGGATAAACATGGTCCGCTCCTGCGGACAGCAAGTTGTGTTTTCGTTAAACGAAAACCGGACGGTTTAACGGCGGAAACGCCGCCAAACCGCCCCCCAAAAAAAGCTCCGGAGTCGCTTTTCCGTACCGGTATCAGAAAAAGAGCCGACAAATCACATAAAGAAGGAAAGTGAACAGTTTTCCGATATTTCGGTCAGAAATCATATCGGAAATTTTGAGCGGTACATGTATTTTTGCAAAATAAACAGTACCCCTTGCTGCTTATCCGAAAACATTGCCTATCTTTGTAAAGTCGTGCAAACGACTGACATATATAGTTGATGTGTTTCGCTAACACCTTGTATTAGAAATCTGGTAAATTTCAAAATGGAAGCAGGGCTGAGCAGTAACACTTGTCACATGTATCCGTATGCGAATGACATGCGATATAGGTGTGGGGTACTGTTTTCATTTATTTGCTTCCGGGTTTTACCAGAACCTCTAATACAAATAAGTAAACCGGCTCCACACTTTCTTGTTAGATAGTGTGGCATTCAAGTCCGGTGGCGAAAATGGGGTCAGTCCGAAATGTTGATTTTCAATAATGGAATCCATGTGTGTTGGATAATTGTCGGATAATTGGTCATGAATGAATAGAAATCCGTAAAACTTATCAGCATTCATAAGAAACCATGTGTAGGATTTGGCTATTTTTACGCAGAAAAAACGGATAAGATTATGAAAAACGTAAATGCTATAATAAAAAACGCTTGGGGTGAGAGTCCGCCACCGAAAGTCAAAACCGGCTTTATCCCCAATCTCTGTGATTGGGAGAAGAAAAATTATCTGACGAATCCCGGCTCTTACTACCGGCAAAAGGCATCGGTCGGATATATAGCCATGAAAGGATGGCTTTTCACTATTTTGCGTTTGCCGAACTGTACCTTTGCTAACCAAGTGTTTTCCTACTTCCCTTTTCCATTCTCTATTCTGAATAATCAGATTCTCGCAATATATAAATTATACAATCACCTTTGGAATGATATCAAGGTGTCTTATCCTGTAAAAGCTGCTATGAAAAAAACGGCATTCATAGCATTGTTCTCAGGCATGATATTGTCAGCCGGAGCTCAGAATACGAACCGGATAACCGAAGAGGAGCCTGATATAAAGGTGACAAAGGATACGGTATGGAATATGGCGATTGAAAAGAAAGCGGCACCCAAGGTACAATTCCCCCAACCGGGAGACAAAATTGATGTACTGGATCCTATCGTGTACAGTTTATGCTATACTACCGCCTATGATAGGCTTGCCCGGAAATCCGTCAAGGTGAAAACTTACAGGAAAGAGTACGCTCCGTATATCCACGCCGGCTATGACTTTGGCGTAAAGCATTGGAAAGAAATCGTACTAAAAGACTATTCCTCGCTCTGGAAACAATTGAAGGACATTGCAGAGAGTACCGGAATGGAAAGGACCTGCTTCCGCAACGGAGCCCTTATGGGAGCATACTCAACAAATCCCTATCCGGAACTGGATTATATCGATGCCGCAATTTCCGATGTGCTGAAACAGGTAAGGAAGCATATCGCTTCTGAAAATGAGATATCCCGGCACTATTACACCTTATCTGATAAATGGTTTTCTTTTTTCAATGGAGAGAAAGAACGCTATTACGACATCGCAAATCACAACAGACCCTATTTCCTGTGCCAAGAGCATGCCGACGATGCCCTTATTCTTCCAGAGTGGATAGATACTGCCACAGCAAGCAATGACATCACCCAATCGGAAGCCCTGGCTTCGGCAATTGCAAAATTTGACTCCCCTGCCGTTCCGGACGGAATCCGCAAGCTGAAAGACAACAGGAGGCTCACACCCGACGAACGGAATGCCTTACTGGCACCTAACGATATGATTTCGTATGCCGTAGGCGTAGCACAAGCTGGCTGGATCATGGAATATAAATGGTTTATAGGGGAAGCCCACAGAGAGGAGTTTGATGCAATGCTCCTTTCCCCAGGAAACCGTCCTGCCATCATGGCCGCTTTTGAAGACGGACTGAGGAGTGCCATGACTATAACGGAATGTTTTAAAAATGCGATTCTGCGTCAGGACTGCGACTCGATATGTCTTATGAACAAAGCCATCAAAGCAGAATTGAACAAAGCATACAGACAAGACGTAGTTTATGGTTATGTCTTTATGAACGGAATGGATGCCGTTGAAATATACAGGGCCGGTGCCGCATGGGATATTCCTGAAAAACAAACGGCCAGCGGATTGCGGCTTGATAAGGAACGGGTGCTTGAAGGTTTCAGGGATTATCTGGAGGGACATTTGAAAATGGGTGTCGAATATGCCCGGACACTGACCAGGGGGCGCAATGCCATAGACTGGCATTTATATGAAAAAGATACGGAGACAATAGACTTGTCTGAAAACGGATTCCAGCCTGCCATTCCGCTACATATCACGACAGGCACATCAAGCGAGTGGAGCGCCGAACTGTCGCAGATGCTTACACTCCCACAGGAAGTTGCCGGGCAGAACATTATGGGCAAGGTAATGGCTACGGTGGTAATTGAGGCCGATGGTGCTGTCAGCAAAGTGGAAATTACAAGTTCGCCGCATCCGGCTTTGAGCGAAACCGTAACGGATTGCATCTACCGCATGAGGTTCATGCCGGCAAAATATGACGGAGAATGCGTCGCATCCGTCGCAGTTATTCCGGTATCATTTTGATTATAAACACAATACCACCATTCATCATGAGAAGAATATTATCAACCGTACTGCTTGCATGTCTCGTACTGGGAGCATGTGCACAAAACAAGACGAAAATGACAGAAGAAGAGAAAAAAAAGACCATGGAAGGACTTGAAGCGCTCTATCTGTTAGAGACAGGAGCGGCATTCGGCGAACTTGATTCATTGTCAGAAAACCACGAATTCAAACAGTATAGACTACCTTGGGAGGAATGGGCGGGCAAATTCAAATACGCGAAAGAGGGTCTACCAGTATTATTAAGGTGCTTTAATAAGGCATTCATAGAGCCTAACAAGGATTCTCCTATCTTCTGTAACCTAATGCTAAGAGGCAAATTTGAAGATTTATCTTCAAATTTCGACATTCGGAAAAAATCCGAACTGTGGATGTTTCACCATCAGGATGAGAACGGGAACTTCACGGGATTCCACAAAAAACTTTTCTTCGACCTGGAGACTGATTTACAGATTCATCTGACGGATAAGCAGGGTAAACCGATCTATATACACCCGGATGAAAATCTCTATCTGCTTGAGGGCGGATACAAAGCCCAGAACAAAGACACGTTAAATATATGGTACGGGTTGCAGATACCGTTAACTGCCCCTTATCAGGAAATTGCAGGAGGACACATCTCCTTGTCTTTCTATATGCCTGAGAAATACGACCGCATCACAGTACCCATTAAGGAATTTGGAAACAAACCTGTACAGGTGACTTGGGGCAGCATGACTTTTTCCATAGAAAAGGTTGACAGCAACGGCTTCATCATTTCCACAGACGCAGAGAATATCGACAAACTGAGACGCATGGATTGCCTTTATCACAGAGACGGTAACTGGTACGAGCCGTCCTCTAAAACAGCCACAACAGGAGATTTGGACAAGATTCTGAGAAATAGTATAGGGAAAATCTCGTTTGAAGAGTGGTTGAAAAGAAAAAACATTGACCCGAACAAGCTGGAAGAGACTATGAAACACTATATGGAAGATGAAGTTTCAGAGGGAAATGACGGTACAAACATTGCCGGAGTTATGGGAAAGCACTACACGGTTGCCTTGCAGGGGGATAGTCTGTTGCTCTACATGCCGGATGAAAAGAAACGGAAAATTGCAGAGATAACTGTATTTGCCCCATCGGAAGGCAAAGCATCGCGATTATTAATCAACCACGAGCGATGCAGTGAACTTATAGAATGGTTGTGCTCAGAGAAATCACCTGACAATACAAAACAGACCGAACCGGAAGAGATGGAGGAAGTGGATTATTTCAGTCCTGATTTACAACCAGCCAAGCCCATCAACCCGCAGACAGGAATGCCGGACGATTGGAACATGGTCTTGGAACGATTGCTCAGGAAGCCCGAAGAGGCCGTCGAGCAAGGAATTACAGGAAGAATGACAGCGGAAATAACCATCGGAACTGACGGCGTTGCCAGCAACGTAAAAATATACGGAGATCCCCACCCGCTATTGAAAAAAGCGGTCTGCGACTGCCTATACGGCATAAAGTATGTCCCGGCAAAATGGAAGGGAAAAGCGATTCCCTTTGTTGCTACTCTCCCCGTCATTTTTAATTGACCGAGCCTATGGAAGGATATATCCTGATTGTACTACAGATTCTGATAACCGGACTGATTATCTGGAGAAGGAAGCAGGACTCCAAAGAGCCGTTAGGCTGTCTGGCAGCGGGTTTTATTTTCATGATTGTATTTGCTCTGACCACCGTACTGTTCAGTCTGGGGCATCTTATCATCAATGAAGGACTGTTTGCCAATATCTTTGCAAAGAGCAGAGGGTCGCTCGCCGCCGCTTCTCCTGTGGAATGGCTGATGGCTGGATTTATCTGTCTGATAATGACACTGGTATCTGCTACCGTCTGCTCTTTGGCTGGCTATGCTGTCATAGGCCGTCACCCCAAATTCTGCAAACTGATATGGAAAACACTGGCAGTAATCCTGCTGTTTCCCATCATGGCATTGGGAATATTGGTTGCGGCATTTGGGTTTGCCTATATTATCTGCATGAGGTTTGCCTCACCCATGTTTGACGATATCGGCTGGGGCTGGATGCTTCTGCTCTTATTTTTCAGTGTGATGTGCCTGCTTGGATTTTCCGGATTCGTCGTTTACCTGTTGGAAATGAACAGCGAGAAATTGAAAGAATACGATGAAAAGGACAGCAGACGTTCTTTCAGACCGGTCGATATGAATAACCATGAGAAAGGAGGCACTATATGATACGAAAACTTATGATCTGCATAGCCGTTCTGGTGGGTTTCTGCCCGATGGCATGGGGAACGGTCGATGATGTACCTAATCCCAAGACATACGATGCGGACAATTGGGTATCCGACCCTGACCATATATTGGACAGTGAAACAAAGAATAAAATCAACGATATATTGCAACAACTGGAGGACTCCCTGACCATAGAAGTGGCAGTTGTCGCCTTGAACAGCATCGGAGAAGAGGAACCGCATGAATTTGCCGTTACGCTGTTCAACCTGTGGGGTGTCGGCAAGGCGAAAGATGACAACGGACTGCTGATTCTGCTGACCCGGGATATACGGGATATCACCTTCAAGACCGGGTATGGTCTGGAAGGAGTATTGCCGGATGCCATTTGCAAAAGAATACAAATGGAAACCATGGTGCCGCACCTTCGGGAAAATGACTGGAATACAGGAATGCTTGAAGGTGTCAAGGCTGTAGCGGCAGTTCTGTACGGAAGTGACTATCAGGCAGCTCCGCCGGAAGCATGGATAAAAAAGTTCCGGCGTACCACCCCTTCCCTGGTCTTTATCGTGTTTGCCCTGATGCTGATACTTATAAACTGGCTTGTCTGGAAATCGGCGGTACACAGGATGACACCCAAAGACGAAGGGACGGAAGCCGCATTGGCCTTGCTGGCGACCCGAAACCCCTTTACTGCACGCACCCTGCTCGGACTGTGCTGGCTGGTACCGGTGTGGCCCGCCATGCTAGGTATTGCCTGCTGGTATTTCGGCATACAGAAACAAAAGACCCTCAGGCGCAGCCGGACATGCCCGAAATGCAATCGGGAAACCCTCCGGGAGATTCCTTTGCACGAGTTGATAAAGGATACGAAACGGCTGACTGAAAGCGAACGCAAAGAAACAGAACTGAAGACGGCCTATATCCGCATCTACCGGTGCTCCGCTTGCAGCGAAGAGGTGAAAATCCGGATACCGCTTGAAAAGGACGGCTATGAATGCTGCCCCTCCTGCGGGTACATGACGCTGCACAAGGAAGAAAAATATCGGACTATTATTAAAGCCACCACTTCATCAGAAGGACTGATGGAGGCTCGCCATCGATGTATGTATTGCGATGCCGAATACATGGTAGGCTATACAATACCGAAAATCAACCCCTCTTCCAGACGTTCAGGAGGCTCAGGCGGTGGCGGAGGCGGCAGTTTCGGAGGAGGATCATCCGGAGGCGGAGGTTCATCCAGCCGTTTCTAATACAGTATATCAATATTAACAAAAACATGCAAATCATGAAAACTATTTTTATCATGGGAATCTTGAGTTTCTTTTGCGGCATCAGTGCCGCACAGCCTCAATACTGGGGTGAGGGTGCATACGATTTGGAAAATGTGGTGTTCGGAATGAAGGTGGACAAGTATTATTCCAAGGCGAAGACATACGACGAGGATTATGACGAATCATTCCGCTATTTCATGAAGAAAAAAGTGAAATGTAAAACCCAGGAAGGCAAAAAGGCGGTCATTCAGGAATACAGCTCGGTAGAAACAAATTACGGAGAGGTTCTTGCCCGCTTCGGGAAATTTGAATTCCCGTATACCGGCATGGTGGCGGACAAATCAGGAAAACTGATCGGCATTCTGGCACTGGGAAGGCTGGACGGAGCGGCGGCAGTGGATTCGCTGCTATATACCATTGCAGGAAAGTACGGTCCCCAATGCTTTGTCACAGAAGAGTATTTCGGACATCGGAATTATGGATGGCATGTGAATGACCGGACTATCCAACTATATGTACGCAAGCCGAATCCGGAGCACAAGGATGCCGTGATTTACCTTGAAGAGAACGAAAAGGGAGAACGGAAAATTGTCGGCGGAGGCAGCCAGCCACACACCTGGTATGAAGTGTGCCTGATGGTGACAAAGACGAAATATGATCCGTTCATCGACTGCATCAGCGTCGGTAACTGGTGCAATTTCAATGATCTCTCGTCAGATGTCCGGAGCATGGAAATCAATCCGGCAGCAGGCGTATACGACACCGGCGAGCTCTTTACGGAGGAAGATCTTGTCCCGGACACCACCAAAGGATATATGAACATCCCGGACGGAGAACTTCCCAAGTTCAAGGAAGGACCGTTCGCGAAATTCCCGGATTTCAGGCTTGCCGTGCGCCATTGGATGGCCTATAATGCCGGCCTCGGGAACCAGGGAAATCCCGAAGGGAATGTAAGCGTATCCTTCACAGTGGGAAAGGACGGCAAAGCGAAGGATGCCAAGGTGGAAAACCGGGAGACCACATCGTCCGAACTGGAAGTTGCAGCACTATATACCATCCAACGGCTTCCCGAATTTATACCTGCCACCCAAAACGGAAAACCCGTGGCATTCCGCATGACGGTGGCCCTCAGGTTTGAAAACCGATAAATTTTCTCTGCTATGGACAAAGACTTTTCAATAAGCGGTTATCTCCTTTCACGCCTGCAACCGGACGATCCCCAGGAAGCACGTTTGCGTATGCTTTGTGTGACCATATCCAAGGATATGCCGGAGGAGAGAAGAGAGCGGCAACTGCGTCCCTTTGCATCGGACATGGAATTCATGAATATGATTGCCGGATGGATGAACGGGCTTCCCGAAGCAATTAGCCATGAACAGCCGGACTTTGAGAGATGGCTGGAGCTGTTCATGACTGCCGGTGAAGCAGAATCCACCCGCTATGTCATGCGTTTGCAAATATGGTACACGCATTATTGCTGCGTAGAAGAGTTACTGACCTTATGCCGATTGCTACAAAGGCATCGTGAAGAACATCTGGAAGCCATCTATCACAGAATGCTCTACTACTTCCGCGAAGCGAGAATACAATGCGGAATGCCTTCCACTTCCGAGCCGGCAGAAGGCATTGAGGTATCATTCAAACTGCTCGATGCCTCCTACGAACATATCAACCGTAAAATCATTTTGCAAGCGGAAGAACTGCTCGGTATCCATACCGACCATTCTTTCATTCAGAAAGTGATGGAATGCCATACTGAAGCAAAGACAGCAGAAGAACTGGCGGAACTATGCGGAGCAAACAGTACCGTTACCTTCCGTCGGACATTCCTGAGATTGTTTAACTGTCCGGTAGCCCAGTGGCTTCGGCAAAAACGTGCCGAGCAGGTGCTGAAACTGTTGAGGACTACACACCTTCCATTACCGGAGATTGCCGAACAATGCGGATTTGCGAACCAGTCTTACCTGTCTGATTTCTGCAAGCGGAATCTCGGTGATACACCAGTAAATATCCGAAGAAACAGGAGCTGACCATTTATTATAAAATGAACGAATATGAAAATTAAAACACTTATCATTATGGGACTATTAAGTACAGCAGGTTCAAATTTATCTGCACAAGACGAAAAATTGACAAAAGAAGAGATTCAAGAGTTGAAAGAATATTTCGATTGGGAACAATCTACATTTAAAAATCCGATCATAAATCCCCAATATAACAATTCCGAAAATCTTAAAGCGGTGAATAAAAAAAAGCCATGGGAAGAACAAGTTACCGTTCCTTTGGATGTATATGACAAAATTTTAAGCACTGTTTCACTGTCAACTTCCTCCAATGAAGATGACAGCCATGAAATCAAAGTAAACCTGCATTATGACTTCCCTTCGGCATGGACAAACCAAAACGACTTTACAGGCTACCAAAGCGGTTCATATAAATATGAGGAATGGCCTAAAAACAATGGTTTTGACCCTGCTATTGGTATCCAGGCAGAGCGAAACGATGGTGTAAAAATCAGATTCATCTCACGAATGACCGACAACGAAAATAAATCCGTGTTATTGGTAAACAGCCTCCACTATGACCGTAAGCCGGTAAGAGATGACCAGGGACGCCAAAAAGGTACTGATGAAACCTATACATTGCGCACAGAACAACCATTATCGCAAGTGAAAGGGGATTTATCGGTCTGTATCCTTCAAACGGAATGGGAAAAGGTCAAAATCACCGATGCGGACATAAACAAGGAATTTACTCTTGACGGAATACCTTTTGAACTGCTGTCTTTCAAAAACGGAGTCATAGTCATTGCGTTTGATTACAAGTATTATGACAAAGTTCGTGATGAGTGGAAATACATCGGAACGAAAGACGGTGCGTGGTGGAAAAACAATAGGGCCAAGAGAGCCATCACTTCTTATACAATATACAACAACATCATCAATAATCCCGATTATTCTTTCCAAGACTGGATGAAGCATATAGATAATGAGGATTCAGAACATAGAGCTGTATGCACATTTGTTTCCAATACCCCGATTGATGAAGTGTATTTTTATATTGACCCGAAATATTGTGAAACGATTTTATTGGAAAAAGTTTTAAAAGTAAAGTAACTACAAAAAATGTAAATTACCGGGAAGTATTTCCCATTAAGAATTGCGACCCGGTAATTTGCAGCAGCGGAAAATACAAGGAATATGAAAATTAAAATACTTATCATCATTGGATTGACAGCATTTTTATGCTTATCCGGCGCAACAGCCCATGCACAATCAGACAAACAGATTATCAACATGGATAACCCGGACTATGACATCGATGTGGAACGTTTATGTTCTCCATATATTGATTTCGATAATCCCAAAGAGACCAGCAAAGAAGTAATCGCTATGTGAAATACACACAAAACATGAACGTTTCGTTTTCTGAGAGATATCCGATTTTAATATATTATATAAGTATGGACAGTCTCGTTACCAAGAAAGCAACTTTTTGTGATACCGACTTCGGGAAACTGAATTTAATAACCAATGCACAAGGCAAATTAATATCGATGGTCTGCGAAACGAAGATGAACAAAACAAGCTTCAAGGAACTGGTAAAGGCTGTTAGACAGAAATGTGGCAAACCTGCCCTGAAGAAAGCAGAAACAGGTAAAGACGAACTTAAAAAGATTCTGATAAACTCGATAGTATCAAAGGGCAAGAACATACCCGTGTATCTTTGGAAGCTGGATGACGAATATATCGGACTGTTCATGGAAGGCGAGGACATCGTAAAGCTCTTCCGGGCAAAAAAAGAATTTGAAGATTTACTCATCAAAGTAAATGGTCCTTACATTGAGGCAACAATAGAGTTGCAAAAATGGAAGAAGAAAATATTTAAGAGATAAGAAACAGGCTATAATAAGCTAATTTTAAATCACATGAAAATGGCAAAAATGTGGGATACGGGAACACCGCGAGAAAGCATGTTCAAACATATTCTACAACACATTCCGGTGAAAAAAATCCATCTATAAGCATACTAAAGAATCGTTTTCTATATTTGCTGTATTACAAATAGATAACAAACCATTAAAAACACATGTCTATGGAACAACAAACAATGACCGGTTCTGGACTCTATATCCTTATAGCTGTCCAGCTGCTGTTCTCCATGCTGATACTGTTGCGGATACGTCAGTACCGCAAAAAGCCGACAGGCTGCCTGCCGTCCGTTCTCGTCATCCTCTCCACAGCAGTCTTCACCTCTGTGCTGTATTACATATGGCAAATCGTGTGTGATGAGAACAGCTGTTGGACAGACCTCGGCGGAATGCTTGCCGCAGGATCCTGGCAGGAGTGGGTGGCATGGGCATTTTTCGGACTGTTCGTTGTGCTGTTCACCGCTGCAGGCTGCTCCCTCTTCGGGTTTGCCCTCACCGGTCATCACCCCAAGTTCTGCAAAGAAATGTGGCGGAGCCTCATAGGAATGATGCTCATCCCATTCCTTACACTCGCCCTGCTGGCTGCATCCACGCTGTGCATCAGCCTTTCAGGGATGACACTTTTCACTTGGCTGTTTTCCGAAGCAGAGTTCAGCGACGTGGCGATGCTGGTACTGAGTGCTGCCCTGTTCACCTTCGGATATATGGGACTTCTGGCCTTCCTGTTCAAGTTCAACGGCAGTAAGCTGGACGCATACATTTTAGAAGACATAGAGCGTTCTAACAGACGCATCGAAGAAACCAACGAGAAAGGAGGCAAACAATGACCACACTACCTTTTCTTATATTGGGAAGCCTTTCCCTTCTTCTCCTCAACTGGCTGACGTGGAAAGGACTGAAAAATTACCTGCAGCCCAAAGGCAAGACGGCAGCCACTGCTTTGGAACAGCAACTCACGGAGCAGGCATTTGCTTGGCGCACCCTCATCGGCCTGCTGTGGCTGGGTCCTGTATGGCCTGCCATTGCAGCTGTGATGCTATGGTACAGACTGAGATTACGCAAGCAGATACTCAGCCAGAGCCGTACTTGCCCGAAATGCGGAAAAGAGACCCTCCGCGAGATGTCGGCACAGGAGATAAAGAAAGATGCCCAGCTCTTCACCCCACAGGAACGAATGGAACTCAATCTGCAGACCGTCTGCATCCATGTGTACACCTGCACCGCCTGCGGAGAAAAGGTGAAAGTGCGCATCCCTCTTGCGACAGGTCTCTATGAATATTGTCCGGATTGCCATGGTATCACCTTACACCGGAAAGAAGCATACACTGTGGTGGAATCTCCTACTGAATTCTCCGAAGGACTGAAGGAAGCGCGTCATGAATGTAAATACTGCGGTGCTAAATACATCGTAGGGCATAAGATTCACCGTACACATACATCTTCCAGCCACAACTCTTTTGATTTTTGAACAATTTGTACATAAATGTAGATGTAGAATGAAAACGGAAAGAGAATATAAAAACTAAAATTCAAAATATTATGAAACTTAAAACATTTATCATTATGGGATTTATCAGTACATCATGTTTGGGTGGCTGCGCCCAACGCCCCGGCCCTTTGGGTGAAAAGACAATCGAACTCGACGATTTCGATTTCTCTACCCCCATTACGGACATTTTTCCCGACCGCTATATAAGCACCGAGTGGGGAGAGAATTGGTATCGGATACCCACAGCACCGAGGACGGAGAGGACGGATATCTATATCAAAAAGAAACCTGCATAGACTTTTATGATAATCCCTTTTGGATTACTTATAGCCAGATGGGTTCCTGCGATGCCGACGAACTTCTTAGCATGGGCGGACATACGTTCAGCACAGCCAATTTTGCCGTTACGCTCGACGGACGACGCATCGCCGCGGCCGGCGGCTGTAATCGCAACATCACAAAGGAAGACTGCGACCGTTTCATCACCCTTCTCACCAAGCGTTACGGAGAGCCTGAGCAGGGAGACGGAGAGTGGTTCCCCTGCCGCCTTTATAAATGGAAGCTGAAAGACCGGACGCTGACATTTGCCATACACGAAACTGACGAGCACAATGAATTGAAGCTCGAAAGAGTCTATCATGAAGAAGACAACACTGTCGAAATACGTGAAGACAAGCGCAGAAACCGTACCGAAGGCTATTTCTTTGTATTCGACGGCGAATGGTACGACCGCTTTGTCCGCACACAGAGCGTGGCAAAAGGCGATATTTGCTATACTTACTGACATTAACTTCACAGCAAAAATCATGAAACAGAATACAGATATTCCCTCCGCCCGTTCAACAGGGCAAACGCTCAATAAGTATTACATCTTCATTAGGCTTGTATCCTTCCCATAGAACGCAGTCCCTTTCTTTTATTTTTAATATCTTCTTTCTCTTTTCCCTGTGTGAATATAATTCATTACATTTACAAATTTAGTATACTTAATCCCTACTGTAATATGACCATTCAAGCCTTTTCAGCTATAATTCCTGATGTACGAGATGACAAAAATAAAATATATCAGTCTAACGAAATAGTGTTCATTTCCCTAGTCTCTGTTATCTGCGGAGCTGATACGTGGAACGAAATAGAAACATTCGGCAAGACGCATGAATCCTATTTCAAGGCCCGTCTTCCGGGGTTGGTTTCTATTCCTTCTCATGATACCTTGTGCCGTTTCTTTTCCATATTGGATATCGACTGGTTTGAAGAATGTTTCAGGTTGTGGGTTGATGACATCTGCCGGAAAATTCCCGGAGTGATAGCCATTGATGGGAAAGCCATTTGCGATAATCCCGATAAAAGGCGTAACTCAAAAAATGGAGTGAGAAGCAAGCTCTATATGGTCAGTGCCTGGTCTGTATCCAACGGCATTTGCCTTGGTCAAAGAAAAGTAGAAGAGAAATCGAATGAAATAAAAGCTATTCCCGAGCTGATAAAGACACTGGATCTTGAGAATTGTATCATAACCATTGATGCTATCGGCTGTCAGAAATCAATCACCAAACTAATCATAGAGAACAAGGCTGATTATATTTTATGTGTCAAAGATAATCACGAAGCACTCAGGGATATAATAGAGTTTAATCTTAGTGAGGAATCGAGATACTATTTATGTCACGTAAAAAGGTACTTTGAGGAAAACAAAGGGCATGGAAGAAATGAATACAGGGAATGTGTATGCATAAGCGCTAAAAATCTGCAATATTTTCTCAAAGGATGGACAGGAATCAAGACATTGGCAATGATAAATTCTATTAGAAAAATGGGGGATAAAGAAGCGGTCATGGAAACAAGGTATTATATATCATCATTGGAACCTGATCCGATTACCATACTCAAATCAGTTAGATCACACTGGGAAGTTGAAAATAACCTGCATTGGGTACTTGATATAGGATTCAGAGAAGATGATGACAGGAAAACAGGAAATGCTGCTATCAACTTTTCTGCCATATCAAAGTTAGCACTCATGCTATTGAAACAAAGTGACATCAAACTGGGAATGGCAGGAAAGAGGAAAGCATGTGGATGGGATGAGAAAATAAGAGATAAAGTTATTGGTATTGAAAGAATATAGAAAATGATAAGATGTAATACTTATTGAGCGTTTGCCCTGCCCGTTCAAGTCTGTGGAAACGGTGTTGGCGTTTCGTAAAAAACGCCCATCTGCCAGAGTTTTTTCTCTATGCAATCGTACTGCCCTGCTTTGCCCTGCAAGTGTCGGTAGTGGCAGGCATCTTTCTCCTTCTCGGTGATATGTCGGTTACGGGCATAGGTTGTACCTACGACCCGGCAGGGTTCGTGCTGCTCGCCTTGTTCGCCCTCATCGCCATAGCGGTCTTTTCGGCATTACTGCTCCTGCTGCTGAAGGTAAACAGCAGCAAGACGAGCCGTTATCGGGAAGATAACCCCCGACGCTCTTACCGCCGGATAGCGGGCGTACTTCTGTTTCTGTTGATGGCAGGTGTATCCCATTCTTCTACAACGGCACCGGAACATCGGGAAGGAATTATCCTTCCACAGAAATCGTGGCTGGAAGAGACTGCGATACCCGTTTACCTTTCCATCTTCGATTCACGGACAGGACGGATTACACTTTTATTGATAAACCTTGCTACCTTTGGAGTAATGCGTCGCAAACTATGTCTCAAATCCGATACTCCGGAAGCCGCCCTCGAACTACTTGCTACCCGTCGTCCGTTTACGGTACGCACATTAGTGGCCATGCTGTGGCTCTTCCCCGTATGGCCCGCCATATTGGCGGC
>ENA-OPAA01000329-OPAA01000329.1-human-gut-metagenome-genome-assembly--contig:-NODE-329-length-33184-cov-4.816686_pt1 | contig 33184 bp, 60 predicted proteins | sample MGYA00241049_ERZ501414 | MGnify/ENA primary metagenome ERZ501414 (study PRJEB25962, sample SAMEA2042520) | human gut metagenome | biome: human gut; feature: human-associated habitat; material: faeces... | reverse complement strand
AAAGATAGTATAAATAGACTAGCAGACAAAGAATGCTCGTTAAAAAGGTTTAAAAATGCTTATGCAAGTACAGAAAATAAAATTAATGCTCTAAAAAAGAAATTAGAAAGTATAAAATATGAAAACAGTTTTGAATAATTTAATAATTAAGGAGGACAAATAAAATGGAAGAAAAAGAAATAAAAGATTATTCTAATTATAAAAAGAAAGTAAAGGTCGAATTATATCATGACCATTTCGAAAATGCAAAAACATATCAAATACCACATGCACAATTAATAATTGCAGATATTCCTTATAATTTGGGTGCTAATGCTTATGCAAGCAACCCTCAATGGTATAAAGATGGAGATAATAAAAATGGAGAAAGTGAATTAGCGGGCAAAAGTTTTTTTGATACCGATAATGATTTCAAGATAAATAATTTCTTTGATTTCTGTACTAGGTATTTAAATAAAGAACCTAAAAAAGGAGGAGAAAGAGGGAAAAGTTCAAATGCTCCTGCTATGATTGTATTTTGTGCTTTTGAACAAATACCTATGGTAATGGAACAAGGAAAGAAGCATGGACTTATGAAAAATTATCCGCTTGTATTTATAAAGAATTATTCGGCACAAGTGTTAAAAGCAAACATGAAGATAGTAAATGCTTGTGAATATGCAGTAGTTCTTTATAGAGAAAAATTACCTAAGTTTAGAAATATTGATGCATTTGGCAAAAATCATATGATATTCAATTGGTTTGAATGGAAGAGAGATGGAAAAGATATACCTAAAATACATCCTACACAAAAGCCAGTTAATTTATTAAAAGAATTAATTAAAATATTTACCGATGAGGGAGATGTTGTAATTGACCCTTGTGCTGGTAGCGGTAGTACATTAAGGGCTTGTATGGAATTAAACAGAAGTTGCTATGGATTTGAAATTAAAAGAGATTTCGTAAAAAGAGCAAAAGAAGAAATGCTGATTAATGTTGATAAACAAACAAGTTTGTTTGATTAGGTATTGATTTATTTAAAAAGATAATATTTCTTCTTTTTATATATTGACATACCCACTTAAATGGTGTATAATCGATTTAGATAAGAAAGGTAGGTGATAAAATGAAACTATTATTTAGATTTATGAAGAAAGCAGACAAGGATAGAAATAGAATAACTATACCACAATTTCTAATTAATAAATATGGTAGTGAATTCTATTTAGAGTTCTATGATGATGAAACTATTAAATTAGTACCAGTTAAAAAGGAGGAAAAATAATGGAAGAACAACAAAGACAGTTCAAGGGTATTTGGATACCAAAGGAAATATGGCTAAACAAAGATTTAACTTTTCAAGAAAAAATTATATTAGTTGAAATTGATAGTTATGATGATGGGCAAGCAGGATGTTTTGCTACTAATAAACATTTTGTAAATAATTTTGGAATAAATTCATCAAGAATATCACAAATAATACAAAGTTTGCAAAGAAAAAACTATATTACTATAACATATGATTTTAATGGAAAAGAAATAATCAAAAGATATTTACATATAAATAGACCACCATATCCGCCCAAAGAGGGTATGTCAAAAATTAACATAGGTATGTTAAAAAATGAAATTGGGGTATGTCAATTTGATAAAGGGGGGTATGTTAAAAAGTTAAAAGATAATAATACAAATATTAATAATACAAATATTAATAATAAAGAAGAAAGAAAGAAAGAAACAAATTACGATAAAATTATCAATTCTATGGTAGAAGATGAAGAAGTTAAAAATTCTATTTATGAATTTATAAAAATGAGAAAGTTAATAAAAAAGCCTATGACTGATAGAGCATTAACTATGTTAATAAATAAATTAGAAAAATTATCTAGTGATAAAGATATTCAAATTAAGATATTAGAGAAATCTATACTAAAAAATTGGATTGATATTTATCCATATAAGGAGGAAAACAATTATGCAGGCTATCAAGGAAATGCTAAAACAGACTTATCCAAGTACGATAGGTAGTAACATAGATGAAAATGGCAATGTCATTTTATCAAATTTTACTTTAGAAAAGAACGAATATATAAAAGACAACATGATTTATTGTGCTGTATGCAATCAAAAGAAATTATTTGTAGGCAATGATTGGCAAAATAAATTGGTTGCTAGAAGATGTGTTTGCAAATGTTATGAAGAAGAACAACAAAGACTTAAAGAAGAAGAAGAAAGAAGAAAAAGATTACTTAGAATAGAAAGATTAAAAGATAGGTCGCTAATGGACAAACGATATAAAAATGTGAAATTTTCTGATTTAGATTTAACAAATAGAAGTTTTGCAGAAGCATTTAACAGATGTAAAAAATATTGTGATGTTTCGTGCGAAGTATTAAACAAAGGTTATGGTATTTATTTATATGGAAATTCTGGTGTAGGTAAAACTGTATTAACCGCCTGTATGGCTAACGAATTAATGGAAAAGGAATATTCAGTATTATTTACTAACTTCTATGAAATTTTAAAATCAATAAGAAATACATACAATTCTAATTCAACTGAAACAGATGATAATGTTATCAATAGTATTGCAGATGTAGACTTCTTATTCATAGATGACTTAGGAACAGAAAGCCTAACTAAAAATAGTGGCGATAACTTTAGTCAAGATAAGATATTTGAAATCATTAACAAGAGATATAACAAAGAAAAGCCTACTATATTTAGCAGCAACTATTCTATTAAAGATTTAGTAAGAAATAGAAACTTTATGGATAAGACAGTAGATAGGATTAATGAAATGGCGACAGCAGTTATAGAAATAAAAGGAGAAAGTTATAGAGTAAAAAAGGTAAGAAATGAGGAGGTATTATTCTAATGACAGATAAAGAAATGTGGGAAGATGATTTAAAATTTATTGAAATATTAAGAACCGAAAACGAAACATTGAAAAGCCAAAATGATAATTATAAAAAGATAATCGGTAAAGCACTAAACAAAATAAATAATATGTTTGAGGTAGGAGATGAATTTAATATTATAGATGATTTATTAGAATTAAGTAAAATATTAAAAGATTTTAAATAAAAATGTAAAATATAGTTGACAAAAATTAAAATAAGATGTATAATTAATATGTAAATGAAAGGAGAGGAAAGAAAATGTTAAATCAAGTTATATTAGTTGGAAGATTGACTAATAAACCTATCTTAGAAGAAAGAGGAGATAAAGTATATTCAAAAGTTACTTTAGCAACACTAAAAAATTATAAAAATATAAATGGAGAATATGATACAGATTTTATAGATGTTGTATTAATTGGTAAAGTTGCTCAAAGTTGTGTTGAATATTGCGAACAAGGTGATGTGGTAGGTGTAAAAGGAAATTTGCAAAGATTAAAAGATAAAGATTTAGAAGTTCATGCTGAAAAAATTACATTTTTATCAAGTAAATAGCACAAATAAAAAAAGAAAAGGAGAACAAATAATATGGAAGAAATTAAAATTACAGAAGAAATGAAAAAAGAAGAAGAAATTAAAAAGATGAACATCTACGAAAAGATGTCATTAATAACCGAAGAAATAGGAGTTATTGAAAAGGGACTAGTTGTATCTATAAGCAAAACAAATAGTTATAAAGCAGTGTCGGAAAGAGATGTACTAGATGGAGTAAAACCTATAGAAAAGAAATATAGAGTTTATAGTTATCCAGCAAAAAGAGAAGTAATTGATAGAGATACTTTAATAAAAGAAAGTGAATATAATGGAAACATAACTAAAACTAATACATTATTTATGAGAATAGAAACTACTTATAGATTTGTTAATATTGATAATCCTAGTGAGTTTATTGAAACAATAGTTTATGGAGATGGTTTAGACACAGGCGACAAAGCACCAGGAAAGGCAATGACATACGCAGATAAATATGCACTTATGAAAGCATATAAATTAAGTACTGGAGATGACCCTGATAAAGAGGCAAGCCCAGAAAATGGTTACAAAAAAGCCACTAAACAAGTTGGCAATGCAAAGATAAGTCCTAAACAAATGGAACTTATACAAAAATATTATCAAGGCGAAAATTTAACAAAATTATTAGAATTAAATAACCTTGAAAAGTTAGAAGATATGTCTATTAATAAAGCAAGTGAAATATTAAGTAAATTATTTAAAAAGAAAGATGAGGAATAATTATTATGCAAGAAAACGAAGTGAAAAAAGTAGATTTATATAATTTTATAGTAAAAAAAGAAGATAACTATCAATTAGCAGATATAATTACATCAGAATTAAAAATGATAGATGAAGAAAAAAAAGAATTAAAAAGAAAAGAAGATGCAATAAGAGAAACCTTATTAAAAGAAATGGAAGATAAAGGCATTATAAAAATATCAGATGAAAATATTAGTATTACTTACAAAGCACCAACTGAGAAAGAAACATTTAGAACAGCAATGTTTAAAAAAGATTTACCTGATTTATATGATACTTATGTAGAGTTTACACCAGTTAAAAGTTCATTATTAATCAAGATAAAATAATGCAAACTTGGACTATAGGTAATTATGTTATAGAATATTGGGAAGATAGCCATCTTTATATATGCAATGGAATTATTCTTCCCTCTATAACAACAATATTAAAAAAGAAATTCGGAAATAAGTATCAAGGGGTAGATGAAAGAATACTTGAAGTAGCAAGCGAAAAAGGTACAAATATGCACCAAGCAATTCAAGATTATGAAGAAAATGGTATAAATGACCTTAATAATAGAGAACTTCAAAATTATATATTCTTAAAGAAACATTATAAATGGCAAGTAATAGCCTCAGAGATACCAGTAATCTTGTTTCTAAATGATGTTCCAGTAGCAATAGGTAGATTAGACCAGATAATAGAAATAAATGAGGAAAGAGGAGTAAATGACTTTAAAAGAACTGCAACATTTGATAAAGAATACGTTTGTTTTCAGACTAACCTTTACAAGATAGCCTATGAGCAAACTTATCATATACCTTTATCATTTGTAAGTGGTACACATTTAAGAGAAGAAAAAAGAAAGTTTTATAAATTGCCAGTAAATGAAGAAATGGCAATAAAATTAGTAAAAGAATATTTAGAAATGGAAAATGAGAGAAAGGAAGAAGAAGATGTATAGATTTAAAAAAGAAAAGTTTGATAAAATAAAATTAAATCAAGCAAAAATAGCAGAAGAAGTTGGAATAACTAGACAATATATGAATAGTATATATAATCAAGCAACACTATGCAAAAAAACAACAGCGTATGCTATAACAAAAAGCATAGATAATAATGCTGAAATAAAAGATTTTTTTGAAGAGGCAAGATAATGAGTATAAGAAGTCAATGGTGTGAGTTTGATAAAGAAACAAGAAAATACATAAAAAAAAGAGATAATAACAGATGTATCTTTTGTGGAAATAATGGAGCATTACAAATAGCACATATATTCTTATCAAGGGCTCATGGTGGCAAAGGTTGCAAAGAAAATGGTGTTATGTTATGTATTAAATGTCATCAATCGTTAGATAATGGCAAAAATACTTCATTAAGAGACCAAATAAGCCGATTTTGTAGGTCATATTTAATTGAAAAAGAAAACATAATAGATTTATCTAGTTTGATGAAAACACTTAAATATGATAAAAAAAATAGCTTTAGAGAAAGAATTATAATATCAGAAGAGAAAAAAGAAATAAAAGATAGATGTAAAAATTGCAGATTATTAGAAAAAAGACAAATAAAAGGTAATTCAATACCTACATATTATTGTAGATATAGAAAAATAAGAATAACAAAAAATACAGAGGCTTGCAAAGATTTTAGGAGGATAAGATGAATAAAAAATTAATTTTAAAAATATTAAGAAAAATATTCAAAGAATATAGTCATGTTAAAAAATTTGAGCGATATGGAAATAGAATAATAATAGAATTGACACCATATATTGGCTCTTATAATGATTATCTTGATATATTTAGAAAAATTAGGAGGATAAAATGAAACCAGAAAAAATAAGTAGATTTCAAATGTGGAAATTAAAAAAAGAATTTCCTACAAGTAAGACTGAAAGAGAACAATTAAGAATATTAAAAAAAGATAAACAAGAAGATATAAAAGCATATTTAATTATAATTAATTTATTATTATTAACAGCAATATTAAGTTATGTATTATATCTAATGTTGACTTATAAGTGGTAAGGAGGAAGAATAATGTTAAAGATTAAAGATAATGTAGATTTAAAAGAATTAGAAAAGTATGGGTTTGAAAAAGGCTTTAGATTTCAGCCATTAAATCCTTTGCCTATAGTAGCAATAGTAGATACTAATAGAAAAATAATAATTCAATATAGTACAAGTGGCTGGTATGATAATAATTACTGGTATTTATATGATAAAAATCAAGATAAAGTATATGATTTAATAAAAGCAGATTTAGTAGAGAAAGTAGATGATTAAATGCTTATATTATATATACCATTAATTATATTGGGGGTTATTGGTATAGGAGCAATTATAGGATTAATTATGATGATAAAGGAGTGGAAGAATGACTAAAACTAAAGAAGAACTAGAATTAATGATTAAAAAAGCCTGCGAAAATTTTTTTAAAAAACTAGCAGAAAATCCCGAAGAAATGCTTAATTTGAGTGATTTACAAGATAAATATAATAATCTTTTAAAAGAAAAGATAGAGTTAAAAGAGCAAATAAAAAAGCAAAAAGAAGTTATTGATAAAGCAACAAATGAATTATTTATTTTAAAAGATATGATATATAAACCAGAAACAAGAGAAGAAAATTTTGAAATTCAACGAAAAATATCTTCAATAATAAAAAGATTAAATGGTAAAGAGGTGTCAAAATGAATACATATAGTGAAGACAAAATGTATGAAAAATATTCTAGTGAAGTAGAAAGAATGCAAAAATGTATTGATGAGTTGCAACAAGAAAATAAACAACTAAAAGAACAATTATTAGTAACTCAAACAAATGAAGAAACATTTAGACTAGAAATGGAAGATATAACAAAAACACTAGGACTAGATGAAAACACAATATTTGATGATGTTAAAGTATATGCAAGAAGTTTAAAAGATAATTGGAATGAGTTGAAAGAATATATAAAAGAAACTAAATTAAAAGAATTTGAAAAATCATATGGTAAAAGATATGGTAAAACATTTACTCAAGCAGAAATAATTGTATGTAATATGATTTTAGATAAAATGCAAGAATTACAAGGAAGTGATAGTAATGAGTAGATTAGTAAAAATAGTTGATAATAAATATGTTCAAATAGAAGAATACAGAAATCCAAATATCTGTTTTAATACAAATGAATATGATGATTTTGAAGATTATTGTATTTTAAGAGAGACATTTAACCCATTTAAAATATTCTATGAAAATCAAGAATTAAAGAAACAACTTGAAGAAATAAATAAATTAAATAATGTAATTAATGAATTAGAAAAATGGTTAAATAACCAAACAATGATAAGTTTAAAATATGAAATTGGTTATTACAAAGAAGTTTTAGATAAATTAAAGGAATTAAAGGAGAATAAGTATGAAATATTTTATCGTAAAAAGTAAGACCAACGATTATGGAATATGCAATATTGGTGTTATTTATTCAAAAGAAAGTGAAATTAAAAACCATGTTTATTTTTATAAATAAATATCAGAAGAAGAATATGACGTATTAAAGAGATATGTTGAATTAATAAATATTACTGATTATCAAGATTTTGGTTTTAAAAAACTTAGCGAATATTTAGAAGAATATTATTGAGGAGGATGTAACAAAGTATGAAAATAATAAATAATACTAGTTTAAATTATTCAACTATTGGCTTTATAATAGATAACATAATATCTAATACTCAAGGAACAACTCATTATGTAGGGCAAAAAGAATGGACTATATTAGAAATTAATGGTCATAAAATAACAATACAAATAAGGTATTTAAAAAGTTATGTAGAATGGAGATTTGATGAAAAATGAAAATAACAATTTATGATTATGATTATAAAAGAAAAATAGATTTTAAAAACGATGCTAAAGGTATAAGAGATTTCATATTATTATTAAATAAAATGTTTAAAGAAAATGGCATTAGAATTTATATAGGTTTTAGTTATAAAAATAGTGATGAATAGGAGGTAATTATGAAAGATATAAATATAAATTATGAGGGCTTGAATTTTGAACAAAAGATATCATTAAAAATAAATTATTTATTAAGTTTACCAGCAAGTGAAGCAGTAAAGAGTGCATTACTTAACTTGAAGTGGGTACTAGAGATATATCAAGAAGAAAAAATGAAAGGAAGAAGAAGATAATGGATTTAAAAGCATTTGAAAATACTTATGAATTTGATAGCACATATTGTGACCATTATTTCAAAGCAGTAATTAATGATGAGTACAATGATTTAGTTAAAGAAGGTAAGAAATAATGGAAGCACATAGAAGAAGATAATTATTGAAAATAAGACAATCTTTTTTAGAAAGATATAAACTTGCCAAACAATTTAAAGATAGTTTTTATACTGAATATTTTGCTAAACAGATAAGAGAAATAGACGAGGAATTAAAATGTTAACGAAAGAAAAATTAATATTAGATAATATAAATTTAATATATATGGTGTTAAAAAGATATAATTTATATAATCAACTTGATGAATATTATGACATAGGAATGATAGGATTAGTTAAAGGTGCTAATACTTACAGTGGAGATAAAGGCTATAAAGCATCAACATATTTAACTTCCTGCATAACTAATGAAATACTTGCTTATAAAAGAAAACAATCTATGCAAAAAAGAGGAAATGGGATACAAGACATATCAATTTATACACAAATAAATGATAATGGTAAAGAATTATATTTATTAGATGTAATTCCTTCAAAAGAAAATATAGAAGATAACATTATAAAAAAAGAAAGATTAGAATTAATTTATAAAGAAATATTCAAATTAAGCGAAAGAGATAAATTAATAATATGTTCTACTTATGGCCTATTAGGTTATAAAGAATTAACTCAAATACAAATATCAAAAAAAACAAATATTACACGAGCCCAAGTGAGTAGAATAATAAAAAAGTTTATAAAAGAATGCAAAGAAAAATATAATGGAGGTAATAAAAATGAGCCAAAATAGTGAAAGAAAAATATTAAGAGAAAGAGAAAAAGATAAATTAAAAGAAATACACAAGGCATATAGCAGAAAGCCAAAAGAAATATGTCCTAAATGTTATAAAAAAAGTTTATTTATGACTAATAGCAAAAACGAAGTATATTGTATAAGATGTAATAATTTAGTTGCAATAAAGAAATAATTGTGCTATAATAGGAAGTGGAAAAGTAGGAGAACAAGCAAAAACTAAAAATATTATTTTCTTAAACATATTATTCACCCCTTTTAAAGATATAAAATGTTTGTTCTCCAATAAATATTCTTTTATGAAATTATGAGTTTGCCTTTAGTGAGTTTGATAATTTCTAACTTTTTTAGAATTGGAGGATAAAATGAAATATGAATTTATTAAAATTGACTTAGATACTTACAAATTAGTTTATACTAGCAAAGATAAAAAAGAAGTATCTATTGAATTCAAAAGAACAATTGAAATGGCTGAAAAGTTACAAGGAATTGTAGCAACAGCAAGACTTAATATGTATAAAGAATTAAGTAAACAAGGAATAACAAAAAATGACCTTATAATCAAAAAAGATGATGGAAAAGGTCATATAACTTATGATGAAACTAACTATCAAGAATATGAAAAATTTTATATTCAATTAGAAGAGGCTATCATATTAAATGAAATGATAGAAAAATTATTCGGTAAGAATATAAAAGATTTATTTGATGATATGGATATTGATAATATACCAGAAGCAGAGCAACCCATACAACTACAATTATTTAGTTCTAAATTAGGACAGATTATTAACAAAGGACTAGATGATACTCCCAGTGAGGGAAATAAAGAATAATTATAGCAAAAAAATAAGCAATAAAACAATATTTTGCTTTGCTTATAAAGAGGATTTAGACCAAGCCTATGCCTTTTATTGTAGTAGATATGAAAACATCTCATACGAAGAGTTTATGAGATTGGGTTTATTTGAATTTAAAAAGAAATTAGGAAGTGTACCTAAAACCGAGCCTTTATATGACATAATAAAATCAAGAACAATAAACATAGCGAATATAAAGGATAAAGAAGAGCGAAAGTATTGGAGAGAATTAAGAAGAATTAATCAAATACCACAAATATTTATACCAACAAAAGAAGTATTTGATAATCTAAAAGGAAGATTAAAAGAAACAAGTCAATTAGGAGGAAAATAATGAAACATATTAATATTACAAATGCTGATATAGTGAAAATAATGACTGATGAGCAAAAACACAATTTAGCAAATATTTGTATTGCAAATAAAACCAAACCAGAAGAAGTTATTTCACTTATTAAAAATGTTGCAAATGCAACAATAAATTTTGCAATAGACATATGTAATAATTATTTTAAAAGTCCTATTGGTAAAGAATATTTAAAAATAAGGGAAAATATAGAAAGAATAGGAGAAAGATAAAAAATGGAAAGAGATTTAATTAAGTTTAATAAAAATATAACAAAGGTAACAAAAGAAATAGCAAAATATGAAGATGAAAAAGGAAATTATATGTTAATACCTACTGGACAATTATTATGTAATATAGAATATATGGAATTAGATGAAATAAGTTATAAAAAAGCATTATTTGAAATGATAATTGATAAAAATACAGAATATAATAAAATTACAATCACTAAACCTGTGGACAAATATACTAAAACTAAAAATGAAAAAGATAAAGGTACTATCATAGATGCCGAAGTAGAAGTATGCCAAGTATGGGTAGTTAAAAATGGTTTAGGTTTAACAAAAGCATATAATGAAAAAGCAAGAGCTTTACAATTAGCAAATGAATTAAATAATAAATATTTAGAAATGGCAGAGTTAAAATAACTTTGCCTTTGGAGGTTATATATGGAAATAATATATAAAAATATAGATGAGTTAATACCTTATGAAAATAATCCTCGTTTAAATGATGAAGCAGTTGAATATGTTAAAAATTCAATTAAAGAATTTGGATTTAAAGTACCTGTTGTAATAGACAAAGATAATGTTATAATTGCAGGACATACAAGAATAAAAGCAAGTAAAGAATTAGGAATAAAAGATATTCCTTGCATTGTCGCTGATGACTTAACCGAAGAACAAGTAAAAGCATTCAGATTAGCAGATAATAAAGTTGCTGAAAAATCATTATGGGACTATACTAAGTTAGATAAAGAATTAGATAGTATTTTAGATATAGATATGAGTATATTTGATTTTAATATTAATACCGATGATGTTGAAATTGAAAGAATAGATTTATCTAATAAAGAATTTGAGAAATATGAAATAATAATTACTTGCCAAAATGAAATTGAATTAGAAGAAAAATATAATAAATTAATGAAAGAAGGATATGAATGCAAAATTTCAACATATTAAAAGAAAATAAAGTTGATAAAACATTTAGAGTAGCAAAAATAATGAATGATTTTGATGTAAAAGTTGAACACTCAAATGAAAATTTTATTGGAACTATAGATTTACCAAAAATATGGAATATTGGATTAATTGTTGGTAATAGTGGAACTGGTAAATCAACTATCGCTAAAGAAATATTTAAAAATGAATATATAAATAATTTTGAATATAATCATAAAAGTGTTATAGATGATATGCCACAATCAAAAACAATGGAAGAAATAGAAAAAATGTTTTATACAGTTGGTTTTGGAAGTGTTCCTAGTTGGCTTAAACCTTATAAAGTTTTATCAAATGGTGAAAAAATGAGAGTTGATTTGGCAAGAGCATTATTAGAAAATGATAAAATATGTTTTGATGAATTTACATCTGTAGTTGATAGAAACGTAGCTCAAACAATGTGTATAGCAACAAATAAAACAATAAAAAAATTAAATAAACAATTTATAGCAGTTAGTTGTCATTATGACATTATAGAGTGGCTTCAACCAGATTGGATTTTTGATACAAATGTGATGAAAATGGTCCCCTACCAAGCCCACGAAGAAAAAAAGAATTTAATATTAAAAAATGTGAACGAAGCGAGTGGGCAAAATTTAGGAAATATCATTATTTAAACAATAATTTAGCTGATTGTTGTGTATGTTATGGATTATATGATGAAGAAAAAATAATTGGATTTATTGCTATTATACATCAACCTCATCCTATAAATAAAAAATTAAAAAGAGTAAGTAGATTAGTAATATTACCAGATTATCAAGGAATAGGTTTAGGGACAAAATTTTTAAATTTCATAGCTGAATATTATAAAAAACAAAATTTTGATTTTGGAATTGTAACAAGTGCTAAAAATTTAATTTCAAGTCTAAAAAAATCTGAAAAATGGTGTTTATATAGATATAATAAAAAACCTAAATGTATTAGTAAAAATAGTAAAATTGATAAAAATAGAAAATTAAGAGATTGCGTAACAGCGGGCTTTATGTTTAAATAATTAAAGACAAAATAAAAAGGAAGTGATATTATGATAAAAGGAGATACACCAGCACAAGATAAAATTGATAAGAAACAATTTGAAAGCTTATGCGGGCTTCAATGTACTTTATTAGAAATATGTGATTTCTTTGATGTTGAAGATGATACTTTAAATAGTTGGTGCAAGAAAACTTATGGGACTACATTTTCGGAAGTATTCAAGATAAAAAGAGGCAAAGGACAAATATCACTTCGTAGAACTCAATGGAAATTAGCAGAAAAAAATCCTACAATGGCTATATTTCTAGGTAAGCAATATCTAGGGCAAACTGATAAAGTTGAAACAACAGGAGAAATGAGAGTAATGCCTACTATTAAAATGGAAGTAGTAGATAATAGTAATTTGGAGAGTGTATTATATGATAATAAAGAATAAATATCACAATACCAAAGTTATCTATAAAGATATAAGATTTTCAAGTAAAAAAGAAATGCGAAGATATATCATTTTAAAACAACTAGAAAAAGCAGGAATAATAAATGAATTAGAACTACAACCAAAGTTCTTATTACTAGATACAATTCATTATAAAGACAAGACATATCCTAAAACTTATTATATTGCTGATTTTAAGTATTTTGATAATGAAAAAGGTAAATATATTATAGAGGACATTAAAAGCCCTATAACAGCAAAAGACAAGGTATATAGGCTTAAAATAAAAATGTTATTAGCAAAGTATCCTGATATAGACTTTGTAGAAGTAATATAGTATAATTAAAATGTGGGAAGCATACGCACCATATGAGTATGCAAGATAACTAGGTGTGAGGTGGGCTAGGTTATCAATTATTAATAGACAAATAGCTACTTTATAGGTGGCATAGAGTAGATATATCCTATGCTATAGTAAATAGGACAACGTTGTTGTAATAATATATCTATTCTATGGTGCTTATAAATACTAGTAGTCTATAAATGTGTTCCAGAATGGAGTAAATCAAGAAATTGATGTAGAAATCATCTTTATAGACAATAAGCACTGCTAGTAGGTAGTGTACTGATGATATAGATTGAAGTCCATAGTTCCACTATGAATAGTATATATCATTGGTATAGTATCTATTAAGCAGTACACTGATAATATGCAAGTGTAGTACGAATAAGCCAATTAGGCACTGAATTTCTAACAGGTCGACTATTTTAGAAAACTAGACATATTATTAGTGTAGTGTTTAATAACACTGGAAAAAAAGGAGGTGTCAGAAATGGCAAAAAAAAGTAACACTGGAAAGAAAAAGGTTGATGTTATTAGTTTAGATAATAAGCCAGTTAATCCACAAGTTCAAGAGGAAAAAACAGAAATACCTACTAAATTTGTTAAGGTTGGCTCTACTGTTCCAAAAACAGCAGAAAGCAAAATCAAATTAAATAATGGAAGAGTATATAAAGATTTAGGCAATGGATATGGTATGTATTCTGATAATGGACAAGTATTTAGACTTAAATAGGAGGCAAATATGGAGTTTATTAAATTGAGAGAAGATAGATATTTAATCAAAGACAGTAATGGCTTGATTGTATCTAACGAAGAGAAACTAAAATTAGAAAAGAAAGAATTAATCATTAAAGATATAGAAAGTAATGAGTGTCAAGGAAAGACTACTCAGAGAATTGAAGAAATAGATAGGGAGTTGGAAAATGGAAACAAATCTAAATCTAACACTATCAAAAAAGCAAAGTCAACTACTAAATGATATAATCAGCCCTAATCTAACTGAAATATATGTATTAGGAAGTACTCAAAGTGGTAAGACCTTTGATATATGTCTAGGTTGTATCTTATATGCTCAAGCCTTATATAATTATAACCCAAAAGAAACTTATTTCGGTTCTATAACTGGTTGGAGTTTAGAGACATTAAAAGGTAACATCTTAGAGCCTTTAAAAAAGTTTCTAGATGATATGAAATTAGAAAAAGGAAGAGATTATATATTAAGGTGGCAGACCGATGAAAAGTATCTGGAAATATACAACATTAGATATTATTTCTTCGGTTTTAACAATGTTCTTGCATTCAATAAAATATTAGGTAAGCCTTTGATATTTGAGTGGATAGATGAAAGTGCTAGAATATACTCGCAAGATAATTTAAGAGAGCCATTTAATGAGTTCCCTGGTAGACAAGTATCTTATGCAGATCATCCTTATTTAAAGACTATACATTCATTCAATGTTGAGGGTGGGGAAAATCATCCATATAAGATTGACTACATAGATAAGAAACCTTATGCTAAGCATTATTCTTTCTTTCCTTATGACAACCCTAAGATAAAAACAGAAGAAGCAATGCGAAAGGTATTAGAAATGTTTCCACCCGGAAATCTAAGAGAACAAAAGATATTCAATAGATGGATACTTGCAACTGGAAAAATTTTTACAACAATAAACATCATTAATGATTTAAATGACTATGCTTTCAGAGAAATAGGAATAGGAATAGACTACGGAAATTCAAACCCTACTACATTTGTACCAATTGCATTGGCATATAATAAAGTTGAAAAGAAATGGGTATTGATTAGGTTAGAAATATATTATCATAACGCTAAAGAAGAACAAGACAACCCTACAACTGAATATTTTAGCAAGCAATTAAGATTATTCTTGTTGTATCTAAAAAGTGAGTATGGACAAGTTCCTATAACTACAATAGTATTAGATAGTGAAGCAACACATTTTCATAATAGATTATTAGCAGACAATATTCCACATTCTTTAGCAGTAAAAGGACCAGGTTCGGTGGTAGAAGGAGTACAGCATTTGCAATCATTGTTCTACAAAAAATATTTCTTTATATATAAACAAAATTCTATAAAACATATAACGGACAATGGCGAATTAATATATAGTAGTAAAGATGAGGGAATATTGGAATTAGAAAGTTATAGATATGACTTAAAGACAAGTGCTAAAACAGGTAAAGAGGCTTATGTAAAAGAGTTTGACCATCATATAGATGCTTGCTTAATAGGAGATACTATTATCACAACAGATAAAGGCAATTTCAAAATAATTGATTTAGTTGGAAAAAAAGGAAATGTTAAATGCTTTGATGGAAGTAAATTTATATATAGAAAATTTAAAGATGTAAGGCTTACAAAAAGAAAACAAGACATATATAAATTAAAATTATCAAATGGTTATGAATTAAAAGGAACATACGAACATCCTGTATTAACTACAAAGGGCTATAAGAAATTAGGAGAATTAACTGAGAAAGATAAAGTGATTTGTAATTGACACGATTAGATATTTATTGTATAATTAATTAGGAGATGATTGTATGATAAAATATGAAAATGATTATGCTTATGTTGATGGTTATAAATTTAAGAAAAATACAAGAGATAATTATTATTTATCTTCTACCAATATTGGCAATAGAAGAAAACGTTTACACATTTATATATGGGAAAAGTATAATGGAGAAATACCAAAAGGTTATGATATACACCATATAGACCATAATAAAGATAACAATGAAATAAGCAACCTTAAAATGCTATTAAAAAGAGAACATAGCATATTACATTCAAAAGAATTAACCGAAGAACAAAAAGCAAAAAAAATAAAGAATTTTAATGAAAAGGCAAGACCAAAAGCAATAGAATGGCATAAATCAAAAAAAGCAGAAAAATTCCATAAAGAACAATATAAAATTTCTCTAGGGAAAATGAAACCGCAAAAAATTACTTGTGAAAATTGTGGGAAAGATTATTATTCAATTTGTAATGGCAGAAATAAATTTTGTTCTAATAAATGTAAAAGTGCTTATAGAAGAAAAATAGGAGTAGATAATATTGAAAAAAAATGTATCAAATGTGGAGAAAAATTTGAAGTTAACAAATATTCAAAAAGAAAGCAATGTTATAATTGCTACCCCAGTAGAAATAAAAAAGCTTCCAAATAAAGAAGATGTTTATAATATGGAGGTAGAAGAAGTACATAATTTTATTGCTAATGGAATTGTAGTTCATAATTGCAGATATCTACTTGCAGAATGGAAAGAACAAGATAAATGTCCAATTGTTTAGGAGGAATAAATGGAACTAAGGTGTAAGGCTAGTAAAAGATTTTTATTAGAGATAAACATAGAAGAATATTATAATAATTTAAAAAAGATGGGTATAGATATAACAACTCCATTAAGAATAAAAATACCTTGTCAAAAATGTAAAATGATAGAAGAATATGAGATATACCCATCACATTATAATCACGTAAAGAGTTATAAAAGAGATGTTGACAATAGCAAATAATTATGCTATAATTTAAGAGATAGAAAAGTGCGAAAAAGTGTGTCGTAAACATAAGAAGCATATAGTTAAAGAGATAACTATATGTTTTTTATTATTTATACACATAGAAAGGAGTTAAAAATGAGAACTCTAATAAAGCAAATAAGTGCCATTTTTAATAAATTAATCAGCAAAATTGCAGAATTTATGCAAAAATTAAGATTAAATTACGAAAATAATAGAAAATGGACTTTGTATTTATATTTAAATGGTCAATGCATAGATAAAAGAAAGATAGATAAAGACTTTGCTCCTATGGGTAAGTTCTATGTAGTAAAAGTAAGAGGCATGATACATTTACTAGGAACTAATAGAAAAGTGCAAATAGTAGTTCAAAGTTATAAATATAAATTGACTGATGAAAAGAAAAGAGAGGCTCATATTGAAACTCTAATATATGAAGGAGTTGATATTAAATGAATAATCAAGTAAGATTAAAATCAGCATACAACTATTTAGAGGCTCCATATATAAGAGTAGAGGCAACAGTAACTCAACCTGGTATAACTAATGGTAAACCTAATATTTATAAGAAAAATGACTATATAATCGCTCCTAGTGGCAAAAAGGTTGCTACATATATAGTTAATCAAATATTTGGCTCAGACTTGGTAACACAAACAGAGGGACTATCAATAAACTGGTTAATGCCTACACTTAAAGAGAGCCTAGAATTAGCAGTATATGAAGAAGAAAGTTTCATATTAATAAATAAGTTTGATAATAAGATATATCTAGAATGTATTAAGAAATCAGACATACACGATTTAGTACAAAAATATGATAAAGTAATAAGTGGTACTATCGTACAAGAGTTTATTACTAAAGAAGATATATACGAACTTCATAGAAATATTAAGTTAGAGAATGGTATTACTTATATGACTATGGAAGTATACAAAGAAGATAAAGGTGGTAAATTAATACCTGTTGATTTAGGAACATTTAATCTAAGAACTGGCAATGAATACATTGCTAAGTACATATTACCCTATGAAAATCTAATTAATATAGATATAGGTCAGAATTTCTTTAAAGATAGTAAAAAATTCTTAAATGAAGAAATGGAAATATTCAACACCTTTGTTGATGAAATAGAAAAGACCAAAACTAAGATAGTAACAAGCCAGCATTATCAAAGTGGTGATATAGTAACTAATTGGCAACCTGCTTCTAATCACTACAAAGTTGATACATTAAGTGTTGGTAAATTAGCAGATTACTTTACTTTATTGCCAGGGGATAAAGACCACCAATTATTTGAATTTTTACAAGGTAATATTAGATTTAATGAATATATTAGTTCATTTAAGTTTTGCGATTATCAAGTAATTCAAATGGCTGGACTAAGTCCTGCAACATTTGGATATGAAAAAGATGCTTATCAGAATGTCGATAGCATAGATTTAAGTAAGAATAATTCTGATATGACTATTGAGGCAATAAAGACACAAATAGAGCCTCAAATAAATCATTTACTTGAAAATGTTGTTAAAGCACAGCAAGCGAACAACATCCAAGTTAATCTAATTCCTAGTGAGTTAAATTGGGACTATGGAGCAAATGAGAAATTCAATGATATGAAGAAACTTCAAGTATTAAATAGAATTCAAAGCGTTGGAAGTGTTCCATATAGTGTAAAGGCTAAGATAATAACACCTATCCTTAATAAGTTAATTGATGATGACTATGTAGGAAAGAATAGTAAATTAATAGAAGAATTAATTAATGCGAATAAAGAGGAAGAAGAAGCAATACAAGTTAAGTTTGGAGAAGTATAATGAAAAAAGACCCATTTAGTTTATTTATAGAAGATAGTGCTTACTATTCAAAGAATGAATATTATAAACTAATGTATGAAACTAAACGAGTATTCTTCGATTACTTATATAAGAATAAAACTCTAGCAGAGTTCAAAAAAGAAACTGCAAAAATATGGGAAAAGGTAGACCATAAATATATGGCTGAAAGAATAAAAGAACTTGAAGATATGATAATGGCTAGAGATTTAGAGGGAAATAAAATAATAAATCCTGATGCTGAATATAAACAAATATATGAATTAGCAAGTGAAAAAGTATTCCAAAATGTAGAGAAAAAATATAAATATAACATTGATGAGTATTATAAAGGCAGAAGAAAAACAGCAAACAAAAGTTATATAGATAGAGAAAGTTATTTATCTAAACTAGTAACTAAGTATGATGAAGTGCAAGCCACCATACCATACCATAATAAAGATGGAAGTGTAAGAAGTTGGCATAACATAGCAGATTATAATTCAATGCTTTATAATACTAATCTTAATCATGCAGGTTGGAATAGGACAATGTACGATGCTAATTTATTAGAAAAAGAACTTTTATACTTGCCAGCCCATACATTCGCTTGCCCTTTATGTATGCCTTATCAAGGTAAGGTATATAGTAAAGAGGGAAAGAGTGGATATACTTCTGATGGAATTAAATATTATCCGCAAGAAGAAGCAATTGCTGGAGGTGTAGGTCATCCTAATTGTAGGCACCAATGGACTATATATTGGGATAAAGACCAAATACAAGAAAATGATTATAATTCTGATAAGTGGCAAGAAGATTATGAAAAAAAGCAAAAGATACAAGCCCTACAACTAAAAAGAACTAAATTAAAGAATGATAAAAAGATATATGAAGATTTAGGAAATGGAAGTGAGGTAGATAAAACAAATGCTAAAATAAAAAAGATAAATGCTACTATAAAAGAATTAAATAAATAGACCAATTGCTATTAAGTCTATAAAAGGTTAGCAGTCGCGACACACTTTTATCACTTCTAAAAAAAAAGGAGAATGATAAATATGAATTTTGATATTACTAAATATCTAAAAAACAAAGAGATTACTATAAGTAATGATGACCTAGATGTTTCTGCAATGGAAAAAGACCTTTATAAAGGCTATACAAAGAATAGTGATATTCCTAAGGCTGATTATAGTGGTTATGTAAAAAAAGAAGATTATACTAAACTTCAAGGAGACTACACAAACCTAGAAACTAACTACAACAATACTGTCAAGACTTTAAGTGAAGCAAATGATAAGATGGGTAGATTAAGTCTAGAGAATAAACTCGTTAAGAGAGGTTTTAAAGAAGAAAACTTTGATGAAGTAGTTAAATTAAGGAATAGTCTTTATGCTGATGAAAAAGATGATGATAAAGCAATTGAGGGAATAGTAACTAGATTTAAAAATACATATTTCCCAGAAACAGAAAAGAAGAATAATATACCATTTACACAAGCACCTAATGAGGGTGGAGTAAATGGAAATAATGCTAATACTGGTAAAGATATAAAGATAACTAGAGGTACTAGTATTAAAGATTTAATGATACCTGTAACTAAGTAATTTTAGTTAAATATAGAGGAAAGAAAAGGAGGAAGAAATTATGAATTTTACAGGAGTTAATTTAGACCTACAAGGTTTAATGAAAAGAACTTATGCTAATTTACTTTACAATTCTCAATTCTATAAAATGCTAGACAGAAGATGGTTTGAAGTTGGAAGAACTGGCACTCCAATTATTGAGGTTATTAAGCAATTAGACACTGCATTAAATGTAAGAAATAATGTAGAAATCGCACAAGGAGGAATTACAAACGAACTTGCTACTTACAATTCAGTAAAAGTTGACTTAACTGAATTACCTATGGACTATTCATTTAGAGTAAGCCCTATAGTAATGGGTAGTGGTATTGAAAGAGCAATCGAAGGACAAATCGAATTAAAAGAGGCTCAAATCTCTAGACAAATCGATGTATATGGCTTTAATAAATTAAATGCTGATATTACAGGCCCTGCCGATGGTTCAATGGCTTATACTGATGGACAAATCACTAAATGGGCTCCAGCAAGTGGAACTGAAACTATTGAATTAATTAATGATTTAAAATCTAAATTATTTGATAGAAATATCTATGATGGATACTTATTAGGGCTAAGTTCAAGTGCTTATGCTTACTTTGTATCAAGTTTAACATCAATTCTTAAATATGAAACAAGAGCAGGTGTTGAAGGTGTTGATATGGGTCAAGTTGCTAATGCTTATGGTGTTAGTGTATTCCAAATCAATAGTAATGTAATTGAAAAAGATAAAGAAGGTAAAGATACAAATGTAGTTGGATACTTTGCTAATGAAGTTGGTGTTGTTGGTGATACATTCTGGAGTTCAATGAACCAATATCCAAATGGAATGCCCGGCTATCCAGGATATTTCTGCGTCGAGGGAAATGTAATGTTCGGAGCAAAAGTAGTTAGACCAGAAGCAGTTATTAAATTAGTTGAAAGTATTCCAACAGTTGATGCTGGTTCATTCGATGCTGGTAAAGTTGGACAAAATTATACTCAAAAAACAGCATTCTCTGGTACAGAAGTTGTTAAATATGAGGCTGGTGGACTTCCTGCTGGATTATCATTAAATGCAACATCTGGAGAAGTTACTGGAACACCAACAGAAGCAGGTTCATTCAATGTTTCAATCTATGGTGTAGATAAATATGGTAACTATTCTAATGCATTCAATGGAACAATTGAAATTGCTGAATAGTTAGAAAGGAAGTGAGAAAATGCAATTTTTCACAATAGCAGAGTTCGAGGATAAATACCCAGACTATGCAAATGCTGATATTTCAACTTGGCAGATAGAAGCAGTAAGTGAGATGATTTTCTCACAAATAGGCTTAAGATATAGGGATGCTAGTTGGGATGCAATTAGTGTCCCTTTGCCTATTAAAAATGCTTCTATGGAACAAATGAGATTTTTATTAGAGCATGACATTCCATTTGTTGATTTTGATAAAGATATAAAGGCAGGAACAATGAGTTCGCCTTTAAAGACTGATTATTCTACTTTAGCACTAAGAATACTTGCTAATAATGGATATCTATATAGAGGTACACCAATGTCTAGTAATATGGCTCTTACTATACCATTTGGAGGCGAATAAAATGTTTCTAGTAAATGGTATGAAAGCAACATTAAGGCAGTTTAATCGTGATGAAAATGATGAAATATTTGATGATACTAATTATAAAGAAATCACAATTAAATGTTGTCCTTATGATTGCGAAAGTGCTATAAAGTTCGGTATTTATACAGTTCCTGAGGCTACTGGTTATTATCAAGTTGGAAGACTTGTTGATGTAAAAGTAGGAGACCAAATTATTTATTTAGGCAAATATGCTGATAATAAAGTCCATACAGTGTTAAAAGTTCAAGATAGTTGGATATTTAATAGAGTAGAGAATAAAATTATAGTGGTTAAATAATGGCTAATATTAAAGTAAATTGGTATCCAGGAAAGAAAAAGGAAGTATTAGAGGTTTCTGATAAGATAATGTATACAATAGCAAGACAGACACTTGATAGAACATTTTCTCATATTCCTATGTCAAGAAGAAAAGGAGTAGTCCATATGAGACAGACTTCAATGGCAGCAGGAGTTAGGGGAAGCGATGGAAATTATTATATAGGCTCTTATACTAACTATGCTAAATATGTATGGGTTATGCCTAATAATACTAATTGGACTGAGCCTGGTACTTTTGGCAAATGGTATCAAGAAATATATACTAAGCAAAAAAAGAGTATTGTTGGAATTGCTATAAAGGAGAATGAATTGAAATGACAAGAGAGTTATTAGAAAAGAAACAATTAATCTTAATTAAATATCTTCAAAATATAGTTAGCGGTTATACCACTGACAAATGGAAAATAAAAGCCGAATATTCAACAAATGATAATGACAGTAGGGTAATAGTCGTGCAAGAACAAAGCGGACAAAAACAAGTATTCTATGGCGATATATTTCCTATGTATAATTATTATATGGTTGATATATATGGACTTACAATTAGAGAGTGTAAAGAATTATCTTTATTAATAGGTAATCTAATAGGAAAATCGGAAAGAATAGAAGTTGAAAATAAAGAAACTAATAAATTGGAAAGGTGGCAAATTATATTTACTCAATATGTTAATCCACAAGCAATAGAGTACATGGATATCAGAAGAGTTGGATATAATTCAACCTTACAATGTATTATAAGTAAGATTTATGAAAACGATTTATAGAAAGGAAGTGTAAATATGAATGAATTTTATGTAAATAATAGAGAAGTCATTAAAAACTTAGGTTTAAATACTGGTACTAGTGCAGTACCTGCATTTACTGCCATGTGTACAACTACTGAAGTCGGTTTGACAACTGATTTTGAGCAACAAGACTGGTATGTTTGGTGCGATGCTATTCAAAGAAGTATAATTACTGGTGCTGCCATCTCTATTGATACCACTGTTAAAATTGATATGAATAATGCTTCTATAGTTAAAATATTAGGAGATATTCATACATTAATCAAAGATGGTACTGTTGCTCAATTCAACAATCAATTGGTACAATTTGAATTATTAACAGGAGTTCAAGAAGGAGCATTGACTTATACTAAGTATAAAGTACCTTGTACTTTGAACTTTAGTGATTTAGGTGGTGCTGCCGAAGATAGTGGCGAGTTTGCATTGACTATTGTTGTAACTGGCAAAGGAGAAGTTGTAACAGGATAAACCTATAAGGGTTGGGTTAAAAGCCCAGCCCTTTATTTTATAATAAGGAGGTGGAATAAATGAATGGAGGAGAAGTCATCTTCAAGTTTAAAGGAGATGATAAAGACCTAGAAAAAAAGACTAATGGTGTCGCTGGTAAATTGAAAGCAAGTACTATCGCTATTGGTAATTTAATGTCTAGTGCTATTGAAAAAGTTGGTAGTTCTTTATTAGGGCTTGGTAAAGATGCCTTACAAGGGGTGGCTGATTTAGAGCAGAATATCGGAGGTGTAGAGACACTTTTCAAAGATAGTGCTGATACAGTTATAGAGAACTCTAAAAAAGCCTATACAACAGCAGGAATAGATGCTAATAAATATATGGAACAAATAACATCATTTAGTGCTAGTTTATTACAAAGTCTAGGTGGAGATACAGAAGAGGCAGCCAAAGTTGGCGATATGGCTATTCAAGACATGGCAGATAACTCGAACAAATTCGGTACTGCTATTGAGAATATTCAAAATGCTTATCAAGGCTTCGCTAAGCAGAATTATACTATGTTAGATAATTTAAAACTTGGTTATGGCGGCACAAAAACAGAAATGGAAAGATTACTTGCTGATGCCGAAAAGATATCAGGAGTTAAATACGATATTTCTAATTTAAATGATGTATTTAATGCTATTCATGTAATTCAAGAAGAATTAGATGTAACAGGAACGACAGCAAAAGAAGCCTCTACCACTATAAGTGGCTCAATAAATAGTGCAAAATCGGCATTTAGTAATTTTTTAAGTGGTGCAGGTGGAATTGAAGAAGTAATAAGTACCTTTACTACTGCTGGAACAAATATATCAAATGCTATAATCAAAATGGCACCTCAAATAATAACTGGTTTAACTACTTTATTAAATAATCTAGTACCTTTAATTGGTCCTTTACTTCAAGCAATATTGCCGGCATTGATACAAGGAACTTCAACATTAATAATGGGGCTAGTTCAAGCATTGCCTGGTATTATTCAAATATTAATGGGTATGTTGCCTACTATAATTCAAGAATTAGCAAATATGTTGCCTATTATACTAGAGGCTTTAATTCAAGGTTTAATTATGATAATTCAAGCATTAGCACAACAATTACCAACATTGATACCAGTTATCATAGATGCTATTCTTAGCACTATACCTATATTAATAGATAATTTGCCTTTATTTATAGAGGCAGGATTCCAATTACTTATAGGTTTATTGCAAGGATTAATACAAGCAGTCCCTAAACTTTTAAGTTATATTCCTAAAATAATAACTTCTTTAGTAGGTTATTTTATGGAATTGCCTAAAAAATTAGTTAATATAGGTAAAAATATGGTTATGGGAATATGGAATGGTATAAAAAATGTTAGCAAATGGATATTAGACAAGATTAAAGGCTTTGGAAAATCTATATTAAATGGAATTAAAAGTATATTTGGAATACATAGTCCATCAACAGAATTTGCATGGATAGGTAAAATGAATATGGTAGGTTTAGAAGAAGGTATGGAAGATATGAAAGGACAAGTTAATTCAACAGTAGATGGAATGTTTGATGATATGTTTAGTTTATCGCCTAGCCTATATGGAAGTTCAAGCACTAATTTAAGTCCACAGATTAATGTAGTAGTAAATAACAATATGGAGCAAGACCCATTAGGACAAATGGTTAATAATATTAAGACATTTAGTGGTGGGTCTAAAAATGATTATAATTATGGAATGGGAGGAGCATAAATATGAGTAGATTAAAAATGTTAATAAACAATGAAGAAGTAGTATGTAATAAAGAATTTACTATAACAGAGGAAATACTTACTACTTCCTCAACCATTCTTAATAATTGCTATCCAAAAAGTTGGGAAATTGATAAAAATTATATTTCTAGATTTTATTATCCTAAAGATTATTCTAAATGTAAAATATATAAAGATGATGTACTTGTCTTTTGCGGAGTAGTAAAAAATTCGGGTAATATAAGTCTTAACACTAGATATCCTCACTTTTGTAGTTTACAAATATTAGACTTTAAGACTTTACTTAGTGAGGGCGAGACTTTAGACTTTGTTATAAATAATAAGACAATAACCGAAGCAATAGAAATGATAATAGATGCTATTAAAGATTATGGTTTTATATTAGGTAATATTAATATATTCGGTGCTGATGATATAATTGGTGCTTATTCAACACAAAATAAAACTGCCTATGATGTATTTCAATATCTAGCAGATATAACAGGCTCTAAATGGTTTACAAGACTTGTTGATGAAGATAAAGTTGCTATTGACTTTTATGACCCTATATTAATGACAAGAGGAAAAAATATTGAATATAATATTACTTGGTTTGAAGAGAATAATATAAATGATATTTCTTTTAATTATGGAAGTAGAGATTATAGAAATAAACAAATAATGCAATCTGATGAAGTTTATGCAAGCATAGATTACACCGAAACATTAATAGCAAATGGATATGATGTTAATTTCTTAACATCTTCTAATATAGGTAATGTAAGAAGCATAAATGTTAATGGTGTATCTAAAACTTTTACTGCTAAATCAAATAAAGAAATAGGAATAGAAGCAGATTTCTATTATACACCAGGCAAAAATCAAATAGAAAGCGAAGAAAATTATCCTGCTGGAACTCAGATACAAATAAAGTATCAACCTCTTGTAAAAGGTAGACAAATAGTGTATAATAGTGATGAAGTAGAAAGAGTAGCAAATCAAACAGGAAGAAAAGGAGTTATAGCAAGATATGAGAATAGAAATGATGTTCTTTCGAGCGATGAACTTGATAAAGTGGGACAATCTTATATCAAATATAAAGGTAGTGCAGAAGTCAATTTAAAAGTAGTAACTGATGATAAAGATATTTATAATATTGGGCAAATAGTACACTTTGATGCACCTATTGATGATTTAACACAAGATTATATGGTAAAAAGAAAAGAAATAAAAGTAATAAATACAACAGACCAAGAAAAGATATTCTACACTTATGAATTATCCAGTTCGTTTAATAGTGAAAGAGCAATAAATTGGTTTGATAATCAAAGAAATAAAGCAAGTGGAAATATTCAAGAGGGAGAGAGCATAACAAGAAATGTTGATATAGAAAATTCAGCAAATATCATATATAATAATTTAACTATTAGTGAAATTACAGTCATTGGAGATAATATATTAAATTGTACATTAAATGCTCCATTTATAAATTAGGAGGTAATTATGACAGATGATTTTAAAAGTAAAATTATAACATATTTATGTGGCAAATATGAAATACAGAATAAAGAAGATAAACCTACTATAGAACAAATAAAAGAAACAACTAATAATTTCACTGACAATTTAAAAGCAGAATTAAAAAAGCAAGGACACGAAGTATATAGATTATATATATATGGCTCATTTCAAAGTAAAAATGCAAGTGATGAGGGACTTGATAAAACATTAATATATGGTGTTGTCGATGATATAAATAGAGAATTAAATGGATATATTGTTATTGTAGATGTTGGATTTAATATAATACAAGTAATTACAAAATATTCAAGTGGTGTAAAAATTGATAGAATGCTAAAATTAGAAGCAGATGAAACTGGTAATTTAATGGCAATAGAAAGATATGGAGAGGGATTAGGAACTTTAAGATTTCTTTTATTAAATAACCCTACTGTTAAATTACCTAGTGATGCAGAATATAAATTAATAATTAAAAAATCTTATGAATTTCCTAGCAATTTAAGAAGTTATGCTTATGATTTTATACGAAGAAGAATTGGAGGAGGCAATTATTTATTTGGTGGAACTAATACAACAGCAACAGGAAAATTTCCTATCGCTGTAGAACTTACTATTAATGTTGGAGCAGAAAATGAATGGAAATTATTTGAAAGTGATAGTAGTTTTGGTACTAGTGTATCTTATGCAATAAATGATATGTGGCAGACTTGGGATAATGAAAATAATCTAGATTTTCAAATGATAGGTATTTCAAGTGATAATATGCTAAGTGTATATAATAAAAATGGAGATAATATTTCACTTACTTCAATAAATGTTTTAAATTACAGTGAAAAATTAACAGTATCTAATGTTATTAGAAATATATCTAAAATAAAACAAAAAAATAATTTCTATTCTATAATATATCAATATACTTTTGAAAGAGGAAGTACAAATAAATATGCTCTATATGAAATTTTTAATATAAAAGATGGTGCTGTTGCCAATATATATAAAAATCAATTTGAATTAGACAATTATCTAGAAGAGCAAGATTATGGTGGGTTAGGAATGAGTATAAAAGGCAATGATGCAAATATATTTATGTTATGCTATACAAATATTTCTGTTTATACATTATATATAGGAAGAATTGCAAATAATCAAGTTTATTTAGTTGAAAAAGAAAATATTAGTCAATCTGTTTCTAATCCTATAATATTCTATAATGTTACAAAGCAATTTAACTTATATAATTATCAATTTCAATTAATAAATTTATTGTATTCAACACTAGAGATATATAATGAAAATAATTATAATGGACTTCCATATCAAGATTTAGATAGTATGGTTCCTAATTCTGGAATATTATATAATAGTTCAAACATACCAATATTCGCAAGAAATTTATATAATAAAACAATAAGTGGAAGAACTACACAAAGTACAATTGAAGTACCAAATACTTATTTAAATGATGATATCATAACAAAAGAAAACTTGCTAGGTAAAACTAATTCTATATTAATAAGTAATTCAGAAACTATTGTTAAAAATATATACGAAACATTAAATATAAATTTCATAAATACTTTGCAAATAAGAAATGATAATGATGAAGTTAACCCTATACTTAACCCAGTAGGAGCGAGCAGGCTAAATAATAGTATATCAAAAACGACCGATTATAATAATATGAAAGCATTAAAAGTAAAAATTAATTTTACTGATAATACTAATTATATAATTCAATTAAATGCTAATCAAATTTATAAGATTAGTGATACAAGTTATATATACGATTTTGATATATATGCATCAAAGGATATAACAAATATTCAAATAATAAGTAATGATGAAATAACAGTTTATCAGACTATAATTTCAATATTTAGAGCAGATAGATTTTATAATATCACTCAAATGGTGGAAATAGTATAAAGGAGGAAGATAAAATGAAAAAAATAAACAATAAGTTGACAAAAAGGTGGGTTTATTATTTAATTAATGCTTCTCAAGGAGGTAACTTATGATAACTTATGAGGATAAGGTGGCGTTATATGAAAATGCAGATATTGCTAATGTAAATAAAGTAACTGCTGGTGATATGAATGAAATAAAACAAGTTGTAAATTCTCTTGCTAATTTATTCTTTCCAATAAAAAAGGTAGTAATATTTAACGATAATGATGACCACAGTAATTATTTAGGTTTTACTTGGAAAAGAATAGCAAGTGGTAAAATGTTGGTAGGTATAGATAGTGCTGATACAGATTTTAATACTATTGGTAAAACAGGTGGAGAAAAGACACATACATTAACAATTGACGAAATACCTAGTCATAGCCATAATACTTATTATGGGCCAAGTGGAAATGTTTATGCTGGAACAACAACTATTCAAACGGCTTCACCTAGAGATGATTTAATAACCAATACAGGTGGTGGACAAGCCCACAATAATATGCCACCATATCAAGTGGTAGCCCTTTGGCAAAGAGTATCATAAGTGATAAATCAAATAATGTAAACAATGTAAATACCCTACCCTACTATAAAGACTATATTTCAAATAGTAAAAAGCCCACTATACCTTATAAAATAAGGCTTTATATAGTGGGGTAGGGGGGTGGTTGACATAAGATTGTAAAATAAAAAGGAGGAAATATGAACGACACTATAATAGTAGCAGTGTTATCTTTTTTAGGAACTTGTATAGGCTCGCTTGTTGGAATTAAATTAATCAAATATAGAATAGAACAATTAGAAAAAAAGGTAGATAAACACAACACTGTAATAGAAAGAACATATCATTTAGAAGATGATATTAAGTATATGAAGGAAGAAATAAAAGAATTGAAAGTGAGGTGTGAATAATGGAATTAAGCACATTAATAAGTTTAATAACTATCCTAGTAACTTGGGTATTAGGCATGATATCAAAGAAGCATACTAAATTAAATAATAAATTAATACCAATACAGAATATCTTAGTTGGATTGATAGTTGCTTTAATAGAGTGGATAGTAACTAAAGATTTTAAAGTTGCTATTGCTTTAAGTGGAATAATTGCTGGTGGAACATACGACATATTCCATAATTTAGAGAAATTAATAAAAGGAGAGTAGATAATATGGTAAATATAATAAAGAAATTAGTTCCAGAAAGCAAATGGGGAATAAAATGTCCTTATAGTATGACACCTACAAGAATAGTAGTACATAATACTGCTAACGATGCTACTGCTAGAAATGAAATAGCATATATGACAAATAATAACAATGAGACATCGTTCCATTATGCTGTTGATGATAAAGAAATAGTGCAAGGAATAGAAGAAAATAGAAATGGCTGGCATGCTTCGGATGGCAATGGCAAAGGAAATAGAGAGGGTATAGCAATAGAAATATGTTATTCAAAATCTGGCGGAGAAAGATTTATCAAAGCCGAACAAAATGCAGTAGACTTAATCGTAGATATATTAAAAAGATATGGTTGGGGAATTGATAGAGTAACAAAACATCAAGACTATGGAAATCATAAATATTGCCCTCATAGAACATTAGATATGGGTTGGGATAGGTTTTTAAATATGATAAAGGCTAAATTAGAAGATAAACCTGTTTCAAATGAAGTTAATGTTTATTATAAAGTTAAAACTCAAAAACATGGCTGGTTAAAAGAAGTTAAAAACCTAGAAGACTATGCAGGCTGGGAGAACAGCCCCATAAATGGACTTGCTATAAGAGTAGATAAAGGTTCTATTAGATATAGAGTACATCTTAAAGGAAAAGGCTGGTTGCCATTTGTTACTGGTTATGATATTAATGATTATATATCAGGTTGGGCTGGCGATGGAGTAAATGCTATTGATTGTGTAGAATGCTACTACTATACCCCTAATAATATTAGACCATATCAATATGCTTACTACAAAGTAAACAATTATCCTTACCAAAAAGACTTAATCAAAGGAAATGGTTTTGATGGCTTTGGTGGTGTCAGAGGAGTTCCAATGACAAAATTCCAAATGTATATTGGAAAATAATCAGAAATATTAAAGAGAGTTAAAAAAAATTAACTCTTTTTTCTTTATTTTATAAAGGTTTATAAAGAAAATGTAAAAAAATTTTAAAAAATCATTAAAATGTATTGACAAATGTAAATGCATTATGTTATAATAATATTGTAATTAAGGAAAGGAAGAGATGAAAAATGAAAAGAGAAGAAATACTAAAAGAATTAAGAAAGATTGAATTAGAAAGAATTGAAATGGATATGTATGGTGGCGAAAAAGAAGAATACATAAAACTATGTGAAAAAGAAAAAGAATTAAGAGAAAATTTATATAATGCAGATTATAGAGAAATAACAAATGATGAAGTTAAAGATTTCATAAGAGTAGGATATTAAGGAGGGCAAATAATGAAAAAGATAATTAAATGGCTAAGAGATAACTTAGATATGGACTTATATGAATATTATGGAATTAAGAAAGGAGAAAGAGTATAATGAAAAAGTTTTTAAAGGAAAATAAAGGTATAATTATATTTTATTCAATAATTATTGTTGGTACTTTATTAGTTTTACAAAGAATTTCATCTTTAAATTAATAAATACACCACTAGACTTAATTAAATTAGCCTAGAATTAATGAAAATAATAAAATAGACCAATTATATTAGAATTATTAAAACTTCGTTAAAATTAAAATAAATGGCGAATAAAAGGAGGAAAAGAAAATGGAAGAATTTAAATTGAATTTTTACTTTAATTTATATAAAGATAAGGCAATGGTAACTAGAAATTTGTTTAGAGTTGAATTTATTAAAAGACATGGCGAGTTCAAGTATCTAGAAGAATTAATTAGAATGATAGAAGATTATCAAATAAATAAGTATGGAACTACACTTTACGAATGGGAAAACAGCAAAACAAAAAGAAATATCAATATTTATTTAGACGCAGAAGAAAAAAGAAATAAAAGGAGGTGTAAATAATGGATAATGTTTATATTAATTTAAAAGATATTAATAGTGGTGCATTAAATGATATATTTAAAAATCAAGACTTAGTATCTGTTGAAGAATTAATTGATAAATTAGAAGATTATTATGCAGAAATAGAAAAACAACAAGAAGAAATTGATGATTTAAGAGAATATAAAAATCAATATTGTGAATTATATGGCCAATATTGTAGATAGGAGATAATATGAGAAAGAAAACAAAAACAAAAGTATTAAATATTAGACTTTCTGAATGGGAGTTTAATGAATTAGAAAAAGCAACAAGATTGACAGGTCAAAGTAAGACATCATTCTTAGTAATGGCTATGCTTGAAAAGATACAAAGAATAGGAGGAAAATAAAATGGAATATAAAATTAAATTAAGCAAAGGTAAAATAAATATAAATGGTAAAGAATACGATATTCCAGATGAAGTAGCAAAGTTTATCATTTATGAAACAAGCACTAGAGATGATATAATACAAACAAGAGATGTATATGAAAGAACAATAGATAAAGCAATAGAATATATAAATAATCATGATTTGACTTGTAATGAAAATTGGTTAGTACAATATGAAAAAGAATTATTAGATATATTAAAGGAAGTGAGATAATGAATAAAGAGATAGTTATATATAGACACAAAACAAATAAGAATATTTATCTTATAAAAAATTGGTATGTTTGTGGTGGAAGTCCTGATACTGATTGGTTTAAAGCGACCAATGATATATATGAAGCAATAGAAAATTCGAAAAATAAAGATGGCAAAACAATAGAAGAAGCATATAACACCAGGGCATTTCCCGATGAATTAAAAGCAAAGATTATAGTAGATAAAGAGTTTGAATTTGATGGCTACAAAGGAATTTTGAAAAAAGAATTAGTATTTAAAGTGTCAGATTTTGAAAAAATCACTTTAATAATAAAAGAAGATTTAGTAGAAAAGGTAGAGAGTGATGAGTAAATGGAAGAAAAATTATTCTTATTTAATCCTTTTAACATAAAAAGTATAAATGAAAAAGAACTTGCTAGTATGTATCAAGAAGTATTTAAAAAAATTATAGATGAACCTAATTCAATGTATCAATATGCACAAAATGTAGAAGTTTATTCTAATCTTAATTACATAATAGGAGAAGTAATAGCAAGGCTTACTAAAGACATAATAGAATTAAAAACACAAATAGAAATAGATAGAGCAATAAAAACAACTGAAGAGCGAAAGAATTGGAATACTGAAAGAGATGGGAAAGCACCTGCTATGGCTTATTTTGAGGCTCTAGGAACTCGTTTCTGCAAAGATAGTATAAATAGACTAGCAGACAAAGAATGCTCGTTAAAAAGGTTTAAAA
>ENA-OPAA01000320-OPAA01000320.1-human-gut-metagenome-genome-assembly--contig:-NODE-320-length-33895-cov-2.604994_pt1 | contig 33895 bp, 23 predicted proteins | sample MGYA00241049_ERZ501414 | MGnify/ENA primary metagenome ERZ501414 (study PRJEB25962, sample SAMEA2042520) | human gut metagenome | biome: human gut; feature: human-associated habitat; material: faeces... | reverse complement strand
GCGGCTTGCAGCTCCCACCGGCCGTGCAGCCAAGCGAATGACAGAGGCTACCGGATACGAGGCTCAGACGATCCACAGACTTCTGGAGCTGAATGGAATGCCGGAGGAAGAGCAGGAAGGCCGTGCAGTTCATTTTGACAGGAATTCGGAGAATCCGCTGGAAGCGGATGTGATCATCATTGATGAGATGTCCATGGTAGATATCGCACTGATGCATTCATTGCTTCTTGCAGTGACAGCAGGGACCAGACTGATCCTGGTAGGTGATGAAAATCAGCTTCCCAGTGTAGGCCCGGGAAATGTTCTGAGGGATATTATCCGCAGCGGCTGTTTTCCGGTAGTAGAGTTGAAAAAGATTTTCCGCCAGGCATCTGAAAGTGATATTGTGGTGAATGCACATAAGATCAACCGGGGCGAGCAGGTGACCATCAATAACAAGAGCCGGGATTTCTTTTTTCTGAAAAGATATGACGCGGACATCATTATCCGTGTGGTGATCGCACTGATCCAGGAGAAGCTTCCGCGTTATGTAGATGCAAAGCCCTATGAGATCCAGGTGCTCACGCCTATGCGTAAGGGACTTTTAGGTGTGGAGCGGCTGAACCAGATACTTCAGAGATATCTGAACCCGCCGGATGAAAAGAAAAAGGAGAAAGAGATCGGACAGCGCCTTTTCCGTGAAGGGGATAAGGTGATGCAGGTGAAGAACAATTACCAGCTGGAGTGGGAAATCCTTGGACGATACAAGATTCCTGTGGATAAAGGTGTGGGCGTGTTTAATGGAGATACCGGTATTATGACGGAGATCAATGAATTTGCGGAAACGGCCACCGTGGAATTTGAGGATGGCAGACAGGCAGAATATTCCTTCAAACAGCTTGAGGAACTGGAACTTGCCTATGCAGTGACCATACATAAGTCCCAGGGCTCAGAATATCCGGCAGTGATCCTTCCGATCCTTTCCGGACCAAGGATGCTGATGAATCGGAATCTTCTGTATACAGCAGTGACCAGAGCCAGAAAATGTGTTACCGTAGTAGGCAGCGAGACCACTTTTGCGGAGATGATCCGTAATGAAAAACAGCAGCAGAGATACAGCTCTCTGGACAGACGGATCCGGGAGCTGGATGAATCTGAACAGAAGGAGAGCGCCATCGGGGAGAAAGGACTTTCTTGAAAAAAACAGCAGATTTTTTACTGGACATGCTTTACCCGAAAAAATGCCCGCTGTGTCATCAGATACTGAAAGAAAAAGACCGGCTGATCTGTCCGGAGTGTTCCGGAAAGGTCAGGCCTATATCCGGTCCCAGGTGTATGAAATGCGGAAGACCGGTAAAAATGGAAGAGGAATACTGTGAAGATTGCCGCAAGGGTGCCCATCATTTTACGGAGGGCAGAAGTATTTTCTGGTACGGAGAGGTCTGGAGACAGTCTCTGGTACGATTTAAGTATTACGGATGTCGGGAATATGGGGATTTTTATGCAAAGGCAATGAGCGTCTTCGGAAAAAAATATCTGGAACGGTGGAAGCCTGATCTGATCGTTCCCGTTCCTCTGCATCCCAGAAAAAAAAGGATGAGAGGTTTTAACCAGGCAGCATATCTGGCAGAAAGGCTCAGTGTTCTTACGGGGATCCCATGGAATGAGCATCTGGTAAAGAAGATACGAAGCACAAGATCTCAGAAAAAACTTAATGCCATACAGAGGCGTCAGAACCTGAAAAATGCATATCAGGTAACCGAAAAGATCCCGGGTTTTTCTGTACTTGTGGTGGATGATGTATACACAACAGGAAGTACGGCAGATGCCATGGCAATGTGTCTTCTTGAGGCCGGTGCAGAGAAAGTTTATTTTCTGACAATATGCGCAGGAAGGGCATGAAACAGCCGAAAAAACACTTTTCATAGGTATGGAACTATGCTACAATAAATTTGATTGCAGTTAAACAGTATAACTGTATGGAAAGCGTAATGCAGATCATATATCGGGGATTTTCCTGATAAAGAAAGCTTATGAGGAGTTATTTTTATGGTAAATGAAGAAAAAGTGAAGATCATGAACCGTCTGGCCATGTATGAGCATGGAGAAGGCAGGAAGTATCTTCCGGTGAGCAGATATTATCGAAGTGATTATATTGGACTTGCACTGATCAGAAACTTTTTTCTGGTAACGATCGGATATATATTGGGACTTGCAGGCGTTGCCGCATATTTCAGCGAATATCTTATGGATAATGTGAATAAGATTAATCTGGTCGAGGTTGGGATCTATATCATCGTCGGTTATCTGATCGTGCTTGTTGTATATTCGATACTGACCTACATCCAGTATTCTGTGAAATATTTCCGGGCAAAAAAAAGTGTCAGGGAATATTATCAGGATCTTACAAGACTGGAAAAAATCTACGGGCGGGAGGAAAAAAGAAATCCGGTCCGGAGAAATGCAGGAGGACATAGAAAATGACAGCTTTACTTGAGATCAAACAGAATATCAAAAGATTTTACGGACAATATGAAGTATATATACTGCCGGTCCTGAAGTTTGTTCTGGCATTTGCCTATTTTCTCTGGATCAACAGCAATATGGGCTACATGAAACAGCTGGATAATATTTTTGTTGTCCTGATCCTGGCGCTTGTATGTTCGATCCTTCCGGTTTCCGTGATGATGTTTCTGGGATTTGCGTTGATGATCGGGCACTGTTATGCAGTCGGGATCGAAACGGCAGGATTTATGCTGCTTCTTATTCTGTTTATGCTGATCCTGTTCCTAAGATTCAGCAGGTCACAGAATCTTGCAATGATCCTTACACCACTTTCCTTCGGATTTGGTGTTCCTGCACTTATGCCGATCGGAGCAGGCCTGCTGGGTAGTGCATTGTCAGCGCTTCCGGCCGGATGCGGTGTTGTGATCTATTATTTTATACGGTTTGTACATGCACAGTCGGCGGCACTCAGTGATCCTGCCGCAGAGATCACAGAAAAACTGAAGCTGATCTCTGACGGACTTGTCCACAACTGGGCAATGTGGATCACGGTGATCGCGTTTGTGGTAGTGATCCTGTTTGTGAACCTTCTGAGAACACGGGCGTTTGATTATGCATGGAGGATCGCTGTCATTGCCGGCGGCGTGATCTATATCCTGGTTATCCTTGCCGGAGATTTCTGCATTAGTATTACGGTAGCCATGGTGCCGATGATCCTGTCCACAGTGATCTCCGTACTGGCAGGATTTGTTCTGGAGTTCTTTGTTTTTGGCGGAGATTACAGCAGAACAGAACGTCGGGAATATGAGGATGATGAGTACTATTACTACGTAAAAGCCGTTCCGAAGGCAACGGTCGCCACTTCTGAGAGAAGCATCAAAAAGATCAATGCGGAGCCGGTAAAAGAAGAAAAAAAAGAAGACAATGTTGTGTCTTTCAGTGATGATGTATTTCCTGAGAAGAACGAAATGCATACAGTAAAGATGCCGGATATGGTTTCCGAAAATACAGTAAGTGAGAAACCGCAGGGATTGGACAAGATCGATTTCGAAAAACAGCTGGAGGAATCGCTGAAGGATCTTTAAACAGGAACGATTGGAATAGCTCAGGAAGAAAGGAGGAGACTTATGCAGAATGTGCTGACAGTTGTGGCCGGATATCTGGGGAAGATTTCCCTTCCGGGATTTGGCGTGATAGATATCATTGAGATCGGACTGATTTCCTTTTTTGTATATCAGTTTATGGCATGGATTAAATTTACACGTGCATATACCCTTCTGAAGGGCATTTTGATCGTCCTTGGATTTATCCTGGTCGCATATATCTTCAAAATGAATACGATCCTCTGGATCTTCCGGAACCTGGCTAATGTGCTGGTGATCGGTGTGATCGTAATCTTTCAGCCGGAGCTGAGGAAGGCGCTGGAGCAGCTGGGACAGAAGAAGTTTGTTTCCAACATTATTCCCTTTGATTCCGGCAGGGAAGTGCAGGAGCGTTTCAATGACAAGACTATCAACGAACTGGTAAAGGCCTGTTTTGATATGGGTGAAGTTAAGACCGGAGCACTGATCGTGATCGAGGAAGAGATCCGGCTTGACGAATATGTGAGAACCGGTATCAATATTGACGGTATCCTTACCAGTCAGCTGCTGATCAATATTTTTGAGCATAATACACCTCTTCATGACGGAGCGGTGATCGTGCGTGGGAACCGTGTAGTAGCAGCAACCTGCTATCTGCCTCTTTCAGATAATATGGAACTGAGCAAACAGCTGGGAACAAGACACAGAGCAGGTGTGGGTATCAGCGAAGCTACGGATTCTCTTACGATCATTGTTTCGGAAGAGACAGGACAGGTTTCAGTGGCCAGAGGCGGAGAACTGTCCAGAGGGCTTAACAGCAAGCAGCTTCGTGAAGTACTTGTTTCTGCTCAGAATAAAAAGGTTGTTGACAACGGTAAGCTGAGAAATCTGCTGAAAGGGAGAGTGAAACATGAAGAAAAATCTGACTAAGAACATCCCTTTGAAGATCATGTCGATTATTGTGGGAATCCTGGTGTGGCTGATCGTAGTAAATGTTGATGACCCTATCATTACGAAAGGCTTTGTGATCTCAGATGTGCAGATCATTAACGAAGCTTATGTGGATCAGCTGGGTGAGATGGTCATGCAGGATGACCGTGAAAATTCCGTACGTGTTTATATTACAGGTGATCGGAAGACAGTCAACCGTCTCACCTCAAGTGATATTAAGGCAGTTGCGGATCTGCAGCAGGCCCAGTCTACCGATACAGATCCTGTAATGATTCCCATTACAGCGACCTGCTCCGGGATACTGCCGGAAAACATTAGTGTATCACCGCAGAATCTGAGTGTCCATCTGGAAAAAAAGGTGACCAAAGAATTTGCGATCAATGTTACCAGTGATGACAGCAAGCCGGCACAGGGGCTGGAGATTGCTTCGCTCACCGCAAATCCGGAAAAAGTCCGTATTACAGGACCGGAATCTCTGGTTGGTAAAATAGATAGTGTGAGTGTGGATGTAAGTTCAAAACTTGACGGGATCGATCAGGATACGATGATCACGGACGCAGAACTGACTATCACAGATAAGAATCAGGACACTCTTTCATCAAATTCCATGAGCTATCTGAAATTTGACAACAACGGAAAGGTTAATGTCACGGCAAAGCTCTGGAAGGTGCGTTCTGATATACGGATCAGTGCGGGATATACAGGGGAACCAGCAGAAGGCTATGTTGTGGATAGTGTCACAACAGTACCGGAGACTTTCAGCGTAGCCGGAAGTGAGGAAGCACTGAACAATCTGAAACTTCAGGGAAATACCATTTATCTAGACAATGAGAATGTGGATATTTCAGGAAAGAGCAATGACGTGGAAAAGAAAGTAAACCTGTCAGAGCTTCTTCCGGATGGCCTCAAGCTGACATCAGGATCCAGTACGGACCTCTGGATCACAGTCAATATCCTGCCGGAGGGCAGTAAGATATACAGCTTCCCGACAGAGGATATCAAAGTAAAGGGTCTGCCTGATGATCTGCAGCTGGCATTTGAAGTTGCGGATATTGAACTGAAGGTGCAGGCGGAAGAAGGAGATCTTTCCCAATTTGATCTGAAGTCGGTGGGAGCAGTACTTTCCATGGATGACTGGGAGGAGGGAAGCTACGAAGTACCGATCAAAATCAGTCTTCCGGAAGGCTACAAGCTGCTGGAGGATGTAACCGCCGAGATCAAAATCTCCAAGGTTTCCAATGTAGACAGCAGCAGTCAGTAAGTAATCACAGCTTTGGACAAGGCTTGAAGGATAAGTAATATAAAGGGAGACAGCAGCAATGTTAAGTTATAAGGTAACGGTCAGGAACCCGTCAGGGCTTCATCTTCGTCCCGCAGGGCTTTTGTGCGGCGAGGCAATAAAATACAAATCGTCCATAACATTTCAGTATGCCGGAGGTACAGCGAATGCCAAAAGTGTTCTGAGTGTTCTGGGTGCCTGTGTTAAAAGCGGGGATGAGATCACACTGGTCTGCGAGGGTGAGGATGAACAGGCTGCGATAGATGCGCTTGTGGCTCTTATCGAAGGCGGACTGGGCGAATGATACGTAACAGATACAATAATTATTTACAGCAGCATGATCAGGAGGGATTATTGTGAAGAGAAGAGTTGTGGCAATTTTTCTCAGTCTGACATTATGCATGGGCGGAACTTTGGAAGCCGGCGCTGCGGCTTTGGAAAGTACAGACGTGCAGATGGCAGCAGAGACAGCCGGCGATCCGGCTGAGGATGTATTCAGTGATGAAGCGGAAACGACTGTACAGCAGCCGGAGACAGAAGCGGATCAAACAGGTAGTACTGACAGTACAGACAGTTCAGAAGAAACACCTGTTACACCGGAGAACCCCGCAGAGACACCGGATGTTATAGAAACACCGGAGATTACAGAGACACCGGAAACTACAGAAGCACCGGATGCGACAACAGAAGACAGTACAGATCCGGGCGATGATTTCAGTGCAGGTGATGCACAGGAACTGGATGCACCGTCAGCAGATACCGCAGTACAGAACAAAGTAGAGAACAACAAGGCAGAGGAAACTTCTGCTACCGGAGCATCACTGGTAAACGGTGTAGTCGTTGCCAAGACAAGTGACTGGGTTTCTGCAAACGGTTTTTACAGACTCCGCAAAAAGAAGGTTGCTGCATCTGCAGCCCCGGAGGGAAAAGCTTCTGAGGATCCTGCAGAAAGTAGCGAAGAAGAGCAGAAAACAACAGTTGATGAAACAGCTGCAGCAGCACAGGAGGTACAGCAGACTGAAGAGCTTCCGGATGGTGCAGCAGAGAGTGAGCAGGCTCAGGTACTCCAGAATGAGTCAGCAGAAGGAGAGCAGGAGACTGCAGCAGAAGAAGTTTCTACAGAGGAAGTATCCGCAGCAGAAGCTTCTGCAGAGACAGCATCCGCAGATGTAGTGTCTGCAGAGGAGACATCCGCAGAGACAGCACCCGTAGAAACAGAGACGGCAGTCGAAACATCAGAGAGCGTAGATAACGCAGAGACTCTTGCCCAGGATGAAGGGAACGCTTCTCAGGTATCAGAGACAGGTTCCATCGAAGATAATTATTTTACTGCGCAGGATGGTCTTCTTAAGATCAATACCAACGGACATGTGGGATATTATCTTTTTAATGAAGACGGATATCTGGTAACCGGCCGTATGACCCGTGAGCCAGGTGCAGCAGGTTATACCGGAACACAGAAGACAGAATGGTATTTCCTCGAAAACTCCAAAGCTTCCCTGTATTCGGATTCCACCGGAAAAGCAATCACACCGTGGACATCCAATCTTGGCCAGCAGAAGAGAAATTACTGGTTATGGACAGGAACTGTTTTCCGCTATTATAATTCCCAGGGTGATTACAAATCCATAGAGGCTCAGAACCTTGTAGGCAAGATCAAGAAGATCGGAAATGCTTATTATACACTGATGCGTAACGGAAAACCGCGAACAGGAATCCTGAAGCTGACAACCGGTTCCACAACATATCAGTATTACTTCCAGCCGGCATCAAAGGCAGGAGAGATTCCAGGAAAGCTTTTTTATGGCGGATGGACATATGTTTTAAACAGCAAAAATCAGAAACGTTTTATCTATTGTAGTCCGAAGGCTGCCACACGTGGACAGATCATGAAACATGGAGTTTATGTATCACCTGTAATGTCCAAGAAATATCGATATATGCTGAATGCCAGCGGCTATGTTATGACGAATACAATGGCGAAGGCGCAGAATAACGCATATTATGTTTCAGACAGCAAGGGCCGCATCATTACAAAAAAACTTGTGAAGTATAAAGGCAGCAGATATTATTTCGGAGGCAATGGCCAGAGAGTTTCCTGGAAGAACTGCTGGCATGGCTGCCCGGGTGCATCCAACAAGATTTATTATTTCGGAAGCACAGCAGGAAAAGTTGTTGAAAAATATGGCTGGCAGAAGGTGACCGACGCAAAAGGCCAGTTCTTCGGATGGTTTTACTTTGACAAAAACGGAAACCACTATAAGAGCCAGATGATAACAAACAAGTCCTCCAAAAAGAGCTATTACTTTAATAGCACAGGACAGCTTGCAACAGGAAAAACAAAGATCGGCAAAAAATACTATTTCTTTGCAACATCAGATGCCAATGCGCACAGAGGCTGGATGTACAAGAGTACATTGATCCGTTACCAGAATAAGTGGTATTATGCAGGCGGCAACGGTGTTCTGAAAAAGTCAGGCTGGCAGAAGGTAGGTAAATACTGGTACTATCTGCAGAACTATACCGTTGTGACAAATAAATCCATGAAGCGTGGTTCCGTAAATGGTTATCTGGACAGCCAGGGACGTTTTTCCACCGGCTGGGTGATCGTCAGCGATTACTATGATCAGGTCAAATATATCGATCCGGACAGCGGTTCCAAGTATCTGACCAATACAAGCAGATGGATCGATGGAAAACTGTATTACTTTGATAAGGATGGTTACCGCCGTAATGATGTTTCCAGTATTTACGGAGGACCATATTACCTGGAGGTTGATAAGACCAACGGTGTTATGACTGTATACACAAATAGTAGCAAGACCATTCCGGTTAAGACAATCCGTGTTTCTGTAGGTCTCTCCGGAACACCTACATGGGATGGTACATACAGACTGACCCGCAGTCTGAGATGGCAGCCACTGATGGGACCGTCCTGGGGACAGTATGGAACACATGTTGACGGATGCGGACAGGGAGGAATCTTTATCCATTCCGTAGCCGGATCGACCAGGAGTGTTTATAATCTTCCGGCAGGCGAGTACCTGAAGCTTGGTCAGCCTGCATCTCACGGATGTATCCGTACCTGTGTGGCTGATGCGAAGTGGGTATTTGAGAACTGTAACGGTTCTACGATCCACATTTACAGCAGCGGAAATTACGTTAACAATGAATCCTTCAAGGGACCGTTAGGCCGCAGACCGCTGGCAACCTTCCGTGGAGCCGGAAACTTTGATCCTACAGACCCGGAAGTTCCGTGATCTTTACCGAACAGTACCAGAAAGAAATATATAGAATAACCGAAGACCGATGTTCAGCTGTATGAAGCTGACATCGGTCTTTTTCCATATATGGCTTTACTTTCCATTTTTTCATATGTATAATAAAAGTTATGCACAAATAAACAACATAATTTATGGAAGGAAACTAAAATGAAAAACTGGAAGAAATGGCTGGTGGCAGGCTGTATGGCAGCACTGCTGGGAATCGGAACAATGGGAACTACAGCGATGGCCATGGGCGGCGGAGGCGTAGACCGAAGCGAGGCAGTTGCTGAGGAAGAAAAGGTCCCCAGCGGGAAGGCAACGCAGAATTCCAGGGTAAGTTCAAAGGCCTGGAAGAAGATCAACGGTGTCTGCTATAACGGAAGCGGCCAGAAGCTGGAAGGTGCTGTCACACGTGGAATCGATGTTTCTGAGTGGCAGGATACCATCAACTGGAGCCAGGTCAAAAAATCTAATGTAGATTTTGCCTTTGTCAGGATCTCCTATGGTCTGAACCATCTGGATAAGACATATGATTACAACATGAAACAGGCAGAGAAGGCAGGAATTCCGACAGGAACCTATGTGTACAGCCTTGCGCTGAACACACAGCAGGCACTGAAGGAAGCGCAGCTTGCTATCCGTAAAATGGATGGATATAAAGTATCCTATCCGGTGGTTTATGACATTGAATATGATCAGATGCGCAATCTTTCCGCATCACAGATCGCAGATCTGGCAAAGACCTTCTGCAATGAGGTAAAAAAAGCCGGATATCATCCAATGATCTACTGCAATACAGACTGGTATGACAACAAGCTTGACTGGAGCAAGATGACAGGTTATGATGTATGGCTTGCGCGGTATGGTGATACGATCCCGGCTCCTGACAAGAAAAAGTACAAATATACCATCTGGCAGTCCACCGATGGTGACGGTGGCGGATATCTGAATACCACCAAGGGTCTGGTTGCGGGAATCCCGTCTTATTCTACTGTAGATATTGACTTCGGTTATGTTGATTATACCAAGATCATCACATCCAGATGGCATGCACAGACCGGATACAAGGCATCCACCAGACCGGATACCAGCAACTATAAAGGAAAAACCGGCTGGGCAACAGAGAACGGAAAGAAATTTTATTATGTCAATGGTGTCAAAAAATACGGCTGGGTTCAGGTGAAAAATAAGAAATATTATATCCATAAGACCGCAGGAATGTGCCGTTCAAAGCTGATCAGAGATTCCAAGAATATTTCCAGGTATGTAGATAAAAATGGAGTCCTTGTGAAAAATACCTGGATCACCTATAAGGAGAAAAAATATTATTTTGACAAAAACGGACATGCGTTAAAGGGCATGAAAAAGGTTGGAAAGGACTATTATTATTTTCAGGCCAAATACGGATACATGATGAAACACGTGCGGTACATGAACAGCAGGAATGATGTATATTATTTTGGCGGTGACGGCGTTATGGTCAAAAAGGTATTCTATACATGGAGCGGAAACAATGAAAGCCATACCTATTATTTTGGCTCCCATGGAAAGATGCAGAGAGGCTGGCTCAAACTGGACGGAAAGAGATATTATTTTGATCCGGAAACAGGAATCATGTACAAAAACTGTACTATTGAGAAAAACGGAAAGAGCTATACATTCGATGAAGATGGTGTATACACAACTGTATCCGCAGCAAATAAGAAAAAATAAAAAAATGCCGGCAGCTTTACGTACGCTGCCGGCATTTTTATGATCATAAGGTATAAACAAGGATTCCTAGAATGATGATCAGATTTCCAATAATCTTTCCGCGGGAAATCTTTTCTTTCAGGATCCGCCAGGAAAACAGCAGGACAAAAACATAGGCGGCAGTATCGATCACCGGTCCGAATTTCATATCCACTTTGGTGTAGCACCAGGTATTCAGGAGCAACACTCCAAAAAAGATACCATAGGCCAGGATCACCCGCCAGTTCAGATATTCCCGGAGGGGATTTTTGTATTCCATATTGGCACTCTGCTTCAGAAGTACCTGGGAAATTGCCGAAAAAAAGGTTCCGGCCAGCATGATCAGCATAAATGTTCTATTCATATCTCTGCACCATCCAGACTCCGATCAGAACGATCAGGATGCCGATGATGTTCTGAAGCGAAAGATTTTCGTGAAAAATGATCACAGCCCATACCTGGGACCACAGAAGATAGACGCTTTTGTTGGCGTAGGCCGTGGAAAGGGAAAATTTTTTGATCACCTGCTGCCATGCAATGGCGTAGATCCCACAGTTTGCGATCATAAGAAAAAGAAATACATAGAGAAGAGGACTATGAAGCCCTTCTTTATTGTAATAAACCGATGCAAGCTTGGAAAAAACGCTGGTAAGAGAAAACAGCAGGATATTCAGATGAAGCTGAATATAATCTTTGATTTTTGTCATGTTTCCTCCATATCATAAATGCGATTATCATAGACTGATAATCAATATATATCATCCGGCAGGTTTATGCAAGAAAATGTTTGAACAATGTAATGGTTTACAACAGGAAATGAAAATGATAAGATTAAACGATAAGTGTCAATTGATACAAAAGAGAGGAAAAACGATATGTGTTTATATTCAGTGGTTGTTCCTGTATACAATTCAGAACATACGCTGCAGGAACTGTACACCCGTCTGGAAAAAGTATTCCGGGAAACGATAAAAGAAGAATTTGAACTGATCCTTGTAGATGACGGGTCCAGGGACCGGTCTTTTGCGGTTATGCAAGAACTCCGGGAAAAAGATCCCCATGTCAAGATCATCCAGATGGCAAGGAATTTTGGACAGCATCCTGCGCTTCTGTGCGGATTTGCCCACGCAAAGGGAGAGTTCATCGTAACTATGGATGATGACCTTCAGCATCAGCCTGAGGAGCTCCCCAAAATGATCAATGTAATGAAGGAACGTGACGATGTGGATGTGATCATTGCAAGCTATGAAGGACGTAAGCATAATCTGATTCGGAAGCTGGGCACAAAGCTGTCTGTATGGGCAACTTCCAAAATGCTCGGCAAGGATCCGAACCTTCAGATCACCAGTTATCGACTGATCCGCCGGTTTCTGGTGGAAGCCATGCTGAAGACCAATACATATCTTCCGCAGATCGGAAATCTTCTGGTTTTAAGCTCCAACCGTATCATCAATGTTCCGGTGCAGCATGCAGCACGTGCATATGGAAAGAGCGGATATTCTTTTCGCCGCCTTGTGAAGGATCTCATCTATGATATTACTGCCCATACGGCATTTCCGTTGCTTATGGTGCGAAACATCGGCATTGCCAGTTTTCTGGTAAGCTTTTTACTGGGGATCTATTATCTGGTGAGATATTTTCTGTGCGGGATCTCAGTGGAAGGCTGGACATCTCTGATGCTTGTGATGCTGGCATTTTTCGGACTGACATTGCTTTCGATCGGGATCATCGGTATTTATCTCATGAATATTCTCAATGAGGCCAAAAAGATGCCGCACTATGTGATCCGTCAGGAGGAGACAGACTGATGAAAAAAGAGATCGGCGGCTATCTGGAACTGGAAGAACCGGCGGGACAGGAATACTATCCGGATCTCTGCGGCGTGAATCTCGGAAGAACAGCGCTTTTGTGGCTGATGGAAGCACGCAGGTGCAAAAAAATCTACCTGCCATTTTTTCTCTGCGATTCCGTAACCGGTGCCTGTGAGAGGTCCGGGGCAGAAATCGAATTTTATCATATGGATGAAGGGTTGCATCCGGTTCTTGAGGAGAGAACGCTTCCGGAAGGAGAATATCTGTATCTGGTAAATTATTATGGCCAGCTTACCGATGATAAGATCCGGAAATATAAAAAAATCTATGGAAATATCATTGTGGATCATACGCATGCGTTTTTTCAGAAGCCGCTGCCGGGTGTGGACACTCTGTACTCCTGCAGAAAATTTCTCGGAGTCAGTGACGGAGCATATCTGTCTACCGATGCGGAACTGGAACCGGAAAAGAAGCCTCTGGACCATTCCATGGGAAGAATGGAGCATATTCTGGGACGTTATGAATATGATGCCGGAACCTTCTATCAGAAAATGCTGGATAATGCAGCAAATTATCATGAGATGGAGATCCGCCGAATGTCCCGTCTGACCGGAAACCTCCTCAGGACTATGGATTATTCCGGTATCAAAGCAAGAAGAGAACAGAACTACCGTCTGCTGTCGCAGCTTCTTCCTTCAAGGAATGCTTTTACAGGGGAGGTGCCGGAGGGACCGTTTGCCTATCCGTATTATCATAAGAACGGATTAGAGCTTCGACGCTGGCTGGCAGGCCGGAAGATTTTTGTGCCGACAAACTGGCGTAATATCCTGGAAGAATTTGACAGGGATACCATGGAATATGACTGGGCTGCCAATGTGCTGCCGCTTCCCTGTGACCAGAGATACGGGGCAGAAGAAATGCAGTATATCGCGGATTCCATAAGAGAATGGGAGGAAACGGAATCATGAAACACAGATTGCTGATACTGGGAACGTTGGGAGAATTTGAGCAGCTGGTGCAGAAGGCCCGCGAAAAAGGATACTACACCATTGTCTGCGACGGATATCCGGATGGTCCGGCAAGAAAATTTGCAGATGAGGCATTTCAGATCCCGGTAACAGATACGGAACGGATCGCCTGTCTCTGCCGAGAAAAAGAGATCGATGGGATCATCACATCCTTTTCCGACCTTCTTCTGGAATGTATGGTAAAGATCGCGGACCGGGCAGGAATCCCCTGTTATCTGAAACCGGAGCAGCTTCCCTGGTATCGTGATAAATCAGTGACCAGAGCACTGCTTACTGAACTGGGACTTCCCACTCCAGGCTTTCGAAAAATCCCGATCGCATATTTTAAAGACAGGTCCAAAAGAACTCAGCTGAAAGAGTTGCTTGAGGGACTTCGTTATCCGGTAGTCAGCAAGCCACTGGATAAATACGGCTCCCGCGGGATCTATATATCCGAAGATCTGGAGGAGCTGATAAACGGGGCAGAAAAAACAGCAGGATTTTCTGATATGCCGGAGATTTTGGTGGAAGAATATAACGATGGCTATGAATTCAATATGATGACCTGGGTGCAGCATGGAAAGGTCCATGTGATCAGTATTGCAGACCGTGAAAAGACATTTGTTGCCAAAGGGGAGATCCCCATCAGCACAAGAAATGTGTATCCTTCCAGATTATTGTCAAAAGTTGAAAAGCCTGCCACAGAACTTCTTCAGGCATATGCGGACAGAACCGGTCAGAAAGATGGAGCCCTTTCCATGCAGTTTTTCTGGAAGCCGGGAGAAGGTATCCAGGTCTGCGAGATCGCCGCACGATTTTTCGGATATGAGCATGAATTGACCGATATGGTCTATGGATTTAATATGGAAGAGCTTCTTCTTGCATCTCTCTATGATCCGGATAAGCTGGAAAAAATGCTGGCAGAACACGATGTTCATAAACCACAGTGCTGTGGAGCTGTCATTTATTTTCAGGGAAGGCTTCTTACCATCGGGGATCAGTCTGCGGCAGTCCGGCTGGGAGAGAAAGAACAGGTGGAAAAGCCCTGGATCTTTTATCAGGAAGGAGAGAAGGTCATTGAGCATGGCCCTAATCCGTATCTGGCATTATATTATGTAAAAACAGAGAATCGTAAGGAAATGGATCTTCTCACAGAAGAGTTTTATGAGGAAATGCATATTCTGGATCCCAACGGCCAGGAGGTGGCATACCATAATCAGATCCCGGATTATGCACCGGCAGAAAAATAGGCATTGAATTTACAACATGAGTGTGAGAAAATGGAATGTACAGTTAATGTAGAAAAACCATGAAGAATAAGAAATAAAGAGGAAATACATGATTGATTTTAACAGACCTGCGTTTACAGGTAAGGAATTTGAGTACATCCGTGACGCAGTAGAACGGGGAATGCTCTGCGGCGACGGGATCTACACGAAGAAATGTTCTGCATGGATGGAAGAGCGCTTTCATGTGGGTCATGTGATGCTGACAACCTCCTGTACCCATGCACTGGAGATGGCTGCTTTTCTGGCAGATATCCAGCCTGGCGATGAGGTGATCATGCCGTCTTATACTTTTGTATCAACGGCAGATGCATTTGTGCTTCGCGGTGCAAGGATCGTATTTGTGGATATCCGGCCGGATACCATGAATATTGACGAGAAGCTGATCGAACAGGCGATCACAGATAAGACCCGCGCGATCGTTCCGGTCCATTATGCAGGAGTAGCCTGCGAGATGGACACGATCATGGAGATTGCCGGAAGACATGATCTGAAGGTAGTGGAAGACGCGGCCCAGGGTGTGGATGCCTACTATAAGGGAAAAGCCCTTGGTACCATTGGAGATTTTGGCTGCTACAGCTTCCATGAGACTAAGAACTATACCATGGGAGAGGGTGGTGCGATCCTGTTCAACGGGGAGCAGTACCTGGAGAAGGCAGAGATCCTGAGAGAAAAAGGAACGGACCGCAGTAAGTTTTTCCGTGGTCAGGTAGATAAATACCGCTGGATGGATTATGGATCATCCTATCTTCCGAGCGAATTGAATGCGGCATATCTTTATGCCCAGCTGGAGCAGCATAAGAAGATCAGCGATAAGCGGATGCAGATCTATGATTTTTACAATGAGAACCTCAGGTTTCTGGCGGAGGAAGGAAAGATCCAGCAGCCTTATGTACCGGAAGAATGCACACATAATGCACATATGTACTACATTAAGGTACATGATATCCAGGTACGCACAAGGCTTCTGAAATATCTCCGCGAAAAGGATATCTGCAGTGTGTTCCATTATGTACCCCTTCATTCCGCACCGGCAGGAAAAAAATTCGGAAGATTTTCCGGAGAAGATGTTTATACTACAAAAGAAAGCGAGCGTCTTATGCGACTGCCTATGTTCTATAATCTGGATATGGAGGATGCGAAGAGAGTTGTGGATGCGATTGCTTCCTTTGACGGGTTTTGACAGAAGAAGGGGAGAGCTATGAAAAAAACAAAAAAATTACTGGCAGTTTTCGCAGCAGTCGGTGTGGCGCTGATGCTGCCGTTACAGACCATGGCTGCAGTGGATCTGAATGCGAAATATGATATCAGCACCAACCAGATCCAGGGATGGCCGGCAGGACCGGATATTACCTCAGATACCGGTATCCTGATGGATGCAGGCACAGGAGTTGTTCTTTATAACAAGGGCGGAGATGAACAGAGATATCCGGCCAGCATTACCAAGATCATGACCTTGCTGGTGGCAGTGGAGAACTCCACCATGGATGAGAAGGTGACCTTTACAGAGACCGGGGTGCGTAATGTTACGGCAGATTCCAGTAATATCGGCACAAAGGTGGGCGAAGTCCTGACTATGGAGGATTGCCTTCATGCTCTGATCATCCAGTCTGCCAATGACGTTGCGGCACAGATCGCAGAGCATATCGGCGGGACAGAGCAGGCATTTATCGATATGATGAACCAGCGCGCCAGTGAGATCGGATGTACCAATACACATTTTGCAAATTCCAGCGGACTTCCGGATGATAATCATTATTCTTCAGCACGGGATATGGCGCTGATCTTCCGAGAAGGCCTGAAAAATGAAACATTCCGTACGGTCGTGGGCACACCGGACTATATCATCCAGCCTACAAATATGAACAGCCAGCAGAGGATCCTGCATACTCATCATCCTATGTTTGCACCGGAAAGTGGATTTTACTATGAAGGCTGCATTGGTGGAAAAACCGGAACTACCGTTGCGGCAGGGCATACACTTGTCACAGGAGTGACCAGAGATAATACCACATATATTGCAGTGACTATGCGTGGAACAGAGCTTTCCAATTCCTGTATGGACAGTACAGCTATGTTCAATTACGCATTTGAGAATTTCACAAAAACAGAAGTAAATGGCGGCTATGTATTCCTTCCAAAAGGGGTGGAGCTGAATTCCCTTACCGAGAAGTCAGAGAATACCAATGGGAAAACAGAAACCGGTTACTATTTCGGAGATTATCTGATTGGTACCGCAAGTGTTGCACAGGCAACTGATACACCGGTACCGGAACCGACCGCGGCGGCAGAGGACAGCCAGGAAGCGGAAAGTTCTGAAGCGGAAGCTTCCACAGAATCAGCAGAGGAAGATAACAGCAAAATAACAGAGAAGAGTATAGCCGGAGAGGACACCAGCGAAAAAAAGAGCATTCCTGCCCTGCGTAAGATCCTTCTTATGATCATGGCAGCGATGATCCTGATCCTGATCGCCCTTCTTGCGGCTCTCAGAATAAAAGAAAAGAAACATCACAAATAAATCAAAACAGAAAAGGAGAAAGAAAAAATGGGAAAAATAAAAGTAACACAGTGCGGAGATATTGAAGGACTGAAAGTGATCGAGCCAACTGTATTTGGTGATTCCAGAGGATATTTCATGGAAACATACAATTATAACGATTTCAAGGAAGCAGGCATTGATGTGGAATTCGTTCAGGATAATCAGTCCAGCTCCCGTTACGGTGTTCTCCGCGGACTTCATTTCCAGATCAGCTATCCCCAGGATAAACTGGTACGTGTGGTAAACGGAGAAGTGTTTGATGTTGCGGTTGACCTTCGTGAAGGCTCCAAGACCTTTGGAAAATGGTATGGTGTAGTCCTTTCCGCAGAAAACAAGAAACAGTTCTTTATTCCTAAGGGATTTGCTCATGGCTTCCTGGTACTTTCCGAGAATGCAGAGTTCACTTACAAGTGCTCTGATTTCTATCATCCAAACGATGAGGGCGGACTGATCTGGAATGACAAGGACATTAACGTTGAGTGGCCGATCCCGGAAGGCATGGAGCTTATTTTCTCCGACAAGGACCAGAAGTGGGGAAGCTTCGAGGAATATAAGAATCGATAAGGAATTGCAGAATGAAGAAAATATTAGCTTTGCCGGCGGAGCTGTACCAGAATCGAAAGCTGGTTTTAAGCCTTGCAAAAAATGATTTCAAAACAAAATATGCAGGATCCTATCTTGGTATTGTCTGGGCATTTATCCAGCCTATCGTAACGATCCTGGTCTACTGGTTTGTATTTTCCGTAGGACTGAAGGCCGGAACGGTATCGGATTACCCTTTTGTACTCTATCTGGTATCCGGTATCGTGCCGTGGTTTTTCTTCCAGGATGCATTAAACGGTGGAACCAATGCCCTGATCGAATACAATTATCTTGTGAAGAAGGTTGTATTCAAGATCAGCATCCTTCCCATCGTAAAGATCATCTCCGCACTTTTCGTGCATGTTTTCTTTGTGGCCTTTGCACTGATCTTATGTGCATGCTACGGATATACACCAAGCCTTTATACACTGCAGATCATTTATTACTCTGTCTGCACCTTCCTTTTTGTACTGGGACTCGTGTATGCTACAAGTGCGATCGTCATTTTTTTCCGTGATCTGACCCAGATCATCAGTATTTTTCTTCAGGTGGGTGTATGGCTTACACCGATCATGTGGGATATCAATATGCTTTCTTCACATCCATGGCTGATCAAGCTGTTTAAGCTGAATCCGATGTACTATGTAGTTACGGGCTACCGCGATTCCATGCTTGGTCATATCGGGATCTGGAACCATGCTTCATGGACGATCTATTTCTGGGTAGTTACGATCCTGCTTTTCGGACTGGGATCTGTGATATTCAAACGTCTGAAGCCGCATTTTGCAGATGTGCTTTAATTGAATGTGGATGGCGGATATCCGCTTGATCCGGACCGGACAGTTCCCACGGGGGATTTGCTCTGTAAGGATAAAAAGCAGAACGGCGGCAGATTGTGAGAGTGAACGATTTACACAAAAGTGAGGTTGAAAATGGCAGAAGATATTGCGATTTCAGTAAATGATGTCAGTAAGATGTACAAGCTTTACGATAATCCTATGGATCGTCTTAAGGAGTCCCTGGGATTATCCAGAAAAAAGAAATATAAAGAGCATTATGCGCTCAACCATGTATCCTTTCAGGTGCATAAGGGAGAAACAGTGGGAATTATCGGAACAAATGGTTCCGGTAAATCCACGATCCTGAAGATCATCACCGGCGTACTTTCGCCTACGGCCGGAGAAATAGCCGTAAACGGAAGGATCTCAGCGCTTCTGGAGCTGGGAGCCGGATTTAACGGAGAATATTCCGGACTTGAAAATGTATATCTCAACGGAAGCATGATCGGTTTTTCTAGGGAAGAGATCGATGCCAAGCTGCAGTCTATTCTGGATTTTGCAGATATCGGTGATTTTATCTATCAGCCGGTAAAAACATATTCCAGTGGTATGTTCGTGCGTCTGGCTTTTGCGGTAGCTATCAATATCAATCCGGAGATCCTGATCGTTGATGAGGCTCTTTCCGTAGGAGATGTATTTTTCCAGGCAAAATGTTACCGGAAGTTCGAAGAGTTCAAGGAAATGGGGAAGACCATTCTGTTTGTAAGCCATGACCTGAGCAGCATCGGAAAATACTGTGACCGTGTTGTACTTCTAAACAAAGGTGAGAAGCTTGCAGAGGGTGGTGCCAAGGAGATGGTCAATCTTTACCGTCGTGTGCTGGTCAATCAGTATGACGATGCAGATCTGGAAGAAAACACAGACGATGCAGAAGAGGGACAGACGACGGAGAACCAGGCAGCCGGAGCAGACGTTTCACTGAAAGCACATACCGGAAGCGGTAAAGCTATGAAGGACAGCCTGAACCTGAATCCCAAGGTCCTGGAATACGGCAGTAAGCTTGGCGAGATTGTGGATTTTGCCATCCGGGATGATACAGGTATGATCACAAATGTGATCGAAAAAGGCAAGGAATTTTCCGTTCAGATGAAAGTGAAGTTCCAGGCAGATGTCAGTGATCCGATCTTTGCATTTACCCTGAAAGATCTGAAAGGCACCGAGATCACAGGAACCAATACCATGTATGAACATACGCCTCTGAAACCGCAGAAGGCAGGCGATGTCCGTGAGATCACCTTCAAACAGGTGATGCCTCTGGAGGCAGGGGAATATATGCTGTGTCTGGGCTGCACCGGATATAAAGACGGCGATTTTACCGTATTTCATCGTCTTTACGATGTGTGTAACCTGACCGTGATCACAGATAAGAAAGCAGTGGGATATTTTGATCTGTTTTCCAAAGTATCTGTGAAATAAGTGGAGGAACGACTATGGCGGAGTTGAATTTAGATTATTATACGGCGAAGGATCATTATTCCGATGGGGATATCGAGGAAACACTTCTGAAAATGGCACAGGAAGGCAAATCTTTTGAAGACCTGCCGGAGGAAGAGGTGAGTTTTCCAATGGTCTACCATTTTTCAGGGCTGCGGGAGAATATCTTAAGCTGGTATCCTCTGAAAAAAGCGGATTCCGTTCTGGAGATCGGAGCCGGATGCGGAGCCATTACCGGAATGCTTTGCCGCAAGGCCGGTCATGTGACTTCCGTGGAGCTTTCCAAACGTCGGGCAGATATCAATTATGCGAGAAACAGGGATAAGGAAAATCTGACGATCATGGTTGGAAACCTGAATGACATGACTTTTCCGGAAAAATTCGACTATGTGGTAGTAAACGGTGTGCTGGAGTATGCCATGAGCTTTACCGAGGGAAAAACTCCTTACGAGACATTTCTTCAGCGTATGGGCGCTTATCTGAAGCCGGAGGGAAGACTTCTGATCGCCATTGAGAACAGACTGGGATTGAAGTACTTTGCCGGAGCACCGGAGGATCACACAGATCTTCACTTTTTCGGGATCAATGGATATCCGGGAAATCAGTCTGTGCGCACCTTTTCCAAGAATGAACTGGGAGAGCTGCTGGAAAACAGCGGCTTTCCTTTTCTGCGCTTTTACTACCCGTATCCGGATTATAAATTTCCGACAGAGATTTTTACAGATGAGAGCCTTTATACCAATTCCTACGGAAGAAGCTATCCTGTATACACAGATAAGACAGCAGATCTTTTTGCAGAAAGTGAAGGCGTAAAGGCCTTCGAAAAAGAGAAGATCCTGGACAGCTTTGTGAATTCTTTTCTTGTGGAGGCAGGACGTACCGAAAACCGGAACCCGGAGGAAATCCTTTATGTGAAGCTGAACCAGGAGCGAAAAGAAAAGTTCCGTCTTCTGACCAGAATCGTCCGGGAGAACGGAGAGGTCCGTGCGGAAAAAGAGGCTATGGTGCCCCAGGCTGAGGAATTTGTGGAAAAACTGGAAAAAACCGGAACAGAGAGTACCGGATCCGATAAATACAAGAATCTTCCCTGCAGGGCAGAAAACGGAAAGATCTCTTATCCGCTCCTTACTGGAAAAACTCTTCACCAGGAAATCGCAGAGCTTGCCCAGAAAGAAGATCTTGAAGAGATCAAGGCCCTTCTTAAAAAATTCTATCAGGAATTTTTCGGGGCTCGTCAGGTTGTGGATTACAGGACCGGAGAGTTCCGCGAGGTATTTGGTGATCATCCGGGAAGAGAGGATTACGAATGTGTCTGCCCGGCCAATGTGGATCTGATCTGCAGCAACATCTTTATGGGAGAAAAGGAAAATCAGATCATAGATTATGAGTGGATGTTTGATTTCCCTGTGCCTGTGAATTTTATCATGTGGCGCCTGATCCATGAACTGTATACACATATTTCTGAGCTGCCGCGGTTATGTCATGAGGATGAGATGATGGCGGAGTTTGACATCAGCTATACAGACTATGAGATATTTATGGATTGGACCATGCATTTCGTCTATGAGTATGTGGGCTGTGGTTACCTGATCCCGTTTGAACAGAAAAAGGTGCCGGTTTCCGTAACAGAGCTGGTGAACAGAGAAAGAGAAAAGCACCAGATGCACAGCAAGCTGTACTATGATCTTGGTGAGGGATTCTGTGAAGAGCATACACTTTATGCAGAGGGAAAACTTTCCGGAAACCGTTTCCGGGTAGAGTTTGCGCTTTCCGGTATCAAAGGAATACGAAATCTCCGCTGGAATCCTGCAAACGGTCATTTCCTGAAAGTGAGGATAGAGCGTCTGGATTGCGGATGCAGTGCGGAGCTTGTGCCTCAGGGTGTCCATATGAAGGTGGATAACAGTACCACTGCGTTTTTTACCACCGATGGCTTTTATCTTATCGATGTTACACACCCGGAAAATGTGGACAGGATCGTAATAGAGGGAAAACTTGACTGCCTTGAGCTTCCGGATGTGGAAAAGCTTCTGGCCTTTGAAAAAGAGCGTGAAGTACGAAGAGAACAGGAGCGTGTCAGAAAAGAGGCTGAACGTGCCGCAAAGCAGGCTGCAGAGGAAGCAGCCCGCGCGCAGGAAGAGGCCCTTCGTCATCCAGGCAAAAAAGCGCGGGTAAAGAAACTGGTCAAAAAGGTTCTTCGTTATCATACAGAGCCGGCAGCAGTGATGGGAGTGGAGACAACTCCTACCTGTATGGGCAGTGTTGATTTCTTTCATTATGAGAATGGCACCTTAAATGCCATTGGCTGGGCCTTTGATCCGACGTTTGCGTCTATGGGACAGCCAAGGATCGCATTTTATCAGGGAACACAGAAGCTTCAGGAGGCTTCCTGTACTACGATCTACCGTACGGATGTGGCTAATGCCATTGGAAATCCGGATGCGGAAAGTGCCGGATTTTCTTTCCTGGCAACGGTTCTTGCGCCGGCAGAGACTTCTGTTTTCCTGGAATACGGAACCGCAGCGGATACCGGAAGATTCCTTATCGGAAAGATCCCGGGAACCAGGGATCAGAAAGAGCTTCTGGTATACGCGATCGAAGATCCGAAGAGTATCGGAAATCTCCGCCATTTCAAACAGCGTCATGTACGCAGCACAAGAAAGGCATATCCACAGGCAGTCTATCAGCAGAAGGTGGATGTGATCGTGCCGGTTTACAACGGACTGGAGTATTTTGATGCCTTGTTTTCCGGAATTGAAAAGACAAAGGTTCCATATCGTCTGATCCTCGTAAATGATAAGAGCCCGGATCCTGAGGTAGGAAACTATCTGGAAAAATATGCCGCAGAGCATGACAATGTGGTACTTCTTAATAATGAGACCAATATGGGCTTTCTTCCGTCTGTAAACCGTGGATTAAAGATGGCGGAAAATCATGTGGCTCTTGTAAATACAGATGTGGAGGTTCCGGAAGAGTGGCTGGAGCGCCTGATGCTTCCGATCTTTGCAAAGGAAAATGTTGCAACCACTACACCGTTTACCACCTGCGGAACCATCTGCAGCTTCCCGGATTTCTGCCGGGATAACAAACTGTTTGAGGGAATGCCGCTGTGGGAGATCGATGATGAATTCCGCATGATCCGTCCGCAGTATCCGGCTATGCCTACCGGTGTGGGCTTCTGCATGGGTATGAACCTGAAAGCAATCCAGGAGGTTGGCCTTCTGGATGAGGAGAATTTCGGAAAAGGCTACGGTGAGGAGAATGACTGGTGCCAGCGTGCCATAGCTGCAGGCTATGAGAACGTGCATGTGGATAACCTGTTTGTATATCACAAGCATGGTGGAAGCTTCCCGTCTGAGGAAAAGCAGAGACTTCTGAAAGAGCACAGTGAGGCGCTGCTCCGCAAGCATCCGGATTACAACAAGGATACTGCGGATTACTGCAGAAGAGACCCGCTTCGTCCGGTAAGACTCTACGTGGAAATGAAGCTTCTCAACAGGAAGCTGGATGTGCCTACCATTGTGGCCTTTGACCATGATCTTGGCGGCGGTGCAACGGCTTATCTTGTGGAGAAAAGACGTCTGGCTCTGCGGGAGGGATACCGTTTTGTGACCATCCGCTATAATATCGTAAGCAATCGTTTTTACTTTACGTATCAGTATAAGCAGTATGAGATGGAATTTTTTGCAAATGATCTGGAAACTGCCCTTGGTGAGCTGATGCGTGTGGATGAGATCTGGATCAACGAGCTTGTGACCTATCAGAATCTTTACGGAACCCTGGAACGTATCCTGCGTCTTAAGAGAGAGCAGGGGGCGAAGCTCCTTATGCTTCTTCATGATTTCTTTGCCCTTTGCCCGGCAGTGAATCTGATCGATGCAGAAGGAAAATACTGTGGTGTTCCATCCTGTGAGGTCTGCGATAAATGTATTCCGGATAACCGCAGCAATGCCTGCACAGAATACGGAACCGGAACGCTCTGGCGTACAAAATTCCGGGAATTTCTGTCAAACTGTGATGAGATCCGTGCATTTTCCGATGATACGGCAAGGCTGTTCAAGCGTGCTTATCCGGATGTATACAATCTCCATGTGATCCCGCATGCACCCCATTACCTTCCGGCAGTGAAAAAAAATAAAAAAACCACAGAGACCTTTAACATTGGTCTTATCGGCGTACTCTGCTACAAAAAAGGCCTGGAGGTTGTGAAGGCGCTTGCAGGATATATCGAAGAGAATGAACTGAATATCCGTCTGAGACTGATCGGTACTTCCGACGAAGAGATCGAAAGTCCGGTATTTTCCCAGACAGGAAGATATACAAGAGAGGAGATCCCAAGACTTACCCTGGAGCAGGATATTGATATGTTCCTGATCCCGTCCGTATGGCCGGAGACATTCTCCTACACAACCTCGGAGATCATTTCCATGGGATTTCCGGTAGCGGTACTTCCGGTAGGTGCACCTGTAGAACGTGTGAAACGCTATGCCAAGGGCCTTGTTCTGAAAGATGAGAAGCCGGAGAATATTGTGGAAGAGATGATTTCTCTGTGGAAAACTCTCGGCGAAAGTGAGCTCCCTGTGGAAAAACGCAGGCTTCTTTTTGTAGGAGAGGAGATTTCCTTTGCCTCCAGATATCGTGTGGAGCATTTCCGGGAGCAGCTGATCCTTAAAGGCTATGCATCGAAGTTTATCCAGATAGATCAGGCAGAGCAGGAAAAGATCGAGGAATATACAGCGATCGTGATGTACCGCTGCAGCAAGCTGATGGAAGCAGAACTGCTTGCCAACCGGGCGAAAGCAGCCGGAATCCCTGTTTACTATGATGTGGATGACCTAGTATTTAATTACGAAAAAATTTCCGGGCTGCATTTCCTGAAGGGAAGCGAGTACAGTGACTTCCGCACAACTACAGACCGTATCCGCGGATGTATGGGATTCTGCGACGGATATTTTACATCTACGGAGACACTGGCAGGAGAGATCCGGGAAGAATTTCCGGAAAAACCGGTGGTGATCAACCGCAACTGTATGAGTATGGAGATGGAGATCCTGTCTCACGAGGCTGTGGAGCAGACAGACAAGGCTAAAGACCGGATCTATATCGGATATTTAAGTGGTTCCAAAACCCATGATCAGGATTTTGCCCAGGTGGAGGCAGCACTTCTGGAGGTGATGGAGCGCCACCCGGAGGTTTACCTGAAGTTGGTGGGTGTGCTGGATGAATCCGGAATGGAGCCGGTGCAGAACCGCATCGAGAAGCTTCCGTTTATGGACTGGAGACAGCTGCCTGCCGTGATCGCAGGACTTGATATCAATCTGATGCCGCTAGAGAACAGCCTGTTCCACTGGTGCAAATCCGAGAATAAGTGGACAGAGGCTGCCCTTGTAAAGGTTCCGAGTGTCATGAGCCGTAACTGTGAGATGGAATACGTGGTCGAAAACGGAAAAGATGGCTGGATGTGCACCACAAAAGAAGAGTGGGTCAATGCCCTGGAAGCTCTGGTTACTGATGAGAAGGCCAGAAAAGCCATGGGTGAGGCCGCACATCAGAAGGTTATGGAACATTACCTTACAGTAAATACCGGAAAGGATGCAATGGAGGAATTGTTATGCAGCGAGAGCTATACGAAGTAGAAAAGGACAGGTTTGACCTGAAGGACAGTTCTCTGTATCACCTTCAGGGAACCTGGCCGAAGGATCATAAGCCGGAAGCCGTTCTTGACGGGCAGCCATCAGTGCCCAGGAGCGTGTCAGCGCCCTGGAGCGCTTTAAGGATCTGGATCTGGTAAACGGAGAACGTGTGCAGATGGAAATCTGCCTGCCGGATCTGGAGGGCAAAAAGAAGCTTGTTGTTTATGCGGTAAAGGGTGAAAAACGTATCCGGTGGTTTTCTGTTCCTGCAGCACAGCTTTACAGGAAACAGGGAAAACCGCAGTACTTTATTGAGAGCATCGAGGTGGAAGCCGGGGAAAAGATCTGCCGTGTCCGTGGCTGGGCAGCCTTTAACAGCCCCCTGACCATACGCCTGGAGGATCGCAGCCGGAAGGAAATCCCCTGCGAGATCACCAGACTGAAACGTGTGGATGTACAAAATCAGTACCAGGAAACAGAGATCGATGAGAAGAGCGGTTTTTTCTTTGAATTCCATTATGACAGTGTGAAGGAATTCTACATTGTATTTGAGGCAGGCAATGTGCGGACGCTTCGTCTGGTACATCTGCAGCCACAGAAGCGCCTTGCGGAGAAAGCTGCGGTATATTTCCGTAAGGGAAGCCGTTACATGAAGCTTCACGGGGCAGCAGCCCTTACCGGAAAGGTATTTGGAAAGGTGCTGGACCGTAAAAACCGTCCGGTGGATTATTCCAAATGGATCGTGAAGCATCTGCCGGACAAGGCAGAGCTTGCAGAAGAAAGAAAAACGAAATTTTCCAGGAATCCAAAATTCAGTATTGTGATCCCGCTTTACAAAACACCGGAAAAATATCTCCAGCAGCTGGTAGATTCCATAGAAGCCCAGACCTACGGGAACTGGGAACTCTGTCTTTCCGACGGAAGCGGAGCAGATTCTCCTCTTACCGATTATCTGAACAGGCTGGAAAAAAGTGATGACAGGATCCGTGTGATCCGCAACGACCAGGCACTTCAGATCGCAGAGAATACCAATGCGGCCATGAAAGCGGCAACAGGAGATTTTATCGTGTTTGCAGATCATGATGATGAGCTGACGCCGGACGCCTTGTTCCGGTGTGTGAAAGCGCTGAATGAGGATCCGGAGCTTAAGGTTCTGTATTCCGATGAAGATAAGATGTCCATGGACGGGCACAAATTCTTTCAGCCGCATTTCAAACCGGACTTCAATATTGATCTTTTGTGTACAGTAAACTACATCTGTCATCTTTTTGTCGTAAAAAAAGAGATCGTGGATCAGATCGGAATGCTGAAAAAGGAATTTGACGGTGCACAGGATTATGATTTTGTGTTCCGCTGTGTGGAAGCTGCGGGAAGAGAGCAGATCCATCATATCCCCAGGATCCTTTATCATTGGAGATGCCATGAGGATTCCACAGCAGAGAATCCGGAAAGCAAGATGTATGCCTTTGATGCAGGAGCACGTGCCATCAAGGCTCATTATGACAGGATCGGAGTTCCGGTGGAAATCGAAAAGGGTGAATATCTTGGACTTTACCGTACAAAATTCCTCTGGGAGGAAAAACCGCTGATCTCCATCATCATCCCAAACAAGGATCACATTGATGATCTGAAGAGATGTATTGATTCCATCGAAGAAAAGGCAACTTACCGCAATTATGAGTATGTGATCGTGGAGAACAACAGTACGGAGGATGAGACCTTTGCTTACTATAAAGAGCTGGAAGCATCCAATCCGAAAGCCCATGTGGTGTACTGGGATGGTATTTTCAACTATTCTGCCATCAATAATTTCGGAGCTGCTCATGCTAAGGGTGACTATCTGCTTCTTCTCAACAATGATACGGAGATCATCAGCCCGGACTGTCTGGAGCAGCTTCTGGGATACTGTATGAGACCGGATGTGGGAGCTGTAGGAGCGCGGCTCTATTATGAGGATGATACCGTGCAGCATGCAGGAGTAGTCGTTGGCTTCGGCGGTATTGCGGGACACTGCTTTGTGCAGCAGAAGAGAGACGCTACCGGATACTGCCACAGGATCATCTGTGCCCAGGATTACAGCGCTGTAACCGCAGCCTGCATGATGGTGAAGCGTGAGGCCTTTGATAAGGTTCACGGATTAAGTGAGGAATTTCAGGTTGCCTTTAATGACATAGATTTCTGCCTTCGTCTGGGAAAAGCCGGATATCTGGTTGTATACAATCCTTATGCGGAGCTTTATCACTATGAATCCAAATCCAGAGGTCTTGAGGATACACCGGAGAAGGTGGCAAGATTTAACCGCGAGATCGCTTCCTTTGAGAAGCACTGGCCGGAGATCCTCCGTGATGGAGATCCTTACTATAATCCGAACCTTACACTGGAGAGCCAGGATTTTTCTTTGAAGCGGATATAGGAGGTTATATTTTGGAAAAGAAAAAAATCTGGAAGGATGAGAGAGTTCAGGCAGGGGTTCTTGTCCTGGCAGCATTTCTGCTCCTGACTGCATGGGCGTTTATGCAGCCCCTGGGGGCAGGCCCCGATGAAAAAATGCGCTACATGGTGGCACAGTATCTTCATGAGCATCCGGGAAAGCTGCCTCTTGGAGATGAGCCAACCATCCGTGATGCGACATGGGGGATTTCCTATGCCTATTATCCGATCCTTTCCTATATGGTATCTTCTGTATTTATGGGGATCGCAGGTCTGTTCCATGCTTCTGCAGACGGATTACTCCATGCGGCGAGAATGGCAGATGTGCTCTTTGTGACCGGAGCGGTATATTTTGTGGTGAAAGCATCCGGAAAGCTTTTTCCGAAAGAAGGAAGATGGCTGTTTGCCGCACTGGCAGGCTTTATGCCGCAGGCATTGTTTCTGGGAACTTATGTAAATACGGATTCCCTGGCACTTTTATCTATGGCGATGATCCTGTATTCCTGGTCCTGTTATCTGGAAGCGGGAGACTGGAGCTTCAGAAATTCGATCCTTCTGGCTGTTGGAATGGCAGTCTGTGCACTGTCCTACTATAATACCTACGGATGGATCTTATGCAGCTTCCTGTTTTTCTGCCTGACAGTCCTTCTGTGCAGGGAAGAGCCGGTAAAACAGAGAGTTGCATTTCTGTTCCGGAGAGGGATCGTGATCGCGGCAGTAACCCTTGCTTTATGCGGCTGGTGGTTTATACGAAATGCCGTTCTCTATGACGGAGATCTTATCGGAAGAAAAGCCTGTGCACAGTGTGCGGAAAAATATGCGGCTGTTGATTACAGGCCGTCCAGATACCCCACACCGGAGAAGCTGAACTGGTCATGGAAGGATATCCTTCTGTATCAGGATCCGGGCTGGCAGCATAACTGGCTGTTGACAGTGCTGGTAAGTTTTATAGGAACCTTTGGCCTGATGCAGATCTATATGCCTTATAGTGTGAGCAAGGCATATTTCCTGTTCTTTGGAATGGGTGGGATCGGTATTTTAACCATGTTGGGAATGTTTTATCCGAAGAAACGTACTGTGGTAAAAGAACGAAAAGCAGCAGGAAGTGAAAAGCTGAAGATAAAAACAATAACCGTGTACGATAAATGGGACAGAAAAGGGATCTTTCATCTGCTGCTGATCCTTCTGATCCTGATCCCTGTGGGTCTGTTTATGTATTATGTATATTATAGTGACAACCAGGCACAGGGACGTTATATCATGCCGGCACTGTATCCGGCCATGTATTTTGTGACAGCCGGCTGGAATCGTCTGCTTGAGCGTTTTGTAAAAAAAGAAAATATCAGAATGTGGATATACCGGGTCCTGACAGCACTTCTGGTTGCTTCGCCGTTTTTATGCTATATCTTCCTGGTAGTTCCGTTTTATGGCTGACACCCAGATGGTGAGATGGCAGAAAAAAATCCCTTCTATGTATCCGGATATGACCGGTACATAGGAGGGATTTTTTAATTCTGAAGTATATCCGCCTGGGAACCAAGATCAGGAACGGATGATCCGGATCATGCGCCACAGCAGAAGGATAAGGAGCAGGATGCCCACACCGCCAATGGCAAAATACGGGATCTGGGATCTGGATTCGGAATAAGCTTTTGCAGAATCCATGTTTTCATCATTTTCCAGTACATCGGAGGAGCTTTCCTGGGAGGGATCCTCGACAACTGCAGTTCCCACATGAGTTCCGCCAAAGGAATAGGTGCGTAAGATCTGACCATCAGATTCCGTATCTTCCGTAGTCAGGTCGTCTGCGGTCGCGCCTGATGGAACCATTACAGTGCCGCCGGACAGGATGTGAAAATCATCCTCGCTGAGATCCAGAAGCTGGAAATTGGAAAAACCGTAATCCAGAAGTGAGATCGCTTCGTTGGCTGTCTGACCGGTCGCTCCGTTCATGACTACTGCGATCAGAGTAGTACCGTTTCGCTGTGCAGCTGTGACAAGAACGCTTCCGGAAGCAGTGGTGGTACTTTCACGACCGCCGATACATCCTTCATAATAGGAAGCGGATGCAGGATCTGTCATGGTAAAAGAGCTTGTCAGGTTACGGGTACCGCCGGAAACATTGGTAGCCGGGATCGTATAGGAGGTGGCTCCGGAGATGGTGCGGAAGCTGTCATTACGGATAGCCGCCTGCATGATCAGAGCCAGATCATGTGCTGTGGTATGCTGGTTGTCATCCGGGAGACCGGTAGGATTGGTGAATACCGTATTGGTACATCCCAGCTCCTTGGCACGGTCGTTCATTTTCTGGACAAAGGCATCCACAGATCCGCCGATCTGTTCTGCGACCTGGAGAGCAATGTCATTGGCAGAGGCCAGCATCAGAGCGTAAAGGCACTGCTCCATGGTAAATACCTCTCCGAGCTGTGAGGAAATATGAGCGCCTCCGTCTGTAACACCGGATACACCGGTTTCTGTCATGGTAACCTGATCGTCAAGCTGGCTGTTCTCCAGTGCCAGAAGACAGGTCATGATCTTAACTGCGCCGGCCGGAGAAAGCGTGGTGTCCATATCCTTGGCATAGAGGATCGTATCGGAAGTATCTTCCATGATCACGGCAGATGCGGAAGTGATCTCAGGCCCCTGAGGCCATCCGCTGATCCCATTGGTGGTAACACCGGAGGATACAGCAACAGCGGTTTCTTCTGTGGCGAAAACTGGAGTCTGGAACACCATGGAAGCGGAGATCCCAATAGCCAGAAGCGCTGTGGTTATTCTTGATTTTTTCATGATAAATGGTACTCCTGTATAAAAAATAATTCTTATGTAAGCAATACATACGTAAGCTCAGTATAACACATTTCCTCTCTTCCTTGCAAAAAAAATGATGGAATGGTAAAATATGTTCATCAAACTGTTACTGAGAACAGAGTGAACAGTAACATCAAACTGAGTAATACGGAGATAATATATGAGTAAAGATGATTCTACAGGAAAGATCCAATGGGACAGACTTATAAAGAAGCTTTCCCCCTATACAGTACAGAAGGGCCTAAGATACCTGAAGCATTATGGTCTGAAAGAGTTCTGGATCCGGCTTCATGAACGTTTTGAACCGGAAGAGGTTCCTTACGGACCATGGTATGAGGCATACAGACCTGACGAGGAAACACTGGAGAAGCAGCGGAAACGCAAATTTCCGGATGGGCCGTTGATCAGCATTGTGGTACCTGCATATCTGACACCGGAGCGTTTTTTAAGACAGATGCTGGACTCTCTCCTTGCACAGACATATGAGAACTGGGAGCTGTGTCTGGCAAACGGAAGTCCGGAGGATCCAGACATGCAGACTGTGCTGAGATCCTATGCAGAGATGGACAGGAGGATCCGCTATCAGGATCTGAAAGAGAATCTTGGCATTGCAGAAAATACAAACGCGGCTTTTGCCATGGCAGAGGGTGATTTTATCGCACTTCTGGATCATGATGATCTGCTGGCACCTAATGCATTGTATGAGATCGCGGCGGCACTGGAGGAGCATCCAGAGGCGGATGTGATCTATACAGATGAGGATAAGGTCACGACAGATCTTTCTGAACATTTTCAGCCCCATCTGAAACCGGACTTTAACCTGGATCTTTTAAGATCCAATAATTATATCTGCCATTTTCTGGTGGTAAGACGTTCCGTAGTGCAGACAGTGGGCGGATTCCGCCGGGAATTTGACGGCGCCCAGGATTATGATTTCATTTTCCGCTGTGTGGAGCAGGCCAGGGAAGTGGTCCATGTACCGGAGATCCTTTATCACTGGAGGACCCACAAATCCTCCACAGCAGAGAATCCGGAAAGCAAGATGTATGCTTTTGAAGCCGGCAGACGTGCCATTGAGGGGAATCTCAAACGGACCGGAACTCCGGGAACCGTGGAGCATACTCCGGATTTTGGATTTTACCGTGTGAAGTATCCGGTGCAGGGAGAACCTCTGGTTTCTGTTATCATTCCAAACCGTGAGGAGAAAGAAACGCTTCAGGCTTGCGTGGAATCCATTTTTGAAAAAACTGCCTACAAAAATTACGAGATCATCGTTGTGGAGAATAACAGCAGCTCCGAAGAGATCTTCCGGTATTACAGAAAGCTTTCGGAGGATCCCAGGGTCCATCTGATCCGCTGGAAAAAAGGCTTCAACTATTCTGCCATCAACAATTTCGGGGTGCGCCATGCCAAAGGAGATTACCTGCTTTTTCTGAATAATGACGTAAAGGTCATCGATCCGGACTGGATGTCAGAGATGCTGAGCGTGTGCCAGCGTAAGGAAACAGGTGCAGTTGGCGTCAAGCTGATCTATCCGGATAACACCATTCAGCATGCAGGCTGCGTGGTGGGAATGGGCGGAATTGCCGGGAACATGTTTGTGAATATGCCGGCAGAGCGTACTGGATATCTCCATAAGGCCTCTCTTTTGCAGGATATGAGCTGTGTGACTGCAGCATGTATGATGATGAAGAAGGAAGTTTTTCTGGAGGCAGGAGGCTTTACGGAAGAGCTTGCAGTTGCGTTTAATGATGTGGATCTCTGTCTGAAGGTGCGAAGCCACGGCCATCTGATCGTCTATGATCCGTATGTGAAGCTCTATCATTACGAATCCAAGTCAAGAGGCACTGAGGACAGCGAGGAAAAGGTCCGCCGTTTCCAGACGGAGATCGAATACATGCGCTGTCACTGGCTGGATATCCTGAAAAAAGGAGATCCATACTATAACAAAAATCTTTCTTTAACCAAATGGAATTATTCCCTGAAGCCCCTTCCGGGAATGGGAAAGAAGAAGGGATAAAGCAATGCAGGAAGTATCAGTAGTCATACCAAACTTTAACGGAATGGCATATCTGGATGGTGTTCTTTCCAGTCTTGAAAGACAGACTATCCGTAATTTTGAGGTTATACTAGTGGATAATGGTTCCACTGATGGCAGCTGTGCGTTTGTTTCGGCGGAATATCCATGGGTACACATGATACAGCTTCAGGAGAATTACGGCTTCAGCAGAGCCGTCAATGAAGGGATCCATGCGGCACGTTCCCCATATGTGCTACTTCTGAACAATGATACGGAAGCGGAACCGGATTTCCTGGAGGAGATGGTTGCTGCCCTGCGCAGACATAAGAAGGCATTTTCCTGTCAGGCAAGGATGATCCAGCTTCATGACAGGGACAAGATGGATGATGCCGGAAATTATTACTGTGCCCTTGGCTGGGCTTTTGCCAGGGGAAAAGGCAAGGATATCAGCCATTATGACCGAGAGCAGAAGATTTTTTCCACCTGTGCGGGAGCTGCGATCTACCGGAAGAAATTTATTGACAGGATCGGAGATTTTGATGAGGAGCATTTTGCTTATCTGGAGGATCTGGATATCGGCTATCGTGCCAGGATCTGCGGTTATCAGAACTGGTATGCTCCAAAAGCGAAGGTTTATCATGTAGGAAGCGGCACCAGCGGCTCCAGATATAATCAGTTTAAGATCCGGGATTCTTTCAGAAACAATATTT